>JGI24649J20148_1000100_pt1 | contig 15132 bp, 6 predicted proteins | sample MalvirmetagMSP81_FD_20148 | JGI IMG/M metagenome (IMG submission 20148)
TAGATTTCTCTTTGCATGGCAATAATTATAATAAATTGTTGATTTATCAAACAAAGCGTCAAAGAAAATATCCAATTCATCATCACTTAATACGTCATCAAAAACCCCGTTCTCAACCAACACCTCACCAAATAAAGCCAAACTTTCCGGTGTTCCTTTATCCAGCTCTTCTTGAAGTAGAGCAGAAGCAATATCGGAGCCAATATCTTTATACTTCCAAATTTTTCTGGCTAGTACTAATTGCCTTACACAATCCGAGGCTTCAAGCGCAAGAAATTCTTCTCTTTGTGCCTGCGAGTAGCATCCGAATTTCAAAAAATCGGGGTGCAAGATTGAGCTTCTAACGAGCTTTATTCTGTGATTCATTATTCTCATCGCCGACCACCAGGCTTATAACTCTCAACCTGTTGTTGGTGGTATCCACCCAGCGCCTCTGTAAGCGACTTAGTATCAGTTGGTTCACCACTGAGGACCTGAAGGAGTTCCGACACTACCTCCAAACCAGTTTCCGGGTTTGATAGAGCAGACTTACATACTTTTAGCGCAACAGAACCTCCGCCGCGTCCACCTACAAACATGCCCCAAGCCTCACCATAGTGCTTCAAGGAATTGTATTGTTCTGGCAGACGATTCATTTGGTTCACCTCGGTAGTACTTTGCGGTAAATAGCCGTTAGTAAAACCAAAATCCGATGCGACCTTGTTGGACTGTAGCCCCTTCGGATCAATCCAATTCACTGGATTTCCGAGAACATACCCATAAAGATTCGTATCCCCACCCGCAAAACCAATCGGGTCCCGGGCCGTCCAACGACCCGTCTGAGGATCGTAATCCCGATACCCAAACCGGATCAGGCCAGTATCCGCATCTCTCAGACCACCGGCAAACCCGAACGGAATCTCAAAGCCGGGATTGCTGTCACTGATCACATTGCCATAGGCATCGTATTCGATGGCTTTGACCACTTGCCCCGCGCTGTCGGTAATCACCCTTGGGCTGCCCAACTGGTCCGTCAGCAGGTAATAGGTCTCGCCGTTCTCGGTGAAGCTCGTGGGAGCATGGCCCAGCATGTATTCGAATCGCTGTTTGAGGTTACCGTTCCCATCATAGGTGGCCAGAAGGGTGGTCTTGTCCTGCCACAGGTAGCGTTCCACCACGGCACCATCCTTGACCTTGGCGACCCGGTTGCCCAGGGCGTTGTGGCGATACTCGATGGTGTGTGCCGGTGTCTGTACCTGCTTGAGACGGCCCTGGCTGTCGTAGTCGTAGGTGGTGACATCGGTACCATTGGTTTTCTGGCTCAGGCGGCCATTGCCGTCGTAGGTGTAGCTGGTGTTGCGCAGGCTTTGCAGCTGGTCACACCGGCACAGAACAAGTAGCAACTACCTCTATAGCTTCAAATACCTATACCAAGCCCCTATCAATAAATTAAAAAAACTTTATTTCTCAACACTTTGATTCAACTCTATAAGGAATTTCTTTACGTTCCAGACGACATATATCAAAAGAAGGTTAAGCAATAATAGAACACCTATCCAAACAAACAACGTCCCAGAAATCTTAAAATAACCAGCCTCTATCAATCTTAAAACCTCGGCCGATACAGATTGATCAATAGCAGAATAAATGCTGGGAAGATAATAACTATTTAGTACAAAATACAATGAAACAGTCACTACAAAAACTAAAGAAACTAGCCCAACAATCGGCCACAAAAGTAGCTTGCTAAGCCGATTATAGTAAACACTTCTGTGAAAAATAATTTTATCCATAAAACACCTTAGAAAATATTTTAGAGTGCCATGCAGTTAATGCTTTCCGCATGAATCACCATTCAATTCTTTCAGCTTCTTCATGCTATCTTCTATTTGTTGCATTTCCTCACTGTCTTTAATTTTATCGATTTGTTCTACAGGAGTAGTTGCCCAGTCCCAAATCGAAAGAGCACCCGCAACACCTGCTAGACCTAGGCCTATTCCACCGATAATGGGGTTTCCGGTAGCGATACCAGCTGTGACTAACCCACCGCCCACTGCACCTACAACGGCTGCGGTAGGTCCAACCCAGTTAGGGGCCAAGCCAGTCGGATCAACAAAATTTATAGGATCAGAGAGAACATACCCATAAAGATTCGTATCCCCCCCCGCAAAACCAATCGGGTCCCGTGCCGTCCAACGGCCTGTTTCTGGGGGATTACCCTGGGTCGTAGTCTCGATACCCAAACCGGATCAGCCCAGTATCGGCATCGCTCAGACCACCCGCAAACCCGAACGGAATCTCAAAGCCCGGGTTGCTGTGACTGATCACATTGCCATAGGCATCGTATTCGATGGTGAAGTCCGGAGTCTGTAACTGTTTGAGCCGGCCCTGGCTGTCGTAGTCGTAGGTGGTGACATCGATGCCGGTAGTTGTCTGGCTCAGGCGGCCGTTGCCGTCGTAGGTGAAGCTGGTGTTGCCCTGTCTTTGCAGCTGGTCACCCAGGTTGTAGCTGGCTGAAACACCAGAAACACCTCGCTCGATACTTGTGGCCAGGGTACGGTTTCCGTTGGCGTCGTACTGGTACTGCTCCACCAACTGGCTGTTCTTCGTTACCTCGGTCAGGCGGTAGCGGTCATCGTACGTGTAGCTGTACTCGTTGATCTCTCCGCCCGGCAGGGTTTCGGTTTTGCCAACGATCTGACCAACGCTGTTGTAGGTCAGTTCGAAGTCGAAGGCCGCAGCCTGATAAAGCTCGGTGCTGACCTCCGTGACCTTGCCGCCTGGGAACAAACCTCGCGAAGCTCAAGGTTTAGGCACAAAAAATAGATCTATCCCAGTTTCCTCATACTCATATTATGCAAAGTGCGCTGCAATCCTTTGAGGAGGTTGCCCACTCGATAACTTAGCGGGATGACGTCCACATCAAGAAACTGAACGCTCAAGCATTTTCATAATGATCACATTACCTATCCCGTAAAGGGCTATCAAAACCAGAGAAATCTTCCGATACTTCTGCCCCTCTTTTTCGATCGATTTTGCATTGAACAACCAATATCCAAGCCAAAAGTACTTCATATACTCTGGTTTCATATGCATTGAGGTCAGAAAATACAAAATCACTGTGGGAACGCCCACAAATACCTGAAACAAAACAAATACAGCCTCCGTAATCGACATTAGTTGTGAGACCCCGTCGTGTTGTACTCGACCCCACCGGGCAATGTCGCAGCTGGGCCAATCGTAATACAGTAATCGCCACCAGCTTTACGTGAAACGCCGAACCCCTTAAATCCTGCAGACACTGCGTCCGGCGCTATGCCACTGTTTTCTACAGAACATGAAGCGGAAGTTGTGCAAAGGGACACGTAGACCCCTACTCCAATCTGAGTAGTTTGTGCAGTTTCCCAGCCGTTTTTGGTTGGGGTGAATACCGTGCTGCCTACTTGGAAGTTAATAGTATCTCTGTAGCCTCGTTCGGACGAAGCTCCCGGTGCAGAGGGCGATCGATTCATCTGACCACCCCCTCTCTTCCTTTCTAGACCATTCATATCAAAAAAGTTAACTGGATCATGTGCCACATACCCATAAAGATTCGTATCCCCACCCGCAAAACCAATCGGGTCCCGGGCCGTCCAACGACCCGTCTGAGGATCGTAATCCCGATACCCAAACCGGATTAGGCCAGTATCTGCATCTTTCAAGCCTCCGGCAAACCCGAACGGAATCTCAAAGCCGGGGTTGCTATCACTGATCACATTGCCATAGGCGTCGTATTCGATGGCTTTGACCACATGCCCAGCGCTGTCAGTAATCACCCTCGGACTGCCCAACTGGTCCGTCAGCAGGTAATAGGTCGCGCCGTTCTCGGTGAAACTCGTGGGAGCATGGCCCAGTGTGTATTCGAATCGCTGCCTGAGGTTGCCATCCCCGTCGTAGGTGGCCAGCAGGGTGGTCTTGTCCTGCCACAGGTAGCGCTCCACCACGGCACCATCCTTGACCTTGGCGACCCGGTTACCCAGGGCGTTGTGGCGGTATTCGATGGTGTTTTCCGGGGTCTGTACCTGTTTGAGACGGCCCTGGCTGTCGTAGTCGTAGGTGGTGACATCGGTGCCGGTGGTTTTCTGGCTCAGGCGGCCGTTGCCGTCGTAGGTGTAGCTGGTGTTGCCGTGGCTTTGCAACTGGTCACCCAGGTTGTAGCTGGCCATTGTGCCGGATACGCCTCGCTCCGTACTGGTGGCCAGGGTACGGTTGCCGTTGGCGTCGTACTGGTACTGCTCCACCAACTGGCTGTTTTTGGTGACTTTGGTCAGGCGGTAGCGGTCGTCGTAGGTGTAACTGTACTGATGGACCGTGCCGTCTGGTAGAGTTTCGGTTTTGCCGACGATCTGGCCCACGGTGTTGTAGGTCAGTTCGTAGTCGAAGGCCGCACCCTGATTCAGCTCGGCGCTGACGTCAGTCACTTCCCCATGGCCGTTGTAGACAAACGTTTTGTTCAAGGTGCCATCGTCCAGGCTTACCGGCAGGCCATGGTCCGCGTGGCGGCCAATGGTGAAGCCGTGGATATTGGTTAACAGGCCGTCGCGGTCGTAGGTCAGGCTGGTGCTGTCACCGGCATAGGTCACCTGGTTGACCTGGAAGTTGGTGTTGTGCCCGTACTGGATGCCTTCGTTGAGTTCACCCTGGTACCAGGCTTCCTTCAGCAGGCTGCCATCCCAGGTGTAGGAAAGGGTTTCACTGCCTTCGCTGACCTGGCTGAGCTGGTCGCCATGGTGGTAGGCGTAGAGGATCGGCCCTTCCGGCGTGTCGGTTCGGGTCAGTCGGTTCTGGGTGTAGGTGTGTTCAAGCCTCTCTCCAGATGGCAGTTCAATGGCTGTCAGGCGACGATCACGGTCGTACTCGTATTGGGTCGTCTCACCCAACGGAGTGGATTCCGAGGTGACCCGGTTGATGCCGTTGAACGTGTTGTCATGGTCGGCCGGGGTCGGCACAACGAGTGTGGTTCGGTTGCCATTCTCATCGTACTCGCTGAGCGTGGCATGGCCATCCGGGTAGGTGACCTTGGTAACACGGCCCAGCAGGTCGTACTCGTAAAGTGTTTGCTTACCATCAGCGGCAGTGATGGCCGTTACCTGGCCACGGCCTTCGGCGCCATAGCTGTAGGTTGTGCTCCGATCGCCTACGGCTTCTTCAACTAGGCGGCCTCGCTGGTCGTAGTCAAAGACGGTGTCCAGCATTCCTGCCACCGAGATGCCCTGAGTAAGCAGGGTGTCCGGGTCCACCACTTCGGCGACCACACGGCCTTCGGTGGAGGTCCGGGTCAGGGTGCCGGCACGGGCATCCACCTCTGTGGTGCTGACATCGCCGTTTACAGCCGTGGTGATGTTATAGCGGGTAGTATCGGCCCCGTTCTGCCCATACGTCTTCGTCATGGCCGTGGTGCTGGAGAGACCACTGGGCTGGGTTATGGTGATAACGTTGGGTATTTCCTGCAACGTCTTGGAATCCAACACCTTGTCCACAACCGTGGTGACACCGCCGTACGATGTCGTCTGCTGAAGTTGATCCGCCCGCAGAATATCCACCAGCGTGGAGCCATTCTTGTAGGTGATTTCCTTGCGAACATCCCCGTTTTCCAGCACTCGGCGCACCGTCTGGTACTGATTACCCTCGGCCGTGGTGTAGCCGTATTCGTTGTGGCCAATACCTACCCTGTTATCGAAGAAATCCCACTGGCCGCCTTCCGGATCCCGGGTCTGGTAGACGCGGCCATTTTCATCGAATTCATGAGGGTAGCTGTAACCGTTGGGATCGACCTTTTCGGTCAGCAGGCCGCCAGCCTGATAGAAGAACTGGTAGTCGCTACCGTCTTCGTAGGCCAGGGCACTGAGGTTATTCTGCTCATTGACAGTCAGTTCGGTCACCTGGCCGTCCGGTGCCACAATCCGCTGCGGCTTGCCTTCGGCATTTCGCTCAATGGATATGATGTTGCCGAAACGGTCGGTAATTTCGTTGAGCTTGCCGTTTTCGTTGTAGGCGAACTCCACCAGGGTTTTACCGCTATCCAGGTCTATGGTGGCAATGTGCCGGCCTTCGCTGTCAAAGCGATAGGGCATGCGGGATGCGGAAGAAGCATCCCGAACGCAGCGAACGCTGTATTCATCGGTTTTGCTGAACCGCTCGCTGTTGAAACTCGCGCTTTCGATTGCCCAGGCCTGGTCGTCATCCTGGAAGTTGGTTGTGGAGCTCCAGTAAGGCTTGCGGAAACTTGCCTCGGGGGTCCAGTACTCTCCATCCGGGATGACCATGTCGGTCTGGTGCGCAAAGACGTCATTCGGCAGAACATAGAGCAGCTCATTGATGTTCGGCAGGCGCCAGTCCTCGAATCCTGCGAAGCTGGAGGCCTCACAATGCTGGATGCTGGCCTCCCAATCCAGTTTCTGGCTGGTGTTTTCCGGTGCGTCCTGCCACATCAACCCGTTTTCCTGGTCGACAACCACTTGCTGGCTACTATCGCGTTGCAATCCCTGGACATAGCGCTCGTCAATGGTTTCACCACGCACGCACATGACGGGCTTCAGACTTTCATCCGGATTGGCCGAGTTCTGGTGCCAGAGGTTGGTAGCGCGGTTCAGGCTGTAGATAGCTGGCCCGACGTTAGCGCCGGACTTTTCGATGTTGTAGCCAACTTCCTTGGCCGTGGGCAGGCGCCAGCCCGACCCCACTTCCACTTCGCAGTACGCTTGAGCGTCTGCTTTGGTGCGGGTTTCATACGGCTGGTCAACAAATTCCCATTCCAGCCCCGTTACCTTGTCTACCAGAATGCCCTGGTCATTGATGGTGTAATCAATGCTGCTGCCACCGCTCTGGTAATAGCCGTCATCGCCGTCGATCAGGCTGAAGGTGAGGCCGGTCTTGAGGATCAGCGACTGGGTTTCAACATCAACCACGCCACCATTTCCAAGGTAGACTTGCCCGGCGGGGTCGAACTCGTGAACGTTGGAGAGCGACCAACCATTAGCCAGTTGCCGATCGAAACTGTTCTTGAATGACACACCCCGGGTTTGCCAACTGGTGTAGTTCTGCCTGCCCGGTACCTGGGTCACGCTGTCGCCCGTGGTGGCCCAGGCTACAGGGAACTCGGCCAATTCGCGGCCTTCTTCGGCAGCGTTACCGGAGCTCAGATAAAGTGCCGGGTACTCGTACCCAATAGACACACGGCCGCTGACCATGCCCTCCGGGCGCTTGCCATCAATTCGCGTGCCGTCCCAGATAAACTCCACTTCGGTGTTTTCCGCTGGTGCCAGCTCACGCTGGAAGACATGGCCAGCCACTTCGAGCTTCACGAACATTCGCTCCAGGGTGGAGGGTATGCTATCGCCACTGACCTTGATGCGGGCTTTGTGTTTGTAGCCATCGGTCCGCTGGCTGGAGTAGTGCAGGGTTATGTCAGTACCCGCAATGGAGATGTCCTCATGGAAGGTTTGCTGATAAGGCTTTACATAGGAACCGGTGCATTCGAGTTGATCATTGTTCTCGTCTTCCTGATCAAGGTCAGCATCCAGCTCGGTAGGCGCTTCATCTTCGCTGGAGCCCCAGTTGTAGTCTTTGGTAGAGAAGTGGTTAAAGCTACCCCACCAAAGCGTGTCACCCGGCTCATAGCCGCCCAGCCCCAGGGCGTCGTCTTCTGTATTCCCGTTACCATTGAGATCATCCGCAACACCATCTCCGGTGTAGTCCACGCCGTCGATGTTTCCATCACCGCTCTGATCCAGTGCCTGAACCACAACACCGTTCGATGAGGCTACCCACTCGTTTCCAAGCCGGTCGAAGGAACCGATTGGTACGATCTCGCCTACCTCGAAACCAAGGAAGTTGTCGACGAACATCACAACGTCGTTGTCGAATACAACGCTGTCGCTGTAGTAAACGCCAGCCACGTGCAAATCTGCGGCATAGGTGAAGGCTGTTTCGCTGGGCAGCTCGCCCGGCATGGAGGCCGGGGTTTCAAATTCGGTAGCGCTTAGCAGGAAGTCTTCCAACTCTCGCGTGCTTCCATCCGCGGAATGCACTGTCGCGGAGGTAATATCATTGAAGACCACCGTGGCCCGGCGCTCACCGAACTCATCGCTGATGAGCGTGGATTGGTGAACCTGGGGTTCAGCAGAGCCAATATCGATCAATGTTTGCTTGCTGTCGCGCTGCAGTAGCATTACGTCTTCAAGGTTTGACCACCCACTCGACGCTCCAATCGTTGTGCGCTGAACCACCAGGTACCCGGGCTTTTCATACACTACGGTCTGCTCGCCGGCGGGGCCGGCAATAATAAATCGACCGTCGTTGCCGGTTGTTGTTGTCCCCAGCTCTGGCCGATTCAGGAACGACGCCTGTACGCCCTCGACCGGCTGGCCCTCCCGATCCCGAACCAAGCCGGTGTATACCGCCATTGCCATGGGGTCATACCCAGATACCGATGCGTTCTCTGGCACATATTCAGCGATGGCCTCAGCATCAGTACCCTCAAGACTGCTTGTGTCCGTTGCTTCTCCCACCCGCACGAAGAGGCGATTGGATTCCAAACCATTGATGCGTGCAAAAACCTGCGCCTGGCCGGATTGTTCGGCCGTAATCGAACCGCCATTCACCGAGATAATGGAGCGGCTGTCCGCAACAAAGCTGGAATACGGCGTGAAATCGCTTTGGTTACCATTGTCATAGACACCTGTAACCTGAAGCAAACGGGATTCTCCTGGCACCATTATTAACGTGCTGGGTGCGACCCTGATCTCACTCAGACCGTTTGTCTCTATCGAAGACTCGTCGACATCTAACACATGGGCGGTATTGCAACCCTGGGCTGCCGAGATGTCTGTGGTGGTCGTGGCACTCAGGTCCCACTGGTCGCTCTGATCCACAGTGTGGAAAACAGTCACGTAGCCGTATGTTTCGGGGGAGGGCTGACCCGGCCCATAGATTCCCCGGGCAATACCGAACCCGATCAGTCCCTCTTCAGTTTGCAGACCACTGTTTTCGTTAAGGCGAGTCTGCAATACATGGTCCCGATGTCCCCAGGCCGGGCCGGTCGCCCAGTCAAAGTCTACAAACCAGTCCTTGTCCTGATACATCCACCCGAAGATCGCACGCACCAGGGCTTGATCTGTCGTGTACGGCTCAACGTTGCTAACGCCAGAGGCCACAGACTCGTTCCTCACATGACTATCGCGATGGCCGGCAATATAGGCGTTCACATCCAATCGGTCATTGGGACTCAAGCCATCATTGTAGTGGCCAATAACCTCGTTACGGCTCTGGATATAATCTGCGTAATCCTGGGCTACCGATACAATTTCATCAGCCACTCCTTCATAGGGCTTGATGCCACGAGCGGTCCGCTCAGCATTGATCAGGTAAAGCCCTTTTTCCTGAACCGTCATACCATCCCAAGTTTCCTGATCGGGCATGATCAGGTATTGGAAAACCGAAGGATCCTGGGAACGAGCAAAGTTAAACGCGCGCTGGATGTCCTCAACCGTTGCGGCATCATTGCCCAACCAGTCCAGGTCACTCGCGGGATACAACTTGTCATAACTACGATCATCAGTGACCGGCTGTAGAGGGCACTGAGCAAGCTCGCGTGTTTCCAGGACCTCGATAGTCACCGTTGTGGAATCCGTAATCCCAAGATCGGTAGTGACAACCAATTCGGCCGTGTAAGTGCCTGGCTCAAGAGACTCGAAAGGCGCGTGCGCTGTTTCCGAAACCAGCTCACCATCGATGTACCACTGATAGCTCAATGTCCCTGATGCAACAGAACTGCCACTACCATCAAGGTGAATCTGGGTGTCGGTATAACCGGATACCGTCTCAGGGGCTGCAGCAACCGGCTGATGCCCAACGTTCACCGAAACGAGCGTATGTCCCAACAGACCAGAGTCGTCCTCAACTTCAAGTCGGTATACCCAGGCACCGACGGCAAGATCGTTAAGCTGGAGCGTTGTATCTTCTCCCAGCAATTGGCCACTGTCATTGTCGAACCACCGGTACGCCACTATCTGGCCGTCTGCATCGGAGCTTCCCGAGCCGTCAAGCGTAACCGAGCCTCCCTCGACAACCGTATGGCTATCCTCGGCCACTGCGACGGGTGGCACCTCGTTGATGGTGACCTCCACAGGTGTTGTCATCACCTGGCCGTCGGCATCGGTCACCTCCAGGGTGTACATCCAGGTTCCTGTGCCCAAGCTACTCAGAACAAGAATTTCCTCGGTTCCAATCACATCACCGGTTGTCTGGTCGATCCACTTGTAGGATGTGACGCCGCCATTGGCAACGCTCTCGCTTGCGTCAAGAATCACGTCCTGACCGAGCCGCACCGTCGATTCGCCGTTGATAATGATTTCCGGTGGAGGGTTAACCGTGATGATGATTGGCTCCGGATAATCCTGTGACAAGCCGTTGTTGTCTGTCACTGTCAAACGAAGTTCAAGCTGGCCCGGGTCCAGACTATCCAGTTCCAACACAGGAGTGTTGCCAAGCTCAATGCCGTCCGCCCGGTTATGCCACTGGAAGGAAACGATAGAGCCGTCCGCGTCGAAACTGCCTGTCGCATCCAGGGTTAGCACTTCGCCGAAATTGACTGAATCAGGGATGTTTTCAACCCTGGCTACGGGTTCAGCATAACTGCGCACACATCGAAAGGGGGAGCTGCTTTGTTGATTGTAGTCTTCTTGGTGCACATGATTGACCACCAGACCAGACGCAATTTCGCTTTGGTACTCGAAGCGCCAGAACCTCGTCAGATCCTCCAGAAGATAGGGATAACGCCCCCATACCGTTGGCGTAGATGAACTCCAATAACGAACATCGGGCACATTCAGGAAAACATCGGAAGGATTGTCTTCCGTGACAAAATGGTCGAACTCCTGCATCACTGTCTGAGATTCATTGAAGTTCGGCAAACGCCAATCCGAATGCCCGCCTAACTGAAGCGCCTCACAACTCTCTAACGCTGCTGTCCAGGTTGCACTATTCACCAGGACCTGGGCGTCATCTTGCCACATCAACCCATTGGCACGGTCTACAGTGATGTCATGCCCCGAAGGTTTGAAGAAGTCAGTCTCAAAGCGCTGGTCTCCACTCACACAGCGTACACTGGCCCCCATGGTCCCTTCCGCCCAAAGCTCGCCCGTATCGAAGTTAACTGTGCTGTTGTAATGGGTTAAACGACCATAACTATTTCCGTCGTCGGCAAAAAATTGATAGCCCGTATGTTGGAAAGCCGGGTTGATAAGATTGTTGCCATAGCCGGAGCGATGGTGTTCCAGCAAAAACACTAACTCGAGACGGTTCGGCAAACGCCAGTCGTCAATACCGCCGTGCACAAGATTCCTGCAATACCCTGCAGCAGTGCCTATGCGATCAATATCTACGTCGACGTGGTCCGTATCCTCCCAGGTAAGTCCATTAACCCGATCAACGACAATGTCTTGCGAATCGTCTCTCTCGAAAACCCTGGGAGTCCCTACTTGAATTGTCGCATCGTCCAGCGGGTGAACCGGAATACGATAGCCAGTCATTGGCAAGCGAGACTGTCCGTCAGGCAGGCTTTCTACATTGGTAAAAGGCAAAACGGTTAACTGAAACGATTGTGTAACGCCTGCGCCATAGATATCAGATGCTTTAATCACCACATCGTGAGTGCCTACTTTATCGGCCCCTGGAGTCCACACTACGACACCATCGTTAGCAGACATTCCCTGTGGTCCGTCTACTATTTCCAGTGTTAGATCTCCGCCATCAGGGTCGGACACCAACACCTCATAACGATATGCCAATCCTTCAAATGCTCGTTTGAGCGGCGCCCCCAGAAACACGGGTGGCCGGTTCGGATCCTTTACTTCTATATCGAACGTCTGTGAGACAAGTGCACCTCGCTCATCTGAGACAGTCACTTCAACCTGGTGAACGCCCAGATGAGAACGACTGGGGTTCCACCAAAGAAAGCCGGAGGAAACATCGATTGTCATTCCTTCCGGCGCTTCAGTGAGGCCGAAACACAGCTCATCGTTATTCGCATCTACAACGCGAACAGGGTACTCATAGCTTTGAAGAGCCCAAGCCTCTACTACTGGGCTTGAAGTGATAACCGGGATCTGGTTGGTCTCACTCATTTGACTCGCAGTCAGTCCATGTCCCTCAGCACCGTCCATCTTCGGATTTGGCGAACAGCTATCGAAGGAAGCACCCGCCACGACCATATTAAACGGATCGTCCGGTGTAACAGGGTCTGGGGAATCGTGCGGAACAGGCGGCTCAGCATTAAACATCTCGAACAGTTGGTAGTAGCCGATATCCCCGCCGTCTGCGAACTGAATGGAATCGATCGTATTCTGTCTGATGAAAAACTGGTAAACACGGACTTCACTGTCGTTCTGGTTATTACCGAGGATCAGGTCATCAGCAACCCGCGAGAACGTTACATCGGAGGAAGCTATTCCTTCCGAGTAGTACAGTGTATTTTCGCCTTCGTAGGCGATGATGAATTTTTTTCCTGAGTCTGGCCCAATCTCGAAAGTGACGCCTTCAACCGCGTGCTCCCCAGTGAAGCCCGTACCGCTGTACCCGTACCCTATCCGGCCTATTAAGTAGTCATCCCCGCTCAGTCCCTGAAGCACCTGCGTGCCCATCCTTGGTATCAGAATATCCGCATCGGCGGTGCCCACCAAAGGGCCACCATCTGCTTTTCCGGCTGCCAGGTTAAGGGACTGGGCTATGGTCGTTGGAGACGCAACACCAAACGCCTGGAACAATTGAGCACTGGTGAGCTGGTTTTCACTCTGAAACTCAAGCGTCGAAACGGTGTTCTTGACGGTAAAAAAGCGCTTAATGGTCAAGGCTTGGCCGCTTGAACCAATGTTCAGGACGAGATCATCTCCCGACTTCATCAGACCGCTGGCAACGTCTGAGTACGAGATACCATCAAGAAACTCAACGACGTTTTGGCCTTCAACATCGTGAATTACATCGCGCCCTTCATCTACGTCAATCCAATAACGGTCACTTGCAGGCCCACCAATCAGGAAGTCGTCGCCCGCACCTCCAGTAATCAAGGTGGCTTCGGCGCTTGCAACGAGCACATCCGCATAGTCCGTGCCGGTCAGTCGTAGTAACTCAGGCCACTCGTTTCCTGGATCTCCGCCATCGCCTGAACCACCACCGCCTGTTCCATCACAGGTTTCAGTCGCAGGATCGCACTCACCGTCCGGCGGTGGAGTTTCACCACTACCATCATCACAGTTTTCAGGATCAGCACCTGGCTCGGAGCAGAGAGGCAAGTCTCCCTCACCGTCGCCGTCTCCCGGATCGCCCCCACTGCCACCCAGAGGCGTTCCGTCAACAATCATTTGAAAGGGTGGCGCCTGTGCAGGTTCAGGCACGCCAAAAAGATTAATAACCTGATCAGCTGTTATCTCCCCGCCGTTCTCGAAACGGATTGCTGACACGGTATTTTGGCGTGCGAAGAACTTATAGATTCGAACTTCGTTGCCTTCCTCACCAGTACTGAGGACTAAATCGTCACCGGCTTTCGTCAGGTTTGAAGCAACGTCGTTAAAGGAGATTCCATCAACAAACAAGACTATGTTTTGGCCTTCATAAGCGATAATGAAATCTTCACCATTGCCGCTACCGATCTCAAAGGTGACCCCATTTGCGCGACCGACCAGAAAGTCGTCACCCGCCTGCCCTTGCAGTGTTTCGGTGTCTTCAATGGGCACCAGAATGTCTCCGTCCACAGACCCCGTTAACAACGGAATACCCTCTTCTCCCATATAAGGTACTTTCGACGTCTCTGTCTCTGTCGGTGCACTGAGCCCGAAAACCTGGAACAACAAGGAACCGGGAATGGTTTCTCCGGTCGAGAATTGAAGCTCATTGATCGTTCCGGCAACAGAAAAGAAGCTCTTTACCGTCAGGCTCTGTCCGTTCTGGCCGATGTTCAGGATCAGGTCGTTACCAGACTTCATTAAGCCACTGGAAACATCGCCATAGGCTATTGAGCTATCGAACTCAACATCGTTTATGCCTTCCACTGCATACAATGTGTCCTGGCCGTCTCCGGCAGATATTACGTACTGATTATTGCCGGGGCCTCCCACCAAAAAGTCGTCTCCGGTCCCAGGTATGACTCTTGAATCCGAGCCGCCAACAATTATGAAATCATCGCCGGTTGTTCCCTCGATGACATTGCTTGCATCGGCGGTGACAAAAGCGCTGAACCAAATGGCTGGGAGGATGATCAAGAGGGCGGGGACAAAAAAGCGGAGCAACAGTTTCATGGCAGGGATCTCTGACTACGATGGCTTGGAAGAAAAACTACAAGGCTGATTCACTCCAAGCCGACAAGGAGATTCTCCCTTGCGGAACTCGAAGTGGCGGAGTCTAGCCAGACGACATCGCCTGATTCATTCCATGGGGGGAGAGGGCTGACAGTATTGGGAAACAGCACTTCGCAGCGGTATGTATTACAAACAGAGGACGAACAAAGAATGCGTATTGGTTGCGAAGCGGCAGAAAGAAACTTAGAAGGGGCATAAAACAGCTCCAAATCCTTTTGGCGTATTTCCCTGGACATTAAATACTGTCCATATCCTACGTATACGCTAGAACACGAACGCTAATCCCGCAATGATTTTAAAGTGACTATTTGTTGACGACCGAGAAACGTGATGCGCGTCACAAATACGACAAGCATCCTTTTTTAAACAAAGCCAACCGCACCTCTACCGTTACCGTCAGCGATGTCAGTGCTTCTGCCCTGCTTCGTCCCTCAGACGGCGCCCGATACAGATGCGGCGTCATCGCCAGTAGGTCGGCAATGGCATTCTGGCTTTCCAGGGTCAGTGAATAACATACCGTTTCAGTTCCCAGGCTTGAAAACCCTTCCGGTGCGTCTGCCACAGGTGGTTTTTCGGGTTTAAGCGACGGATAGATAACCTCCCGCAGCTCACGCAGATGGCTGGGGCCGACGTCTGCCTGGATCAACACTCCGCCGGGCTTCAGCACACGGGCAAATTCGCTGTAGACGGGAAAGCCGAACAGGCAGAGTACGCGGTCCAGGGTGCCAGGCAATACCGGCAGGTTGGCATTGCTGCCCACCAC
>JGI24649J20148_1000120_pt1 | contig 13811 bp, 9 predicted proteins | sample MalvirmetagMSP81_FD_20148 | JGI IMG/M metagenome (IMG submission 20148)
GGTCAGGGAAAGACCGCTGATGGCGCCCGTTGCCTCGCTGTGGGCGATCACACCGGCCAATTGGGCCGAAACGGTAACCAGGAAGGCTTCTTCACCCTCGTCAAAGCAGCGCGAACTTTCCCGTTGCTGAACAACAAGAACGCCAAGAACCCGGCGATGGTGAATGATGGGAACACCCAGGAACGAGCGGAAACGCTCTTCGCCGGTCTCTGGAAAGTAACGATAACGGGGGTGGGATGGAGCATCTTCAAGGTTGATAGGCTCCTCCCGGGAGCCAACCAGACCAATCAGGCCCTCGGAATAAGCCAGGCTGACCTGCCCTACTGCTTGCTGGTACAAGCCTTCCGTGGCCATTAATATGTAGCGATTTGTGGCTGGATCAAGCAGATAAACCGAGCAAACCTCGGTATCCATGGCTTTCTGCACCCGCGAAACAATGACATCCAGCGCCTCCTGCAAATCGCGGGCACTGTTTACCTCTTGTACAAGACTTCGCAGTATGCTCAGCATGGCGGGTTCAATCCGTCATTTCTGTGTGTCCTTCGCGCGTCGGGAAGGCTCGCTCTGGCGCCACTGTTCCATGTTGTAAAACAGCCGCGGCGCGAGCTCTCGCAGCGCACGTCGATAGACCTCGCGTTTAAACGATACGACCTGCCCAAGCGGGTACCAGTAGCTAACCCACTGCCAGCCGTCGAATTCCGGCGAGTCCGTGCCGTCCACGCGTACCTGCGCATCCGGCGAAAGCATCCTCAGCAGGAACCATTTCTGTTTTTGTCCCACGCAGACCGGGTGCGAATTGTGGCGCACCATCCTGCGAGGGAGGCGGTATCTCAGCCAGCCACGGGTACAGCTGATGATTTCCACATCGCCTGTACCGAGACCAATTTCCTCCGCCAGTTCCCTGTAAAGGGCCTCTTCCGGTGATTCGTCGTGCTTGATACCACCTTGAGGGAACTGCCAAGAGTCCTGCCCTATTCGCCTTGCCCAGAGGACTTCCCCCCTGTGATTGGCCAGAATGATTCCGACGTTGGGTCTGAAACCGTCCGAATCGATCACGGCACAGTCCTCTTAAAAGTCGGTTGGCCGGATTAAAAATTCACCGGCCGGATTTATCCAAGTTGCTCTCATTCTTACAGAATCCCAAGGCTTCGGCAAACGAAGCCGACGGCGGCGCGTCATGCTAGACTGTTGCGCCTGTGACAGTCGTCGTTTTTTCCGGAGGTATCCAAGTTGACGCTCGCGATTTTTGATCTCGATAACACCCTGCTCGCCGGAGACAGTGACCACGCCTGGGGGGAATTCCTGGTGGAAGAGTCGATTGTGGATGCGGAGGAATACCGGCAGGCAAACGACCGCTTCTATGAGGAGTATCTGAATGGCGAGCTGGACATCATGCGCTACCTGAGCTTTGCCCTTCAGCCTCTTGCACGGCATGACACGGAACAGCTGCTGGCCTGGCGCGAACAGTTTATGGCGAAGAAAATCCAGCCTATGATGCTCGAAAAAGCCAAGGCATTGCTGGATAGCCATCGGGCCGATGGCCATACCTTGATGATCATCACTGCAACCAACCGGTTCGTTACCGAGCCAGTGGCTAAGCTGCTGGACATTGATCACCTGATTGCCACTGAGCCAGAGATGGTCAACGGGCGCTATACGGGGGAGGTTGCAGGCATTCCCAGCTTTCAGGACGGGAAGGTAGCCCGCCTGAATGACTGGCTGGAATCAACTGGAGAAAGTCTCGAGGGCGCCTGGTTCTATAGCGACTCCCACAACGATGCCCCCTTACTGCGCAAAGTCGCAAATCCGGTAGCGGTAGACCCGGATCCAACACTTGAAAACATTGCGAAAGAGAATGGCTGGAAGATTATGAGCCTTCGAGGTTAACTATCTGCCTATGTGCCCGGGAACGCCCCAGGGAGGGAGTGCCCGGGATACGCTGTAAATACGTCCATGTACGCTCGACAAAAACATCCATGTTTTTGACGATCCCGGGCACTCCCTCCCTGCGTCCTTCCCTAGCTTCCTTCGTGCAAATCCGCTACTTCTGAGTTTCATTCTCGGAGGCCAGATAGATCGCAGCTAAATCCAGAACCCCGACCTCAAAGAAACCCTGTCAATGACCGAACAAAACAGCTTTTAATATAGTCCGTCTCCGGAATCCCCGGTACTACCGGATGATCCGGCGCTTGATGGCCTTGCTCCAATAATTGAACAAACCGGTCAATCTTGCGGCCACTGCTGCGAATAATATCCGTCAGCTTCTCTTGGGACAGATGCATGGAGCAGGAAGCCGACACCAGTAGTCCATCCCGATCAAGCAACCGAAGTCCCAACTGGTTCAGGCGCGCATAAGCCTCTTCCCCAGCCTTCTGGTCACGCCGCCGGGGGATCAGTGCCGGCGGGTCGAGGACGACGATGTCGAACTTTTCCTTCTCATCGCACAGCGCCTTCAGGGCGTCGAAGGCATCGCCCTCAATGGTTTCAATGTTATCAAGGCCATTGATCTTCGCGTTGTGATGAACGGAATCGATAGCACCGGCGGAACTGTCCACACAGGTCACCTGCGTAGCCCCGGCGCAGGCCGCCTGAATACCCCAGCCACCCACATAGCTGAACACATCCAGCACGCGCTTGCTCGGCGCATAGGCCTGCAGCCGCTGCCGGTTCATGCGGTGATCATAGAACCACCCCGTTTTCTGTCCGCCTTCCATGGGCACCTCGAAACGCACGCCATTCTCCTCAACCGGCAGGAGATCAATCTCCGGGCCATGAACCTGCTCAACGTAGGTATCCAGCCCTTCCACCTTCCGCATCTTGCCGTCGTTCTTGAGGATAATCGCTCGCGGATGCGCCAGCCGCTGAACCGCACGAACAATCGACTCCTTCATCTGCTCCATGCCAGCCGTGGAAATCTGAACCACCACCACATCATCAAACCGGTCAACCACCAGCCCGGAAAGCCCGTCACTGTCGCCAAACACCCAGCGATAAAACGGCTTGTCAAACAACCGCTCCCGCAGAGCCAGCGCCGTCTCCACCCGCTCGGTAAGCCTTTGCGGCGTCATGCCATGAGCGGCATTCCGGCTGATCAAACGGCCGCAGATCAGCGCATGCGGATTCACAAACACCGTTCCCATGGGTTTATCGTTGGCCGCGCGCAGTTCAGCCTGGGCTCCGGCTTCAAACTCGGTCAGCGGGGAGCGATGGGTATCCACTTCATTGCTGTAGACCCAAAGATGACCAGCCCGGAGCCTGCGCTCTGCGCCTTTGCGGAGGTATAAAACCGGAAAATTCATAAATAAACGCCTGAAGAAATAATATAAGGAAGGCTTTTCGAGACGAGTCCAGCACACAGGTTCGGAGATTAAGCTGGGCAGGCTTTCCAAAACTGTGCGGAGCCATGGATGGCGGAGCCCAAGCCGCACAAGGACGTCTTGAGGCGTGTTTTGGAAGGCCCTCCCGGCTTGGTCCTAACTCCGAAGCAATCCGCGGGGTCACTCCTCGGCAGCCACATGCTCCGCATAGGCCACAGAATCCATCAGGCCATCCAGCTCACCGGCATCCGCCAACCGCACCCGGAACAACCAGCCATCGCCATAAGGATCCTCATTCACCTTCTCAGGCTCATCCTCCAGGCTCTCATTGACCTCAATCACCTCACCGGTCACCGGACTGAACACATCCGACGCCGATTTTACCGACTCGGCAACACCCGCCTCTTCAGCACCAGTTACCGTCGAACCCACATCCGGAACACCNATAAAAACGATATCCCCCAGTTGATCCTGGGCAAAATCCGTGATTCCGACGGTTGCGGTGCCGTCGTCGGCCACACGCACCCACTGGTGCGTTTCAATGTATTTCAGATCTGCGGGTGTTTCGCTCATGGTCACATGTCCCCGATGAATAATTTCGCGCATTTTAACCGAAGAACGACGCCCCCGCGAACATCTCAACCAAAGTTGCGACGGATTCTAGCTTCAATCCAGCCCCCAGGTCGTTTCCCGCGCCATCGTCATGAACGACTGAAGATAGGCCACATCCACATCCCGCTCACGGAGGCCCAGGAAAATCTGCTTATCAATACCCTCCCGCCCCAGCCGTACCGGGCTGATCGGCATCTGATGGGCGTACTCTTCCACCAGCCAACGGGGCAGTGCCGATACCCCCCGCCCTGCCGCGACCATTTGCAGCATGATGTCCGTGGTTTCAATGGTCTTATGCCGGGCCGGGCTGCTGTGGGCCGGCACCAGAAACCGGGTATAGATGTCCAGCCGCTCGGCATCCACCGGATAGGTAATCAGAGTCTCACTTTCAAGATCAGATGGCTCCGCCCAAGGCCTGGAGGCCAGNGGGTGATCGCTCGGCACTACGAGAANCTGCTCGTAATCAAAGACCGGCTCGTANACNAGCCCCTTGCGGTGCAATGGGTCCGGCGTCACCAACACATCGATGTCGTAGCCNAACAAAGCACCGATACCNCCAAANTGGAAGCGNTGCTTCACATCCACATCCACGCCGGGCCATTGCTCAAGATACGGCCCAACCACCTTGAGCAGCCACTGGTAACAAGGATGACATTCCATACCGATTCGCAGGCTGCCCCGCTGCCCTCGGGCAATCTGACCCACCAATTCCTCGGCATGCTCGAACTGCGGCAACAAACGATTCGCTAGTGACAGCAAATACAACCCGGATTGAGTTGGCCGCAGTTTACGGCCTTCACGCACCCACACGGGCGTTCCCAGCTGCTGCTCCAGCTTCTTCATGGCATGACTGAGGGCAGACTGAGTGAGGCACAGCGCGTCCGCCGCCGCCGTCAATGAGCCGCTCCGATCCACTTCACGGACGATCTCCAGATGATTGCGCTCTATCATTGGCCGACCTTAGTTGAATAAAGTTCATGGATTCATGAGATTTTACCATTATTTTTCATGTCAGATCAGCACTAGCCTTGAAGGCCTGAATGACGACAGGAGATTCATCATGGTAACCACCCATAACCTGGGCTTTCCCAGAATTGGCCAACGTCGCGAACTCAAATTTGCCCTTGAGGGCTATTGGAAAGGCGAGTTAAGCGAAGACAACCTACAGCAAACCGCGGCAGGGCTTCGCGCCAGCAACTGGCGGCACCAACGCCCGCTCACGCTGGCGCCGGTCGGCGACTTCTCGCTCTACGACCAGGTACTGGACATGAGCGCCACACTCGGCAACCTGCCCAAGCGTTCAGGCAAGGCCGATGACCACGAACTGGACCGCTACTTCCGCATTGCCCGTGGCCGGTCCCCGGCTGATAACGATTGCTGTGGCGTCCATGCCGGTGAAATGACCAAGTGGTTCAACACCAACTACCACTATATTGTGCCGGAATTCGACGCGGACACACGGTTCAGCCTGAATCCCACGCGTTTATTGGAACAACTGGCCGAAGCCAGGGCCGTAGGCGTCAATGCCAAGCCAGTTATCATCGGCCCTGTCACCTACCTCTGGCTTGGCAAATCCAAGGACGATACAGACCGGCTCAGCCTGCTGGATGACTTAATGCCGGTCTATGCTGAGCTGTTACAGCTTCTTGCCGACAATGGCGCAGAGTGGGTGCAGATTGACGAGCCAATCCTGGTCACAGAATTGGGAGGCGACTGGCGGCACGCCCTGAACCTGGCTTACCACAACCTCAAGGCAAGCCCGGTAAAACTGTTGCTGACCACCTATTTCGGCCAACTGCGGGAAAACCTGCAACTGGCCTGTGAACTACCGGTTGCCGGCCTGCACCTGGATGCGACAAACGCCCGCGACGAAGTGTCCCGCGTGACTGACTGGCTGCCGGGGCACAAGGTTCTCTCACTGGGCGTGATCGACGGTCGCAATATCTGGAAGACAGACCTGCAGACAACCCTCGACTGGCTCGAACCGGTCTACCAGAAGCTGCAAGAACGGCTGTGGATAGCGCCATCCTGCTCCCTTCTCCATGTGCCGGTGGACCTGAACAACGAAACCACCATGGACCCGGAAATACGCTCCTGGCTGGCCTTTGCGCGGCAAAAGCTGGAAGAACTGCAGCTGTTGGCCACGGCACTTACCGATGGCCAGGATGCGGTGGCCCGGGAACTGAAGAGCAATGCAGACGCCATACTCAGTCGCAGGAACTCAACCCGCGTAACGGACCCAGAGGTTCGCGGGGCAGTCGCAGCCATTACGCCTGAGCTGGGCCAGCGCAAAAGCAGCTATCAGCAGCGCTCCGCGATCCAGGCCAGCCACCTGAAGCTGCCACGCTACCCCACAACCACCATCGGCTCGTTCCCCCAGACCAAGGATATCCGCCAAACGCGGCTCAAGTACCGCAAGGGCGAACTCGCACCCGAGGAATACCAGGAGCGAATACGCGCAGAAATCCGCCACTGCGTCCAAGAGCAGGAACAACTGGGGCTGGACGTGCTAGTCCACGGCGAGGCGGAACGCAACGACATGGTGGAGTACTTCGGCGAGCAACTGGAGGGCTACGTGTTCAGCCGCTTTGGCTGGGTGCAATCCTACGGCTCCCGCTGCGTGAAACCGCCCATCCTGTTCGGCGATATTTCCCGGCCCAAAGCCATGACCGTGGAATGGATTCGCTACGCCCAGTCCCTGACCGACAACCCCCTCAAAGGCATGCTCACCGGCCCGGTCACCATCCTCAACTGGTCCTTCGTGCGCGATGACCAGCCCCGGAAAGACACCTGCCTGCAACTGGCACTGGCGATCCGCGAGGAAGTACTGGACCTGGAACAGGCTGGCGTGAACATCATTCAGATCGACGAAGCCGCCCTTCGAGAAGGCCTGCCCCTGCGCCAGAGCGATTGGCAGACCTACCTGGACTGGGCCATCGAAGCCTTCCGGATTACCGCCAATGGCGTGCAAAACGAAACCCAGATACACACCCATATGTGCTATTCGGAATTCAACGACATCATCGAAGCCATCGCCCGCATGGACGCCGATGTCATCACCATCGAAACCTCCCGATCTGACATGGAGCTGCTGGATGCCTTCAAGGGATTCCAGTATCCCAATGATATTGGTCCGGGTGTCTACGATATTCACTCGCCCAACGTGCCGGGGACTGAGCAGATCGTGTCGCTGATGAACAAGGCCGCGGAAAGAATCCCCGCCGAAAGGCTCTGGATCAACCCGGACTGCGGGTTGAAAACCCGGTCGTGGGATGAGGTGATTCCGGCGTTGAGGGGAATGGTGGCTGCAGCTCGGGAGTTGCGGGAGGCTTAGGTGTACTGAGGCAGAGGCCCATGCCTCTGCCTTACATCACCGATTCCTTAAGTTCTCCATGGTTACTTGAGGAAGCCATCTTTGCCCTATAGGCCTCCATGGAAATCTTTCCAATCTGAGGTGTCAGCTTGCAGGTGCGTTTATCCCAAGGGTACTCCGCCTGGCGCTTCAGCCATTCGGCCCCTTCACCCTGCTTCCAGGCTTCCAGATCCAGGTCACGCCAGAACCGGGGATTCCGACCGGTGTGCTGGTCATGCTCCGCCGTTACCGGATCTAGGTGGCGGAAGGGCTCCAGCCTCGGCACATCCGGCAGCGGCTGGGATACATCCATATACCTCTGCAGCATATCCCACAGAGCCATGACTTCTTCTTTTGTTGGCTCAATCCGGCTAAAGGACGTCTGGCTGAACTGCTTGCCGGTGTAGCGGTGAACAAACATCAGGCGATAGAAGATGCCGCCATGCTGGACCACGCGCTCCACGTAGGCATCGAACTCCTCGAAGGGCGCGGTCAGTTTCTTACCTCCCGGTAGAGCGAAGCTGACCTCACCCGCCTCACGGTTGAAGGCGCTTTCGCCTGCATCCAGGCCACGATCCAGGAGCTTGCCCAGTAATTTGTCGAATGGTCTCAGTAGCAGGGCGAAACCGCCCATGACCCAGGGCATTGTTTTTATGAGGAGATATATGGATAGAGGGATCCAAGCGAGGGCCACAACAAGGCCCATAATGAACTTTAAAAAAGATGGCAATCCAAGCAATTCAACACAATAAAGAACAAGCATCCCTCCTCCAACCAACACTACCCCCCCAAACATAGGGTATTAGTAGGAGCATGGCGGTAAGGCCGACAAAAGCCTTGCCGTTGAGGAAACGAATCTGCTGGTGATTCCACCACGAAGCCTCAGATTCACAGCTGTCTGGATCATTCTGATCCTGGTATTGGATGGTTTCTGCATCCTCGCACACGCGGTAATAGGGTTCGATGCCAGCATAGTCCCCTACAGGCTGTAGATCTTCACCGAGGCGGTTTCGACTGGAGTCAGAATTGGGCAGGTAAGGAACCCCTTCAGCACGAAAACCAGAATGCTCTTGCTTGCTTATTTTGTGATTCTCACTCACACCTCCACCTCTTTCACTGTCCAGTAGGGCACTGGCTCATTGTCGAACGGGTTCAAGGCCAGGGCCCGTTTGTCCGGCAGCGCACTGTGACGAGCGGTATCAAACAGGGTAAGCGTCTTGCGGTCGCAACTCCCGGTACGCCTGAGTGGAGACCCTCCCCAACTGCGGTGTCAGCCGGCAGGTGCGTTTCTCCCAGGGGTATTCCACCTGACGCTTCAGCCAGTCAGCACCTTCCCCCTGTTTCCAGGCTTCCAGGTCCAGGTCGCGCCAGAAGCGGGGGTTGCGCCCGGTTTTCTGGTCGTGTTCCGCCGTTACGGGATCCAGGTGGCGGAAGGGCTCCAGCCTCGGCATATCCGGCAACGGCTGGGATACGTCCATATACCGCTGGAGCATGTCCCACAGGGCCATAACTTCTTCTTTGCTAGGCTCAATACGACCCATAGAAGTCTGGATGAACTGCTTGGCGGTGTAGCGGTGAACAAAGATCAGACGGTAGAAAATACCGCCCTGCTGGATCACACGTTCCACATAAGCATCAAACTCCACAAACGGCGCGGCCAGCCTCCTTCCTCCCGGCAGGGGAAAGCTCACTTCACCCGTCTCACGATTGAAGGAGCTTTCCCCCGATTCCAGGCCACGGTCCAGGAGCTTGCCCAACAGCTTGTCGAATGGCCTCAGGAGCATGGCGAAGCCGCCCATAACCCAAGGCATGGTTTTTATGAGAATAAAGAAGGAGGCGGCCATCCAAGCAAAACCAGCAAAGAGAATCCAAAAAAACTTAATAATCTTAGGTAGTTCAAGCAAGTCTGCCAAATACAATGACAGTATCCCTCCTCCAACCAAAACTACACCACCCCAGACATAAGGAATGAACAGTAACAACGCCGAAAGGCCAACAAATGCCTTACCACTAAGGAAGCGAATCTGCCGGTGGTCCCACCACCATTCACCGGATTCAAAGCCATCCGGATCGTCCTGGTCCTGATGCTGGACGGCACCTACATCTTCACACACCCGGTAATAGGGCTCGATACCGGCGTAGTCACCAACAGGTTGAAGGTCCTCTCCAAGTCGTTCGCGCTTCTTTGGCGACTCCGGCAATGCCGGAATCTGATCCGCCCGGAAACCGGTTTCCCTTTGACTATTTGCCTGGCCACTCTCGCTCACACGGAAACCTCTTTCACTGTCCAGTAGGGCACTGGCTCATTATCAAACGGGTTCAAAGCCTGGGGCTGTTTGTCAGGCAGCGCACTATGGCGACTGGTATCAAACGCCTCGTAATCATCAAGTACCGGCATAGGAACCCTAAATCCCCCTATTTCGCTCTCGATACGTGCCTGCAAGACGACCCTCAGGCTAATGGTTCGCCTTTCACTATGGAGAAACCCATGAGTTTCGCTACCGGCCAGGTTCCGTTCTATCAAGAAATGCACAGCGTGGTCTTCCGGTACGGGAACCCAAGTTGTCACCTTTTTCAACGGTGTGTTTCGAGTCAAATAATATTCATCGACCTGTCCGGCGGGGGTATCCATTACGCTATGGGTATACTCCAGTTCCTGAATCCCCAACCTCAGGTCCGGCTTCTTGTCTTTGGCTTTACCATCCGTTGGCTGGCCAAGTTTGAAGCGGCTGATTAGGGGAGAACGCACTGTCACCCTGTAGTCGTCCGGGGATGGGTTGTGGTCCACAAACATCGCCTGTTCCGCGCCACTCAAGTTACCATAGCGGTCGGCGGATACCGTTACCGGGGAGAGCTGGCTCAGCAACTGAGGATAATAGGCGGCATCGTCAGCAGGAAGCCCCTTATGGGTCGGCCCCAGGCCCAGGGGACCCTGTTTCAGTACACGCTCAATTTCACTGTCCGTGGCAATAGCGGCGAACACGCTACCGCCCAACACAACACCCAGCCCAAGCAACGCCCAACCCCAGCCAGGTACCGCCAGCAATCCCGCCAGTAAAGGGGATGCGAGAAAAACGCTGCCGCCGGCCACAGCCAAACCATGCCCAAGGGCAGCGTCCATATCACCACGGCTGAGACTGGTGCGACAGTCCCAAGCGCTGACGCCCACCATTACACCAGTCGCAAAGAAGTTAACAAGCCCCATAAAGCGCACAATTGTGTCAGCCCCTACCTTCATAAGCCGTCTCTGGATGAAAGAGCCGATCAGCGGCACGGATTTAATCTCAAAAAGGGGCCTGAGTATGACCTTTGTTACCAGCTTGCCATCCGCCGGAGAACTTACGACATGGAGCTTCATCAATGCTGCGGATAGATCTAGGAAAGCCCCAAAGGATTTTGCATATGAAATCCCCGAGCTTTCAGACTTCGAGTTAATCAAGCTCCACACCTCTGAAGCGAGGTTATACGCCGCCAACCCAACCAACACCCTAGACAGCCCTGGCCCATCAGCAAGCGCTTTGGCTTTGTTCGCCCAATCAACTTTCAAGGCACTGAATTTCCGGGCTTCCGGGTGGTCCACGGGCAACACAAACACCCAGGTGTGAGCCGCTGCCTTAACAAGAGCTTCTCCACCTTCATCAACCAATCGACTCGGGCTGGTGGACGCCACCCGTTTACCCGCCGCGTCTGTCCTGTCTGCAAACAGATAATCATTGCGCCTTGTCAGTGCTTCGCTCTGGCGGTCTGCATCGGTTAAGCCAAAAGAAATTCCTTTTCCGTGAACGCCCACAATGCTGTAACGCGTGAGATCAACCTCACCTCGGCGCATTACCTGCAACTCCCCGCCCAGATTGGGGTCGGCGATATCGGCCACTGCTTTGACAGAAGTGAACACGCGGTCCAGTTTGATGGCCGCCAGGTCGTCGCTCTGACGTAAGTTTTCCACCGCTTTTAGAACGGCCGCACTCCAGCCTCCCAATGCTGTTTTAACCATTCCCGCAGCGGTGCCTGGAGCACTGCTGGGAAGGGCCTGCGAGCCATTGCCGCTGTCAGAACCTGAGCCATCTTCCTCCTGCGCCATTTGCTGGGCCAACGCGCTTATGGACGACAGGCCCGCGCCGTTCAAACGCTCCTCCGTCAGCGTGTCCTGGTCACCCGCGAGTTCCTTTAATTGCGCCAGCACAGGAGGAAAGTCGCTGCTTGCGTTTCCACCGTCAGCCAAAGTGTCAATGAGAGGGTTCTTTCCCAGCCCCTGCTTGAGCAGTCTTGACAGGATGCCCGGTGACTCCAGGCCATGGGCATTCAATACGCCCGGGAGTTGTTGGGTCAGATTTAACAGATCAGCCTGGAGCGCAAACGCTTCGCAGGGCCCCAACCCGTTGTGGTTGAGGTAATCATCACAGGCGATTTCGAAGTCACCGCTGTTGACCAGTGATTCCAGGGTTTGCAGGTGGATCGCGATTTCTTCAAGCACCTTTTTGCGCTCGGAATGATCCAGAGTCTTATGAAGCTTCTCTTGGTCCACCGCAGCTCGCAGGGTTTCGACTTGATCGCTGGAGTCTGAAACCTGCGGATCGAACAATGCCTGACGTATCAGTGTGGCGGAGTGAATCAGCGGTCGATCTTTAAGGGACAGGTCAATCGCATCAAGGTAATGCAAGGCCAGGTGCAGTTGTGTCAGGGCATGGCGCAGGCGGAACAGCGGGTCGGGGATGGCCACGCATACGATCGCGCTGTGCTCCCTGGCACCCACCAATGCGTCCCCTGATGCCTCGGCCTGCAAACTTAGATCCGGCAGTTCCCTACCAGGCTGCTCGTCATCGACGGGAATCCGCTTCCATCGCTCGACGACTCGGGAAATCAACTCACCACTGCCCGGCTCCCGGAACTCGGGCGTAAATCCGGCAGGGTCCCTGAGCATCAGTTCAATGCCCAGATCCCTGGGCCGCAACTTGGATACCGATGTGATGGTTGAAGCCGGAAAACCGCTGTCGAAGTTCAGACTATCATCCGTCGAAGCGGCCCAGGCAGGCGCGATGGACAGGGCCCTCTTTTCCAGAACGGCTGGCGCGCTTTCCAGCTTTTCAATATAGGACCATGGCCACTGGATTTCACTATAGGCAATGCGGCAGTCCGTCAGTTCAAATCGATTCTGCAGCAATACTGGCACCAGAAAATCGGTCACTGGTTTGCCCGCCGCCAAACGGGCGGAGGCCTTATCCTGGCGCGCGGTCACGAGATCGACTTCGCTGAGAGTGCCTTCCGGACCAATCTCGAATTCGCGCCAAAGTGTCTGGCCCCTGAATACATAGAGGTAACCCGGGCGCATAAGGGACACCGCGCGGCCACCGAAGATCGTTACGCCACCGGACTCAATGGGGCGTTTGCTGTGAACTTCAGCAACGGGGCAAACACTCATCAAGGTATTGCCCAACTCACCTTCCGGCTTTTCTTCCGTGGATTGCCAGTCGTCCAGAACGGGAACCATGAAGGAACCGCCATCTTGAGTGGGGATGGCAAGCGCCATCCCCGCAGGCTCGCCCCTGTCATTTTCCGCCCTCAGGCGGACCGTTTTATCGAGAGGCTCACGTTTGAGGTTCAGGGGTTGATTCATACCGCGCCCTCCTTACCGGGTGCCAATGCGCTTTTCACTGTTTCATCGTCAGTTCCCCGACCACGAACGTCGACCAGCCGGCCAGATTCGTCGACAACAGGGGCTTCCTCTAAGACACCATCGGATTGCGTCGGAGAGGCGCTGAAAGGTGTAGGCCCGTTGCTGCCCCCGGACTTAGTCTTGGCTCCAGCAACACTACCTGGCTTTGCATTGATTCGTGTGCCCGTTTCGGCTAACGAATCCTGCGTCACATTGGCACCTGCCACTGGCTCGATGAGGTCGGGCTTTTCAGGCTTTTGTGCCCCAACGCCACTACCACTCCCAGGCCCGCCCCCGGAATTCATCTTCACCATAGGCCCGGACACAGTCACACCACTGGGGTCCACCTTCACAAAGCTGCCACCGGCCTTGAGGGTCACTTCCGCACCCGCTTCAATGACGATTTTCATGCCGGCCTTGTGATGGATTTCGCTGCCTGCTTCGATGAGCTGGTTCTTGCCCTGTTTGCTGTGGTGGCTGCCGTTGACGGTGAGGCTGGCGTCGCCGCCGATGGATTCGCGCTTCTCACCATCCACGGTGGCGTGGTCATTGCCCTTGATGTGGGCCTTGCGGTGGTTGTCCACGGTCAGGTGGCTGTCATTTTTGATGACTTCGGTGCGGTTGTTTTCCGTCAGCAGGTCCAGGTCTTTCTGGGCGTGGACATAGATCTGTTGCTTGTCCGCTTCATCCTCGAATCGAAGTTCGTTGCTGCCCTCGCCCTTGTGGGTCTGGGTTTTGAGGGTGGTGCGGGTTTTGTGCTCCGGCAGCGCGTACGGCGGCGTGTTGGTGGCGTGGTAGGTTCTTCCGGTAATGATCGGCTGGTCCGGGTCGCCGTCCAGGAAGCTGACGATGACTTCGTTGCCGATTCGCGGCAGCG
>JGI24649J20148_1000123_pt1 | contig 13591 bp, 10 predicted proteins | sample MalvirmetagMSP81_FD_20148 | JGI IMG/M metagenome (IMG submission 20148)
AAAGATCTCGTAAATGATGTCGGACTTGTTACGGAAATGGTAATACAGGTTGCCTGGCGATATCGCCAGGTGAGCGGCGATGTGGTTGGTGGTTACGTTGCGCTCTCCCCTTTCGTTGAACAGATCAAGGCTCGAAAGAAGAATCTTGTCTCGGGTTTTCATAGGCTCAGCAATGCGTGTTGTTGTGTGGGTGCCTGTGCTTTGGCGCTGCGATCCGTGGATGGCCCGATCAGCCATCAGGGCCAGCTTGACTACCTAGAGTATATACTCTAATAATAGCCCCAAGCGCAAACTGAATACTTTTTCACCACCGCATTCCGGAGCTGTAGCAGGCTCCACGAACAATAAGGGCGGCGACCCGGCAAGCCGGGGCCGCGAGGAGAGAGCGATATGGTAGCCACCGTTGTCCAGCTGACTGAAAGCAAGAAGCACATCCAGCACACGCATCGTGTGTTCGAGGACCAGAAGAAGGCGTTTCGCAACAACCCGATGCCGTCGCTGACCGAGCGTCAGGAGAATCTGAAGCGCCTCAAGCGCGTACTGCTGTCCAATCAGGATCGGTTACTGGACGCCATCGACCGGGACTTCAGCTGTCGTTCGAAGGACGAATCGTTGATTGCGGAAGTGATGCCGTCCATTCAGGGCATCAACTACACCCTGAAAAACCTGGAAGGCTGGATGAAGCCCTCCAAGCGGCATGTGTCCGTGTTGTTCCAGCCCGCCAGCAACCGCGTTCACTACCAGCCCAAGGGTGTTGTGGGCGTCATCGTGCCCTGGAACTACCCTCTGTATCTGGCCGTTGGGCCGTTGGTGGCCTCACTGGCTGCGGGTAACCGTACGATGATCAAGATGTCGGAGTTCACGCCGCACACTTCTGCTTTGTTCAAGGAGATTGTCGAATCTGCGTTTCCGGAGGACCTGGTCTGTGTGATTAACGGTGAGGCGGATGTCGCCGCAGACTTTTCCAGCCGGCCCTTCGATCACCTTCTGTTCACCGGCTCCACGTCGGTGGGCAAGCTGGTGATGCGGGCAGCCGCGGAAAATCTCACGCCGGTGACTCTGGAACTGGGCGGCAAGTCGCCTGCCGTCGTATCGCCGGATGTTCCGATGGAAGACGCCGCCCAGCGTATCGCTTTCGGCAAGGCACTTAATGCGGGCCAGACCTGTGTGGCACCGGATTATGTGTTGTGCCCGGCAGACCGTGTGCAGGCATTTGTGGATGAGTATCGCCATCAGTTTGCGGCGATGTATCCGAGCCTGCGGGATAACGAGGATTACACGGCGATTATCAATGAGCGCCANTATGACCGCCTGCAAGGCTATCTTGACGATGCGCGGGAAAAAGGGGCCGAGCTGATTGAGATCAATCCGGCCAATGANAACCTGAANGATGGCACCCGCAAGATGCCGATTACGNTGGCGCTGAAGACCACGCCGGATATGAAGATCATGCAGGATGAGATTTTCGGGCCGATTCTGCCGATCATCAGCTATGGCAACCTGGATGAGGCGATCCATTACATTAATGACCGTCCTCGCCCGCTAGCGCTGTATTTCTTCGGTTACGACAAGTCGATGCAGGAGCATGTGGTCAACCAGACACATTCCGGTGGCATGTGCATCAACGATGCACTGATGCACGTTGCCCAGGATGACCTTCCATTTGGTGGTATCGGTGATTCGGGGATGGGGCATTACCACGGCAAGGAAGGTTTCCTGACGTTCTCTCATCAACGGGCGATTTTCAGTAAGCAGAAGTTCAACAGTGGCAAGTTTGTGTATGCGCCGCACGGAACGACGGCTCACAAGATGGTATATAAGTTGTTTATTCGGTGACTTGGGTGCTGGTCGCCGGCCAAAAAAAGACAATAAGAACAAGAGAGTCGTTATGCCTGAAAGCCTTTCTCGATCCGTGCAAACGGACCTTTCCGATTCCGCCATGGACCGTCGGAGTTTTCTCCGGACCGGGCTTGGTGGAGCCATGTTCCTCGGCACGGTGAGTGTGACCGCTGGCCTGTCCGGCTGTGCAACCGCGCCCGCCGGGCGGGACTATCCGATGCCGGGGGCGATGGACCAGAGCTACGAGTTCCAGTTCCTGACCCGCGACGACATTGTGTTGTTCCAGGCATTGCTACCAGCCATGGTGGGCCCCGGGCTGACTGAGGAGCCCGTAGTTCGCCGCCAGCAGATTCAGGCGACGATTGAGCGCATTGATGCCGGGATTCATCAGTTCGGACCCGCCAACCAGAAGGAGTTGCGGGGTCTGTTTGACCTGCTGAACTTCGGGCTGACACGGGTGACGGTTGCCCGGATCTGGTCGAGTTGGGAGAACGCCAGCACGCAGTCCGTGGATGCCTTCCTTGAGCGCTGGCGCACCAGTGGTGTTGGGCTGTTCAACAACGGCTACATCGCCCTGACCAAGGTCAGTAACGTGGCGTTCTATGGCCACGAAGACCACTGGCACCTCTCCGGCTACCCCGGACCACCCGCCTGGGCCGTGGACGCCCTGCCCCAGTTCAAAGACAACGCCTGAGCCAACCGGAGCATTATTATGTCGTTAACGGATCGTATCGCCCGTGGGCTTGAGGCTGGCTGGAAGGTCACCGACGGCGCCACCCTGACACAGAACCAGACCCACGAAGCCGATGTGGTGATCATCGGCACCGGCGCCGGGGGCGGCACCACGGCGGAGATTCTGGCGAAAGCCGGGCTGTCGGTGATTCTGGTGGAAGAAGGCCGTCTGTATCACCAGAAAGACTTCAAAATGAACGAGCTGGACGCCTATGCCTCCCTCTACCAGGAAGGCATGAGCCGGGTCACCAAAGACGGAGCAATCGCCATTCTTCAGGGCCGGTGTGTGGGCGGCTCTACCACGGTGAACTGGACGTCCAGCTTCCGTACACCGGCACCGACGCTGAATCACTGGGCCAGCCGTTTCGGGCTCGACGACCTGACCCCGGCATCCATGAAGCCCTGGTTCGACGGCCGCGAGCAACGACATAACATTGAGCCCTGGCTGGCCGAGCCTAATGTGAACAACGACATCCTGCGCCAGGGTTGCGAGGCGCTGGGCTGGTCCTGGGAGGTGATCCCACGCAACGTCAAAGGCTGCTGGAATCTGGGTTACTGCGGCGTGGGCTGCCCCACGAACGCCAAACAGGGGGCTCTGACCACCACTATTCCCGGCGCCCTGGACAACAATGCCCGACTGTTCCACGGCCTGCGGGCCGACAAACTGGTGATGGAGCAGGACAAAATCAGCCACCTTCAGGCCTCGGCCATGGCGGCGGACGGTGTCACCCCGTCTGGCGTCACCGTGGAACTGCGAGCCCGGCATTTCGTGGTGGCCGCCAGCGCCATCGGCTCACCTGGCCTGCTGCTGCGTTCAGACATTCCCGACCCCCACGACCGCATTGGCAAGCGCACCTTCCTGCACCCGGTCAATGCCACCATCGCGGAAATGCCTGACACCGTCGATCCTTATTACGGTGCACCTCAGTCAATCTATTCCGACGAATTCAACTTCTCACAGGGCGTCGACGGCCCCGCCGGCTTCAAACTGGAAGTACCGCCCCTGCACCCGGCCATGTCCGCCGGCGTGGTTCCCGGCCACGGCGAACAACAGGTCCGCGACCTATCGAAACTGCCCCGGCTGAACTCCGTCATCGCCCTGCTGCGTGACGGCTTCCACCCCGACAGCGTCGGCGGCACCGTCAGCCTCCGCGACGACGGCAGCCCGATCCTGGACTACCCCGTCAGCGACTACCTCTGGAAGGGCCTGAAAGACGCCTTCTACAAAATGGCCGAGATCCAGTTCGCCGCCGGCGCCCAGAAAGTCCGCATCATGCACCTGGATTCCCCCTGGTACACCTCGTGGGCCGACGCCAAAGCCGGCATCGACAACCTCGCCATGGAACCCCACCGCGTCCGCCTGTTCACCGCCCACCAAATGGGCGGCTGCGGCATGGGCCGCAACCCGGAAGAATCCGTCGTCAACGGCTTCGGCGAACACCACCACGTGGCCAACCTCAGCGTCCACGACGCCTCGATCTTCCCAACAAGCATTGGCGCGAATCCGCAATTGTCGGTTTATGCACTGGCTGCAAGGAATAGCACCAGACTGGCCCAAAAACTTAGGAGTTGAAGAAAGGAGCACCACAGGAAATTTGAGGTCTTCTTAGACAGGTACGCAGTCCGAAGTGTCGCGTGAGGAGGGCTTCCCAGGATTGTGTAAAGCCAGGGACGGCTTTACTCAAGCGCACATGGATGTGCTCGTAGCGTATCCTGGGAAGCCCTCCTCATGCGGCACAAACTCCCAAGCAAGCAATCCAAAGTCGTAACCAGCGCGAAAGTGCAACATTTTGGTTCAAGACGAAGGCTGCTATCCTGTGCGCTTCCGGTGAAAAGGAGCTCCGAATGCCAAAAGTCATCTACCCGGGTACGTTTGACCCGATCACCAACGGCCATACCGACCTCATCGAGCGCGCAGGCCGGCTCTTCGACGAAGTCGTCGTCGCCATCGCCTACAACCCCAAAAAGTCCCCGCTACTGACATTGGAAGAACGCTGCAAACTGGTGGAAAAAGCCACCGCCCACCTGCCCAACGTCAGCGTCACCGGCTTCAGCAATCTGCTCGCCGATTTCGTCCGGGAACAGAACGCCACCGTGATTATCCGCGGACTGCGAGCCGTCTCCGACTTCGAGTACGAATTCCAGCTAGCCGACATGAACCGCCGCCTGGCGCCGGAAGTGGAAAGCGTGTTCCTGACACCCTCCAACCACNTGTCGTACATCTCCTCCACCCTGATCCGCGAAATCGCCTCACTGGGCGGNGACGTCTCCGAATTTGTCGACCCGGCTGTGGAAGCTGCNCTCAAACAGAAATTCATCAAGGACTGACAGACGGGAAAGNGCTGCCCATCCCGGGCAGCACAGAACAACGGATCAGAATATCGGTGGCAGCGGGATCACGTTGCCATTGATGTCCAGGGCCAGATCTTCCAGTGTGCCCTGGATTCGCAGCCGGTCACCCTCCTGCACCACCATGCCCTGCTTGATCAAAGGCGCAACCTGCATCCCCAGCTCCGGATGCTGCTCCACCAGAGCCAGCGGCATGCTGACATCCAGATTGCCGGTCAGCTGCTGCATCACCATCATCATCTGGTCTTTCTCGTCGTCAGACAGCGACGGGTGCTGCACCATGATCTCGCCATTGACCGGGCCATAAGGCGTGGCAAAGGAGAGCTCCGGAAACCCGAACGAAAAACCGTTGGCCGCAAGGCCCAGCATGGCCTGATTGATGCGATTCATGGATTCCATCTGCTGCTGCATCATGGCACTCGAATCGCCGCCTGCGGTGTTCAGGGCAGCCGCCTGCATGTCCGTCATTGCCGTTGTCAGGTCACTCCAGTTTTGCACGTCCAGGCCACTTAACACCATTTCCATACGGTGAGGGCCGAAGCTCTCGTCGTCCGCCGTTACCTTTTCCAAAGTAACGACAGCCTCGGAATCAATGCTCTTGCCGTCATCGTCGGTGGTAGTCTCACCACTCATCGAAAAGTCATCAAAGCGAAGGGTCGGCTCGCCCCGGGCCGCCACTTCAAGTCGCGCCAGCGACATGTCCCCGTCACCCAGCCAGACGTCGCCTGTCAGGTGTTCCATGGTCTGTTCAAGGCGAAAATCCTCGATACTGATGCGCAGGTCTGGCCCCCGAATCACGGCGCCCGGCCAAAGCATGAGGATATCAGCCTGTGAACCGTTGCCACTGATTTCTGCTCGGCTAAAGCTTTCCGACATATCGAAGGATTCGCCGGTTTCCTCGTCGATCACACTCACAGCCGGCACGGAAAGCTCGGCGATCGCCGTTCCCCACAGGCGGGTTTCCAGGGTCAACCGGGGCTTTTCGTCGGGGAAGATCTTCTCAACTTCAGCGCCAAGCTCAGGAGGCGGGGTAAAATCAATCAGGCTGCCGGTAACCCCATGGCTTACCCGTGCCTGATAGTCGAATGAGTGCTCGTCACCGGTGTCCGGATCCTGGATCGTGATGGTGCCGGCGAACTCGGCTCCCATGTAGCCCCTGTCATAATCGCGGGTTTGCAGCTTGAACAGGGGCTGCGCCTGATTAACGTCCGCAGTGACCCTCTGCCACTGCTGTTCGGTTACATATCCAACGGCCCAGGGCGCAGCCACACCAACCGCCAGTACGGCTGCACCGGCAACCATCCATTGTTTTTTCAACTGCCTTTACTCCATTACAGCGCCCACATCGCCTCCACTGGGGCAGGCGCATGCGGGTTATCGTTATTTCCCGGTCAGGCGTTCAAGCAGGACCAGTTGCGACGCCAGGCGATCCTCGCCCTCGGCTGCCTGATTCTGAATGTAACTACCGTCCGGCTGCAAGACCCAGGACTGGCAATTGTCCGCCAGATAGGTGTCCAGGTCTTCGCGGACGCGGGCAATCAACGCCGGATCCTCAATCGGAAACGCCGTTTCCACGCGGCTCAGCAGGTTCCGTTCCATGCCGTCGGCGCTGGACCCATAGACTTCCGGCCGGCCGTTGTTGCCGAAATAGTAAACCCGGGTGTGCTCGAGGAAACGGCCAATGATGGAGCGCACCCGGATGTTGTCCGACAGCCCCGGCACTTCCGGCCTCAGGCAGCAGATACCGCGGATNATCAGNTCGATTTTCACGCCTGCCTGNGACGCACGATACAACGCCTTGATCAACTCNCGCTCAGTGAGGGCGTTAAACTTGAAAATAATCCGGCCTTTGGGCCCCAGTTCCGCTTCACGGTCCACCAGGCCCAGAAGACGGGTATGGAGTGTGAAGGGTGAGTGAAACAGTTTCTTTATTTTCAAGGCCTTGCCCATGCCCGTCAGCTGTTGGAACAGCTTGTTGACGTCGTCACCGATGGATTCGTCGCTGGTCATGTAGCTGTAATCGGTGTAAAGGCGGGCGTTACCGGCATGGTAGTTCCCGGTACCCAGGTGTACGTAACGCCTCAGCTTTCCTTCCTCACGGCGCACGATCAGGATCATCTTGGCGTGGGTCTTGTAACCCACCACGCCGTAGACCACGATCACACCCGCTTCCTGCAGTCGGCTGGCCAGCTCCAGGTTTTCCGCCTCGCTGAACCGGGCCCGCAGTTCGATGATCGCAGTCACCTCCTTGCCACGCCGGGCTGCATCCATCAGCGCTTCGACAATTTCCGAGTCGGCACCGGTGCGATACAGGGTCTGACGGATAGCCAGGACCTGTGGGTCTTTTGCAGCCTGCCGCAGCAGGTCGGTCACGGGACTGAAGTTTTCATAGGGATGCAGCAACAGCAGCGGGCGCTTGCGGATGGCATCGAACATGGATTCCTTGGCACGGATCTGCCTGGGAATCGACGGCGAAAAACCCGAATAGGTGAGGTCCTGGCGATCCACCAGCCCACCGACGGCCATCAAACGTGTCAGGTTGACCGGGCCGTGAACCTGATAAAGGTCACGATCCGTCAGTCCAAACTCGCGCAGCAGAAAATGCACCAGTTCTTCCGGGCAGTTGTCCGCCACTTCCAGCCGCACGCCGTCACCGAAGCGCCGGCTCAGCAACTCGCCGCGCAGGGCGGAGGCCAGATCTTCAAGGTCGTCTTCCAGTTCAAGGTCGGCGTTGCGGGTCAGGCGGAACTGATAGCAGCCTTTCACCTCCATGCCTGGGAAGAGCTCATCGGCATGGGCGTGAATCATGGAGGACAGGAACACCAGGTTGTCGCCACCGTTACAAACGTCATCCGGAAGCCGGACCAGACGCGGCAGCGAACGTGGCGCAGGCACGATGGCCATCCCGGTTTCGCGACCGAAGGCATCCTTACCGTCCAGCTCAACAATGAAGTTCAGGCTTTTGTTGACCAGGCGCGGGAACGGGTGGGAAGGGTCCAGCCCGATGGGGCTGACCACCGGCAGGATTTCCTCTTCGAAGTAACGGCGCACCCAGTCGGCCTGAGCTTCCGTCCATTCACGACGCCGGACGAAGTGAATGTTTTCCTGCTCCATCTCGGGGATCAGCACGTTGTTCAGGATGTCGTACTGTTCCCGGATGTACTCATGGGCCACCCGGCTGATTTCGCCCAACACCTGCTCCGGCATCATGCCGTCGGAGCCCAGGGTTTCACGGCCATACTTGATCTGCTGGCGCAGGCCCGCCACCCGGATCTCGAAGAACTCGTCCATGTTGCTGCTGAAAATGCAGCAGAACATCAGCCGGTTAATCAACGGATGCGTGGTATCCAGAGCCTGTTTGAGCACCCGGTAGTTGAACTGAAGCTGGCTCAGTTCGCGGTTGAAATAATTTTCCTGGGCGGCGACATCAACTTCCACGCCGGGGGATGGTGCTTCCACGGGAGCCGGCACGTCCGGAACATCGACAGCCTTTAGCTTGTTTGCAGATTCAGTAGTCATTGCTTACTGCTTCCATTTATCAGAGGCCTTAAGGCACCCTGCTGTTGACTGTAACCTGTCAGGTGCGGTTATCACGCATCAGCCGTGCAGCCCTGACGGCAAAATAGGTAAGGATGGCGTCTGCACCGGCACGGCGCATGGCCATCAGGCTCTCCATCATCACGGCGTCGCCATCCAGCCATCCGTTCTCGGCAGCGGCCATGTGCATGGCGTACTCGCCACTGACCTGATAGACGAACGTTGGCACCTGCAGTTCCTGTTTTACCCGGTGAACGATATCCAGATACGGCATGCCGGGTTTGATCATCACCATGTCGGCCCCCTCGGCGATGTCCATCGCCACTTCCTGGAGCGCCTCATCACTATTGGCCGGGTCCATCTGATAGGTGGCCTTGTTGCCCTTGCCCAGGTTGCCCGCTGAGCCGACCGCATCGCGGAACGGCCCGTAATAACTGGAAGCATACTTGGCAGAGTAGGCCAGAATACGCGTGTTCACATAGCCAGCGGACTCCAGGGCGTCGCGGATGGCAGCGACCCGGCCGTCCATCATGTCGGACGGCGCCACAATATCCGCACCCGCGTCGGCATGGGACAACGCCTGATTAACCAGCGCTTCCACGGTCACGTCGTTCAGCACATAGCCGTCGTTGTCGATAATGCCGTCCTGGCCATGGGTGGTGAATGGGTCCAGTGCCACATCGGTAATAACACCCAACTCAGGGTAGGCGTCCTTCAGCGCACGCACCGCACGCTGGGCCAGACCATCGGAATCCCACGCGCCAGATCCGGACAGGTTCTTGTGCTCCGCAGGCACCACGGGAAACAGCGCCACAGCCGGAATCCCAAGCGCCACCAGTTCCGCCGCCTGTTCCACCAGAAGATCAACGCTCAGGCGCTCGACGCCGGGCATGGAGGGTACCGCCTCCCGCTGACCCTCGCCTTCCAGTACGAACACCGGAAAAATCAGGTTGTCGGCACTGAGCTGATTCTCCCGAACCAGACGCCGGGAAAAACCGTCAACCCGGTTACGACGCAGACGAGTGGCTGGGAACATGCGATTGGCCGAAAAGCTCACGGAATACCTCCTGTGGAAAATGGGGCTACCGCCCCATCATACACGCCCATAAGCGGCGGTGGCAGGGCCTACAGCCGAGCCACACCATCAGGCTACTACGTTCAGATGAAAGGACTGTTACCGGATGGAATCCAGGGCCTCGGCACGCAGCTTTTCAGCGCCCTCGAAATAATCATCCCTGACCGCGTCAATGGCGGCTTTGCGCTCCGGGCCGGCAAGCCCCATGTCGTCAAGCTCCGCCAGGTCCTGGCTATAGGCCTGCCACTTGGCTTCCCATACCTTTTGTTCAGCTTCCACCTTCTCCAGCTCACGGGCAGCCTCGGCACCAAAGCGTTCCTCCCTCCAGGCGCGCAAGGCGTCGGGATCATCCGCGAATTCCGACTGCGCACGCTGATAGTCGGCGAATTTGCGGGTTTCCCGGCGTGCCTGACGAAGCGGTTCCGGGAGCGCCTTCTCGGCTTCCGCCAGCGCCTGCTCCCGCTCCTTTTCAGACAGAGACGGATCGGTTCGGATACGCAGTTGCTCAACCTGGAACTGGTCTACGGCCTCGTCCGTTGCAAAAAAGGCGTCGGCGGTTTGCGCATCCATCCAGGTGCGTCGCAGGGCGCGTATTTCCGCCATTCGCCGTTGCATGTCCTCTGCATTCGTCGTGGCGTCATGACCATAAGTGGCTTCCAGGTCGCCCAACGCCAGCTTGTAGTCCAGATAGTCCCCCAAAGTGTCGAGAGCTTCCGATCGGGCCGGCTCTTCAAGCCGGGCCAACGCCTGCTCTATCCGGGCAACCAGTTGGGGTAACGTCTCCTCGCCCAGAGCCGCCAGGTAATATTCAAACAACTGGCGCAACTGCGGCGTGGGGACCAGGGAGCCATTAGCATCGGTTTCGGCCCAGCCACCGGGCACGCTGGTTCCCGCCAACGACGCTGGCATTGTATCCGGCACCGCAACCGCAGTTTCGCCTATAAGTTTTGACGGCGCCCTACGTCCGGTCGTGGAATCCGACTTTGGCACAACGCCGCTTTCTGTGTCGGCGGTTGTATCAACTGTCTCCTGAGAGGGGGTCGGGGTATCACCAAAGAAAATGACCATGCCCGCCGCGATCAGCGCCATGACGACAAGCGCCGTGGTTGCAAAACGAAGGAATCCTCTCATGAACGCGGCCTGTTTAAGGGTCGAATGTGGGGTGAGTAACGGTCATGGTGCACGGAACACGCTATCCTGCAGAACGCAGCATAGAGGAATACGGGATACAGCGGTGAGACCGGCGTCAAAACAACCGTAAGCCACGAACGCAAACAGGCCGCAGCCTCAGAGGCTGCGGCCTCATGAATTCAGAGGGAGCGATTATTGAAACCGACATCCACCTTGCGGGAAGGGTCCGAACGGAATGCCGTATCCACTTCCTGAATTCTGCCGCCCTGGTTCAGAAACGATTCAATATCCTGCTGAAGCTGAGCGCGGATTCGCGCACGGCCGGCAATGGAATGTGTATCGTCGCTGTCATGTGTCCAGCTACCGGATTGCTCCAGATTGCTTTCGTCGAATTCACTCATGATTTTCTCCATCAACGAAAACAGTACAACGAGCGCGCCAAGCCTGTTATGGCACGGCCGCCCCATCTCGGCGGATGCGTCTTACTACCTGCCTTGGCGTCTTTATAATCCGCTTTCAGTTGCAACGCTATTTCCTGACAACGGTTTTTTTGTAAATTTTTGTAAGCAACTCCACGATATTGTTTTTAATGAATAATATGAACCAAGCTATACTGCTCTATTGATTGACACAAAGAATGAATAATGATTCACTACTTATAAGGAACCCGCATGGCATATCGGGAAACGGAAAAGATGCGCAATCGCAAGGCAGAGGCCCGCAAGCGCATTATCGAATGCACATACGGATGCGTTGCCGACGGCGGCTTCCGCAGCGCCCAGATAACGCGCATCGCAGCGTGCGCCGGCGTTGCTACGGGAACCATCTACCGACACTTTGAGTCCAAAGAAGACCTGTTTGCAGAGATCTTCAGGATTGCGACACAACGGGAAGTCGACAAAGTCGCTGAGGCACTGGCCGCCGAAGATAACGCCGTTTCCCGTCTGGAAGTGGCCCTTCGCCAGTTTGCGGAGAGAGCCCTGAGAGGCCCGGTGATGGCCTGGTCGCTGATCGCAGAGCCGGTAGACCCGAAAGTTGAGGAAGAGCGCCTCAAGTTCCGCCGCGCCTACGCTCAACTTTTCGAGCATGCCATCCGGGACGGCATCAAGGAGGGCTGCCTCCCGGATCAGGATGCCAGGCAAAGCAGTACCTGCCTTGTAGGTGCCATTGCCGAAAGCCTTGTGGGGCCTCTGTCCCCGGCACAGGCTGATACCACGGAGCAGGCAGAGACCAACGACCACGATCCGCTGGTCAACTCCATTATTTGCTTTTGCATGCAGGGGTTGACTGGCACCAGGAGATAAACATGAAGGCCCGCCAGCCCCTGCAGCAGGAAACCGCAACCCCCTCCAGTGACGACCGCTACCTGGCGGTTACCCACGAGGTCTTCAATCAGCCACCTGCTCTGGAGGATTACAACCTCTTCGAACAGGACAAGGCCCTGCAGGAGGCGGTCGCCCGGGAGGGCGCCGCAGCAGCGACCAGCGACCTTAAGCAGTTTGGTGCTTTCGCCGGCGCGGCGGACACCATCGCGCTCGGCTTCCATGCCAACGAGAACAAACCGGCGTTCAATACCCATGATCGCTTTGGCCATCGCACGGATCAGGTGGACTTCCACCCCGCCTACCACCAACTGATGTCCACAGCGATGGAAAACGGTCTCCACAGCAGCCCGTGGACCAATCCCGGCGCAGGCGCCCATGTCGCGAGAACGGCCAAGTACTACATGCACTCCCAAATTGAGGCCGCCCACTGCTGCCCCATTACCATGACCTTTGCCGCCGTTCCATCAATCCGCAAACAACCGGAACTGGCCGCGGTCTGGGAAAACAAAATCCTCGCCAATAGCTACGACCCCCGAAACCTGCCGGACAGCGAAAAACAATCCGTCACCATCGGCATGGCAATGACGGAAAAACAGGGTGGCAGCGACGTCCGGGCCAACACGACTCGTGCTTACGCCATCGGTGCAGAAGGCCCGGGGCAGGCCTATGAACTGGTCGGCCACAAATGGTTTGTATCTGCCCCCATGTGCGACGCCTTCCTGGTGCTTGCCCAGACCAGAAGCGGCCTGTCCTGCTTCCTGATGCCACGCTGGCGGCCGGACGGCAGCAAGAACCCCTGGCAGATCCAGCGCCTGAAGAACAAGATGGGCAACGTCGCCAACGCCTCCAGCGAAGCCGAACTGCGCGGCGCCCTGGCGTGGATGGTGGGCGAGGAAGGCAGAGGTGTACCGACGATCATTGAAATGGTCGCCATGACCCGCTTCGACTGCATGATCGGCAGCTCCGCCGGCATGCGCCAGGCACTGGCCCAGGCGTCCCACCATTGCCGCCACCGCAGCGCCTTCGGTGGGCGACTCAGCGAACAGCCGCTGATGCAGAACGTCCTCGCCGATCTTGCACTGGAAAGCGAAGCCGCCCTGGCCTACACCATGCGAATCGCAAAATCCCTGGACAGCCAACATCTGGAGCACGAGCGCCTGCTGGCACGACTGGCCACTCCGGTTGGCAAGTACTGGATCTGCAAACGCACCCCCAACCACGCCTACGAAGCCATGGAATGCATCGGCGGCAGCGGCGTGATGGAAGACTGCATCATGCCCCGACTGCTGCGGGAATCCCCGGTCAACGCCATCTGGGAAGGCAGCGGCAACGTCCAGTGCCTGGACACCCTGCGCGCACTGCAGAAAGAACCAGACACCCTCGACGCCTTCTTCAGCGAAGCCGCCGAAGCCCGCGGCGCCGACGCCCGCTTCGACCGCTTCCTGGCCCAGTTGCAGAACGACTTCGCCGACATCAGCGACTTCGAATACCGCGCCCGCAACCTGGTGGATCGCCTGGCCCTGTTGATGCAGTCGTCACTGCTGCTGAGAAACTCCGACCCTGCGGTCGCCGACGCCTTCTGCGCCTCCCGCCTGGAACACAA
>JGI24649J20148_1000124_pt1 | contig 13586 bp, 6 predicted proteins | sample MalvirmetagMSP81_FD_20148 | JGI IMG/M metagenome (IMG submission 20148)
GGCGGCACCGAGATAGCGCATGGCACGGCTGCAGTGGGGGCACAAGGCGTGTTGTTTTCGGGTGTCCGCATCCGGCATGCAACGGGTGCAGTAGTGTATCTGGCAGTCACCGCAATGCCATTTTGCGGGTTCGCCGGGGTGGTAATGGCAGTCGTGTTTCACAATGGGCCCGGTTCTGGTACATCGAGGGTTTGAGGGGCAATGATGGCAGAAGGTCGGGTAGACTGTCACCGAATTTGCAGCGTACCAGTGTGGGTGGCATCGCATTAACGGAGGTTTCTTGGAGCAGGCGGCGGATCTGAACGCAGTCGGGCCGGACAGCAGGGGTCGCAACGACAACCGGTACACCTGGCGGGGTATTCTGTCCCTTGCCCTCAAACACAAGCCGCGGCTGGTGAGAGCGAACATGCTCGCCATACTGGCCACGGTGGTCAGCGTGCCTATTCCCCTGCTGTTGCCGGTACTGGTGGACGAAGTGCTGCTTGATGAGGCCGGCCCGGTGCTGCCCGTGATGCAGGCGATGCTGCCCGAAGCATGGCACCTGCCGGTGGTTTACATCGGCCTGATGGTGGTAGCAGCGTTTCTGCTAAGGTCGTTGTCGCTCACCTTCAACGTGCTCCAGTCCCGTGAGTTCTCCAAGATTTCCAAGGATGTGGTGTTTCGTATCCGTTCCCGGCTGCTGGGTCGGCTGCAGCGGGTGGCCATGTCGGAGTACGAAACCCGTGGCTCGGGCGGCATCACCAGTCATTTTATTACCGACCTGGATACCATCGACCAGTTCCTGGGTACCACCATCAGCCGTTTCCTGGTGGCGAGCCTGACCGTCACCGGAACCGCCATCGTGCTGATGTGGGTTCACTGGCAATTGGGACTGCTGATCCTGCTGTTCAATCCTCTGGTGATCTTCGCCACCATGCTCATTGGCAAACGGGTCAAGGAACTCAAACGCCAGGAGAATAGCGCCTACGAGGACTTCCAGGGTGACCTGACGGAAACTCTGGACGCGATCCACCAGCTCAGGGCGGCTAACCGGGAACAGCACTACCTGCGCCAGCTGATCAGCCGCGCCCGCACGGTTCGCGACCATGCCATACAGTTTGAATGGCGCAGCGACGCCGCCACCCGCGCCAGCTTTGCGCTGTTCCAGTTTGGTGTCGACACCTTCCGCGCGGCGGCGATGGTGACGGTCCTGTTCAGCGACCTGAGCATCGGCATGATGTTCGCCATCTTTGGCTACCTGTGGTTTATGCTCACGCCGGTACAGGAAATGCTGAATATGCAGTACGCCTGGTTCGCCGCCAATGCGGCGTTGGGGCGAATCAACCGCTTGCTGGAGCTGGAGGAGGAGCCCCGTTACCCGGCGCTGGAAAACCCCTTCAGGGATCGTCACACCGTTGGCCTGACTCTGAAGGACATCCACTTCAGCTACGGTGAGGAATCCGTGCTCAAGGGCATTGACCTCCACCTTGAACCGGGAGAGAAAGTCGCGGTTGTGGGCGCCAGTGGCGGCGGAAAATCCACTCTGGTACAGGTCATTCTGGGCATGTACACACCGCAGCAGGGGCAGGTGCTGCTGGGTGGTGTGCCGGTCCAGCGCATCGGGCTCCCCTGTCTGCGGGAGAACGTGGCCACCGTGCTGCAGCACCCGGCCCTGTTCAACGACACCGTGCGACAGAACCTCACCCTGGGCCGGGACAAGATCGACGCCGAATTGTGGCAGGCCCTGGCGATCGCGCAACTGGACGGGACCGTGGCGGACATGCCTCAGCAACTGGATACCATGATTGGCCGTCAGGGGGTGCGTTTGTCCGGTGGCCAGCGCCAGCGGCTGGCCATTGCCCGCATGGTGTTGTCGGATCCCTCCGTGGTGATCCTGGATGAGGCCACCTCCGCCCTGGACGCCGAAACCGAGTTTCAGCTGCATCAGGATCTGGAGGCTTTCCTGCGTCAACGCACCACCCTGATCATTGCCCATCGTCTGAGTGCCGTAAAACAGGCCGACCGTGTTTACGTTTTCGAGGACGGCTTCATCACCGAGGAAGGGCATCATGATGAGCTGATCGCCCGCCAGGGGCTCTACGCTCAGCTTTATGGAGATCGGCAGGCCTGAGGAGGGTAGGGGTATTCACCGCCGCAATACTGAACATTCACGGAACCGCAGTTGAAGTCTGGTCAATCGGTGCAATAGTTATAGGAGACTTTCAAAATCAGGGTCTTTGCATCAGTCTATTGCCATCCGCGGTCAGTACGCTGATGCAAAGGCTACTGCTAAGCCTTCCGAAATCTTCGGATCATCAAAAGGAGGCACCTCATGTCGAAACAAAGCCTGAGTAAAGACAGTCTCAATACCCTTTCCAGCCTGGAGGCTGGCGGCAAGACCTATCACTATTACAGCCTGCCCAAGGCTGCCGACACCCTTGGCAACATCGACAAGTTGCCGTTTTCCCTGAAGGTGTTGCTGGAAAATCTGCTGCGCAACGAAGATGACGCCACCGTGGACCGGGGCCATATCGATGCGATGGTTCAGTGGATGAAAGACCGGAAATCCGATACCGAAATCCAGTTTCGTCCCGCCCGTGTACTGATGCAGGACTTCACCGGTGTGCCCGGTGTGGTGGATCTGGCGGCCATGCGGGAAGCGGTCAAGTCAGCCGGCAAGGACCCGGCAATGATCAATCCGCTGTCGCCGGTGGATCTGGTGATCGACCACTCGGTGATGGTGGACAAGTACGGTGACCCATCAGCCTTCAAGGACAACGTTACCATCGAGATGGAACGCAATCAGGAACGCTATGAATTCCTGCGTTGGGGCCAGCAGGCGTTCGACAATTTCCGCGTGGTGCCGCCTGGGACCGGTATCTGTCACCAGGTGAACCTGGAGTATCTGGGTAAGACCGTGTGGAGCAAGGACCAGGACGGAAAAACCATCGCCTACCCGGACACCCTGGTGGGAACAGACTCACACACCACCATGATCAACGGCCTTGGCATCCTCGGCTGGGGTGTGGGTGGTATCGAAGCGGAAGCGGCCATGCTGGGCCAGCCTGTGTCCATGCTGATTCCGGAAGTGGTCGGCTTCAAGATTACCGGCAAGCTGCGCGAAGGCATTACCGCAACGGATCTGGTACTGACCGTCACCGAAATGCTGCGCAAGAAAGGTGTCGTGGGTAAGTTCGTGGAATTCTACGGTGACGGCCTGAAAGACATGCCCGTCGCGGACCGTGCCACCATTGCCAACATGGCGCCGGAATACGGGGCTACCTGTGGTTTCTTCCCGGTGGACGAGCAAACCATCAAATACATGCAGCTGACCGGCCGCGAAGACGACCAGCTTGAGCTGGTGGAGGCCTATGCGAAGGCCCAGGGCCTCTGGCGCAAGCCCGGCCAGGAGCCGGTGTACACCGACACCCTGGAACTTGATATGGGTGACGTCGAGGCCAGCCTCGCCGGCCCCAAGCGCCCGCAGGACCGGGTTGCCCTGAAGAACATGAAGGCCTCGTTTGAACTGCTGATGGAAACCGCCGAAGGCCCGTCAGAGTCCCGCGAAGGCAAACTGGAATCGGAAGGCGGGCAGACCGCCGTTGGTGTCCAGGACAGCTACGAACACGCCGCCAGTCAGCCGCTGGAAATGAACGGTGAAAAGACACGGCTGGACCCCGGCGCGGTGGTCATCGCAGCAATCACCTCCTGCACCAATACGTCCAACCCCAGCGTGATGATGGCTGCGGGCCTGATTGCCCAGAAAGCGGTCGCAAGGGGGCTGGATACCAAACCCTGGGTGAAAACCTCCCTGGCACCGGGCTCCAAGGTGGTGACCGATTACCTGAAGGTGGGTGGTTTCCAGGACGACCTCAACAAGCTTGGTTTCAACCTGGTGGGTTATGGTTGCACCACCTGTATCGGTAACTCCGGCCCGTTGCCGGATGCCGTTGAGAAGGCCATTGCCGATGGTGATCTTACCGTGGCCTCGGTGCTTTCCGGTAACCGTAACTTCGAGGGTCGGGTGCACCCACTGGTGAAAACCAACTGGTTGGCCTCACCACCGCTGGTAGTGGCCTATGCCTTGGCAGGCAACGTGCGCCTGGACCTTTCCAAGGATCCTCTGGGCGAAGACAAAAACGGGAAGCCTGTGTACCTGAAGGACCTGTGGCCGAGCCAGCAGGAGATTGCCGAAGCGGTCGAAAAGGTGAAAACCGACATGTTCCATAAGGAGTATGCGGAAGTCTTTGACGGCGATGCCACCTGGAAGGCCATCAAGGTACCGGAAAGCAAGGTTTACGAGTGGTCCGACAAGTCCACCTACATCCAGCACCCGCCGTTCTTCCAGGGCCTGAAGGAAGAGCCGGACGCCATCGATGATATCAAGGACGCGAACATTCTGGCGCTGTTGGGTGACTCCGTCACCACCGACCATATTTCACCGGCCGGGTCGTTCAAAGCCGACAGCCCGGCGGGTAAATACCTGCAGGAGCGGGGAGTGGAACCGAAAGATTTCAACTCCTACGGTTCGCGCCGGGGCAATCACGAGGTGATGATGCGTGGCACCTTCGCCAACGTGCGCATCCGGAACGAGATGCTGGACGGCGTTGAGGGTGGATTCACCAAACACATCCCCACCGGCGAGCAGATGCCGATCTACGATGCGGCCATGAAGTATCAGGAAGAGGACACCCCCCTGGTGGTCATTGCCGGCAAGGAATACGGCACTGGCTCCAGCCGTGACTGGGCTGCGAAAGGTACCCGCTTGCTGGGCGTGAAGGCCGTGGTTGCTGAGTCCTACGAGCGTATCCACCGCTCCAACCTGATCGGTATGGGCGTGATGCCGCTGCAGTTCAAGGACGGGGTCGACCGCAAGAGCCTGAAGCTGACGGGCGAGGAAACCATCAGCATCAAGGGCCTGTCCGGTGACATCAAGCCGGGTCAGACACTCGAAATGACGGTGACCTATCCGGACGGCAAGACCGAGACCTGTGAACTGCTGTCCCGGATCGACACCGCCAACGAAGCGGTTTATTACCGCCACGGCGGTATCCTGCACTACGTCGTGCGGGAGATGCTCAAGTCGGCGTGACTGTTTGGTCTGGCGTTGGTCTGGCAGGGCAACCTGCCGGGCCTCTCAATACTCAGTTACCCATTACCCCGCCACTGGCAGTTCCAGCCAGAACGTAGCCCCCTCGCCCGGAACGGATTCATAGTCCACCGTGCCCTTCATGCGCGCCATCAGCTCCCGTGTGATGGCCAGACCGAGCCCGGTTCCGCCACTGGCTCTTCGGTCCGACGAATCAGCTTGTGAGAACTTCTTAAAAATATGCTCCCGAAAATGCGGGGCGACGCCCTCACCATGGTCCCTGATACACAGCCGAACCGACTCTCCGCGCTGGCTGGCGAAAATGTCGACGGAGGACCCTGCCGGAGAAAACTTGATGGCGTTGGACAACAGGTTGGTGATGGCCTGGTTCAGGCGCTGACGATCCACATGAACTGTCACGGCTGGCAGTTCAGCCACCTGAAGATGAATGTCTCGCTGTTGGGCAAAGGTTGCGATGTTTTCAACACTCTCGTGAACAAGATCCTGCAGAACATGGTGTTCGCTACGGAAGGGCATTTTGCCGGCCACAAGCTTTTCCATATCGAGTAAGTCGTTGATCAGGAACGTAAGCTGCTGGCTGTTCCGATAGGCGATGTGCGCCAGTTTCGAGGCCTTCTCCGGCAGCTCGCCGACGGCATTGTTGGCCAGCAGCCCGAGGGAGCCGGAAATCGAGGTCAGTGGGGTGCGAAGCTCGTGGCTGACAGTGGAAATGAACTCGTTCTTCAGGTGGTCGACTTTCTTCCGCTCTGAAATGTCCTCGGTGATCAGCCAGACAACGGGTTCGTTGCCGTCATCGTCCAGTTGCAGCCCGTGGAGCATGACGGGGGCCAGTTCCTGCCCTGGCGTCATGAAGTAGCCTTCGAGGCCGCTGAGTCTGGCATGTTCCCGAAGGGTTTCCTGAACCCCGGGCCTGTTGGCCAGCGGCTCTCCATGGACATCAAGCGGTTGGTCGAAGAAATCCAGTGACTGGACGGACCTGCCAAACTGGTTTTCGAACGTTGGGTTTGCCCGGAGCAGTCGATTGGAGGTGACACTGAACAGCCCGATGCCCATGGGGGCCAGTTCGAAGAGTCCCCAGAGCCGCCGCTGCATTTCGCGATCCCGTGACATCAGGCTGGTGAGCCAGAAAACAGCACCGCTGACAATGACCAGCATCGCGAACAGGCTGCCACGAAATATCCAGGGCTGACTGGGGTGGTTTGGCCAGCCCCCGACTGGTTCGGCAAACACCACCCAGGTAGCGCCTCTCATGCGAATCGTGCTGGTGACTGGATCTTCCCATTGAAAGGGGCGTGTGGAGAAAAAAACCGACTGAGTGTCATTAACGTCGGCCGACGACGAGATCGCTACATTGAAGTCGTCTTGCAACCTATCCAGCCCTATCGACGAGTACAGTTTCTGAAGGTCCAGTATCACTGAAATAACCCCCCAGAAATCGCCCGAGGCCTGTTCAAATATGGGAACACGCCCCGCCAGCCCCTGCCCGCCCTGAACCAGATCAATAGGGCCGGTGAACACCACGCGGCGGGTGTTGAGCAGCATCTTGATCTGATCTTGCGACAAGCTCTGTGCGGTCAGGTCGAGACCGATCGCAGCCTCATTGCCGGCCAGTGGGTAGACATGGCGAATCACAAAATCCGGAGCCAGTCCGAGGTTGCGGAGCTCCGGAGCAAGGCTGAAGATGACCGAGGCCAGTTCCCGAAAACGTTGGGCGTCGATATCGGGTTGTACTGCGACGTTGGCGGCCAGCCCCCACACGGTCTGGATGTTCTGCAGTATGGCACTTTGCAGCTTGAGGCTTATCTCATCCGTTTTTTCCTGCCACTGCTGACGAACATCGTTGCGGTGGCTGGAAGAGCTGGATGCATCAAGGGAAACCGAGACTACAATGACCAACAGCAGAACGCCCAGCCTTGAAGCCCAGATCAAACGATGAAACACGTTAGCCCGCGTTTGTGCCGCCACTATCGATTACTCGTCACTCTCATCGGGTTTGTCACTCTCATCGGGTTTGATGTCCAGCCAGAACGTCGAGCCGTATCCCTCAGTGGATTTGAACCCCACGCCGCCGCCCATCTGCGACATGGTCTCCCGGGTAATGGCCAGCCCGAGGCCGGTACCGCCACGGCCTCGGGTGTCGGAGCTGTCAGCTTGGGCGAACTTCTCGAATATTCTGGGTCGGAAGGCTTCCGGGATGCCTGTGCCATAGTCCGTGACTTCGATGCGAAACAGACCATCATGGAGCTGTGTCAGTACAACAACTTCGGCCTTCTGGGGAGAAAACTTGATGGCGTTGGACACCAGGTTGTCGATCGCCTGGCCCAGGCGCCGGGCATCGATAACGGCTTTAGCCCAGGGGTAGTGGTTCTCAAATCGAAGTGAGACCTGCCGATCAACCGCGTAGGTTGACGCCCTGTCCAGGCTGTCCTGAATGATCGCGCTGATGTTCTCGCTCTGCATCCGCAGTTCCATTTTGCCGGAGACCAGCTTTTCCATATCCAGCAAATCGTCAATCAGATGCCTTAATTGATCGCTGTTGCGAGCTGCGATGCCCACCATGTCGTTGACCTTGTCAGGCAGGACGCCAAAAACCCCGCCCGCAATCAACCCAAGGGAACCTGATATGGACGTCAGGGGAGTTCGTAGTTCATGGCTGACGGTGGAAATGAACTCGTTTTTCATCTGGTCAACCTTATGGCGCTCTGATATATCCTCCACCAGCGACCAAACCAGTGGCTTGCCTTCTATGCGCTCGATCATGACGCCCTGAATGAGGATTGGGATCCGGACGCCATCCTTGCGTATGAATTCCTGTTCGATGGGGCCGAACTGCCCATGTTCCTCCAAATCAGCGATCGCCTGCCGGGTTTGCGCTTCGTAGTTGTCGGGAGTTACGTCCCGGTGGTTCAGCGCGATAAATTGCGAATAGGAGTAGCCTGAAAAATTCAGAAGCGCTGCGTTTACGTCAAGGTTTCGTCCGCTCCGAAAATCGGTAAGTAGTATTCCGATGGGTGACAGTTCGAAGAAAGTGCGCAGTTGTTGTTCTCGCTCCTGGAGCTCAAGCTGGGCGCGTTTGCTCTCATCAATGTCGGCAATAAATCCGTGCCAGATCGAACTGCCGTCTGGTCGCCGCTCCGGGGTTGCCCGGCCCTGGACCCATTTCCAGGGTTCTCCCGGCCTACTGACTCGATATTGGCAATCCCACACAGCCAGGGATTTCCGGGACTGGTGGATGGCTTCTTCTACGGACCCCAGGTCGTCAGGGTGTATTGTGTCGAAAGCCGCACTTGCATCATGTTCAACGTCCTTCGGAGAAAGGCCATAAATGTCGCGTATGCCCTCGCTGCAATATAGAAAGCGCGAATGGCCATCCTTTTCCTCGTGATACTGATAGAGCATGCCGGGCACGTTCTCTGATAGCTTTCGCAGCGTATCCTCATGAGAATGTTGCTGGAGGAGGGCCGCCATCCATTGCGCCAGCCACACGATAAACAGGCGGTCCAGATCCGTGAATGGTCTGGATCTTGGCGATATTGATGAGAAATTAAGGGTGCCGAAGAGCTTGCCATCGAATTCTATTGGCGCAGCAATGTAGCTCTCGAGGCCCATTTGGGCATAGCAGGACTGATTGCGGTAGCGGGAGTCCGCCATATGGCTGATCGCCAGATGGTCGCCCTTTGCCAGCATCAGCGAGCAATAGGTTTGTGCCACCGGTAGTGAAAGACCAGCCTCCAGTGGAGAGTTGTCAGGCGCTCTGAACCAGCGAATCGTGTAAACCTCGCTGGTGATCTCGCTGACGATGCCGGTTTCCAATTCAAGATGTTGGCGACCGAGATCCAGGGCCATGCCTATTTTTTGTTCCAGGGGTGCGGATGCATCCACCGTCAGGTTGTTCAGTGCACTCAGAATCCGGGTCTTCTCGAGTTGTTCCTGGCGGGATTTGCTCGCCTCGAAGTCATTGATCTCCTCATCGACACACCGGGCCAGCTCCTCGAGAAGCACACGCTGATCGTGGTCAAGCGTTCGTGGCCGGGTGTCTATGATGCAGAGGGTGCCCAGGCGATAACCGTCATGGCTGTGGAGTTGGGCGCCGGCATAGAAGCGAATGTGTGGGGGGCCGGTAACGAGCGGGTTGTCGGCGAATCGTGAATCCTCGTGGGTGTCCTCGACGATAAACAGACGATCACTGAGGATGGCGTGGCCGCAGAAGGAGATATCCCTGGGGGTCTCCCTGGCTTCCAGCCCCTGGCAGGATTTGAACCATTGCCGCTTGTCGTCGACCAGTGACACCAGGGCAATGGGGACTCCGAAGGCCAGCTTGGCCATGCGGGTAAAGCGATCGAATCGCTCTTCTGGTGACGTATCGAGCAGGTGTGTCCGCTTCAGCGCAAGAAGTCGTACCGCCTCATTGTATGGATGTTGGGGTGCTATCATGAGTCTGCTTCCTTATCAGAAACGGTCGACGATGCTTCCCCAAAAACCGGAATGTCGACCCAGAAGTGCGCTCCCTGGTTATTGTAGTAGCCAACCTCAGCATTCATCAGTTGTGCCAGTTCGGCACAAATGGCAAGCCCCAGCCCCGTGCCCTTTACCGAACGGGTGGTACCGGTTTCGGCCTGCGCGAATCGTTTGAACACGCTGTCGGCAAAGGAATCCGGTACTCCGGAGCCCTGGTCACTGACGGTTATCCGAACGCCGCCCGCTGAGTTGAGCCGGGCGCTTATAGTGACAACGCTCTCCTGGGGAGAAAATTTGATGGCGTTGCTGATGTAGTTGTCCAGAATTTGCCGTAACCGGTGCTTATCACAGAGCAGATGCGGTAACTCAGCGCTGTCTGAAACCAACCGGACGTGGTGTTCGGCGGCCATGGTGTTGTTGTCTTCAATGGCGCTATAAAGTATCGGTTGGATCGCTTCGCTTTGAATTCGCACTTTTAGGCTGCCATCCGACAACTTATTGAAGTCGAGCAAATCCGACACCAGCAGTTGCAGGCGCTCTCCGTTTCTCAGGGCAAGGCTGGCCATGTTCTGGCTTTTGTCGTTGAGCTGCCCGGTTACGCCAGAAGTGAGTAGCTTCAACGCCCCGGTAAGTGATGTGAGTGGTGTGCGAAGTTCATGGCTGACGGAAGACATGAAGTGATCCTTAAGCCGTGCCAGGTTGTCTCTTTCTTCCAGGAGCTGGTTAAAAGCGCTGGCCAGATTACTGACCTCGGGAGTGCCGGACTCACTCAGGCGCATGGCTGAGTCAGGCCGTTCTGCCATACGCCGAATCCGACCAGTCATTCGATCAAGCGGTGACATGGTGGTTCTGACCAGCAGAAAACTCAAAGCGGCGATCACAAGCGTGATCAGCAGGCTGATGTTGAAGAACTGAATAAACGATTGGCGGGCTGGCGTGGTCGCCTGTTCGTAAGGCACAGCACGGACGAACACCCATCCCAGACGCTGCAGGTGATTGGTGGCGTATATCAGTGGGAGGCCATCTTTGCTGTTGACCTGTCCGAAAGTGATGCCGGATAACGCAGCGTCCGTCAGGGCATCTTCGCCAGGAGATGGCAGGGGTTCGATATTCTGGGAGCCCTTGCCGGAATCCACGTACAGAAAGTTTTCTGTGTCGATGATTTTCTCGATACCCTGTGATTCAGCAAAGCCTTTGCGTCGGTTTTCTGGTAACAGGCTGGTCTTGCCCAGGTCCAGGGTGCCACCTGCGAAGCCAAGAAAATCCCCTTCATCCGTTTCGATGGGTGCCAAAAAGGAGAGCAGGGGCCTGCCAGTGGTTCGCCCGATAATAGGCTTGCTGACAACAGGCTTTCGTTTCTCCAGGGCTTCCTGGAAGTGAGGGCGATCCAGATAGCAGGTGCCAATACGATTGGGGACGTAGACATTCTCTGCCACGGCACATCCGTTCTCATCGAAAACGAGAAGCGCTGCCGGGAACAGATCCTGGATTGCCGTTTGGCGATTCAGCGCTATCTCCAGAGCAGCCTGGTCCGGAAGGTCGTCGCCGGCAAGTTGTGAGGCGAACGCTGACAGAGAATTCAGTCGAAGCTGAAGCTTCTGGTCGACCTGCTCCGATGTTCTTGCAGCTTCCAGAATCTGGCGGTGGGTGAGCAGGTCTTCAAAGTCCTGTACCAGGGCCTGATAGGCGATCGCAATGATGGCCAGGACGGTTACAAGACTGCCGCCGCCAATAATTATGGCTACGCGACTACTAAGGGAGAGCGATTTGCCTGATCGCAAGGAAGTGCCTCGCTGTTGCGTTTTTCCGGATAATGTTCTGTGATGAAAGAAGATTAGCCTAGTTGAACCGGTTATATTAGTAAAAAATCGAGGCCTAAGACCTTCTATGGGAAAAGATCCGAAAGCGGATATCGCGGATAAACTCGCGCAATTGCGACTCAGCTTCCGTGGTAAGGCGGAGGGTGAACTCGATCAGTTGAGCGACGTCGCTGCAAGGGTAACCGGGGGTGCTCAGGGGCAGGGACTGCGGCGTGAAGATGTGATGTCGGCCTACCAGCTCCTTCATCGTCTGGCCGGTTCCGCGGGAACCTTCGGGTATGCGGCGTTGGGAGCGGAGGCGCGTAGGTTGGAGCAACGCCTTAAACCATTGGTGGAAAAATATCCGTTGCATGATGACGCCAGCCCCGGCGTTCCCAGCGAGGAAATTCCACAGGTTATCGATACCCTGGCACAGGCAAGGCAACTGCGTTCTTTGCTGGATGAAACCTCGGTGCCAGCAACCCGCCGCACCAACGATCCTGAGCGCTTAAACGATCAGTACAGTCTGACGGCCTCGGATGTTCATGTTGTCCTGTGTGGGCTGTCAGAAGGTTCGCAGATTTTTCTGGAGTACGCGCTCTCAAATCACGGTTTCTCGATATCGCACCAAGAGGTTTCTACCCTCTCGTTCAGCGGGACGCCGGGGGTAACCCTTGTGGTGACCAGTGAGGACGTACTTTCCGAGGTGTCTGCAGTGCTCGATACCAAGGCCGGGAACGAGAACATATTAAAACCACCGCTAATTTGCATCGGCAGCAGGGATGATTTTAAAACCCGGTATACCCTGGCCGAGAACGGGGCAGATGCACTGATTACGGAACCGGTTGATGCCACCATACTGGCGGACAATATTGAGCGTTTGGTCACGGAGCGGAGCCGAACGGTTTCCGGGAAAATACTGATTCTGGATGACGACGAAGATCTTGCAGGGCACTACCAAGCGGTTCTTGAAGGAGCGGGTTTTGTCGTCCGCGCCATCAGCAATCCCGAAACGGTGTTGTCGGAACTTTCGGAATTCTCCCCCGACATAATGCTGCTGGACGTTCGTATGGGGGACTACTCCGGGCCGACGGTGGCGAAGCTGGTCCGTTTTGATCCCGAATGGGTCAGCCTGCCGATTATTTACCTTTCGTCTGAGCAGGATAAGCAGGTTCAGCTTGAGGCGATGGCAAAAGGAGCGGATGAATTCCTGACCAAACCCGTATCCGACAGCTATCTTGTGCGCGCGGCTCAGATTCGCTGCTACCGCGCCCGTCAACTGAACGAGCTTCTGATACGGGACAGCCTTACAGGCCTGTTGAAGCACTCGTTCATCAAGCACGAAGTCGACAAGGAACACGCCCGGTGCAGGCGACAGTCGCGGTCTTCCGTTGTCGCCATGCTGGACCTGGATCACTTCAAGAAGGTGAATGATCAACACGGGCACAGAGTGGGTGATATTGTCATCAAGGCACTCGCAAATCTGCTCAGGCAACGTTTACGTTCCACCGACATGATCGGTCGGTACGGTGGGGAGGAGTTTGCGGTGGTTCTGCCGGAGTGTACGGTGCAGGAAGGGCAGTCGGTGCTGGCGCAGGTCTGCAAGACGTTCTCAGACCTGTCGTTCCACAATGATGGCGTCAGCCTGTCGGTGACCCTCAGCGTTGGTATTGCCGCGTTGGGTTCATTTGAGTCCGGTAGCGATGCGCTTAACGCAGCCGATCAGGCCCTATACGAGCGCAAAAAAGCGGGCCGTAACGGGGTGACCATTTTCCAGCAGGGATGAAGCGAGCGTTATGAAGGCACTTATTCTGGAAGATGACACTCTGTTGGCTGATTTGCTGGAAACGGTGGTTGGCGGGCTTTATCCCGGAATGGATGTTTTTGTAACGGCATCCGTCAAGGGAGCCTTGGCACATTGGTCCAAACACGGTGCTGACCTGATGATCATCGACTGGAACCTGCCGGATGGCTCCGGCCTTGAGGTTATTCGCGCTGCCCGCGAGAAGAGCAGCAAGGCCGCCATTGTCATGATCTCCGGTCGCGCTGACAGGGAGTCGGTTCTGAAAGCCGCGCGCTATGGCATCAATGGCTATATCAGCAAGCCGTTCAATGTGGAGATGGTGCACGAAAGGCTGACAGCACTGGTGGACCCGGCAGACTTTGATCGGGAGTCTCAACCTGATCTGGAGCACCTGCTGCAGACGTCGGTGGAGTCCGTTATTCAGCTGCCCTCCGCC
>JGI24649J20148_1000128_pt1 | contig 13319 bp, 12 predicted proteins | sample MalvirmetagMSP81_FD_20148 | JGI IMG/M metagenome (IMG submission 20148)
GGTCTCCCCGGTGGATTTGATAGGTATGCCAGGGTGCTGCCGCCTCTCCATTGATCTGCGCTCCGAGGTCCGCACCCGTGAGCGCGATGCAGGTATCCTCATGGGCCAGCAGGCTCAGTTTTCCAATATTGATCTCGATCTGCGCTGCCTCCGGTGGATTGTCGAGCAGGCGATTGGCCCAACGAAAGGCATGCTCGTCCATGGGACCGCCGGTGGTCACGCCAATGTGCTGATAGCCATACCGGCCAGGGTCCTGCAATAAGGCCAGCATGCCGCCATCCAGAACTTCAAAACTCATCGAGGCTGCCTCCCAGGTCCAGATATTCCTGGCGGTCAATCGACCGGAACCGCACCCTATCCCCTACTGATACCAGCGCCAGGGAATCGCTGTCCCAATCGATCATTTTTTGAGGCGTGCGACCGACTATCTGCCACCCGCCCGGCGTGGCGCTGGGATAGATGGCGGTCTGCGAGCCGGCAATACCAACGCTCCCGGTGGGTATTTTCTGTCGGGGCGTGGCTTTGCGGGGCAGGGCAATTCGCTGGTCGGTAATGCCGAGGTAAGCGAACCCCGGGCTGAATCCAATGGCGTAAACGCGGTAGGTCTGCTCACTGTGGATGCGCACCACTTCGTTCCGGCTCAGGCCTGAATAGTCACACACCTCGTCCAGGTCCAGGCCTACTTCGGCGCCGTAGTAGACCGGCAACTCGATGGTGCTGGAAGCGCTTTCATCCGGCGCCTCCTGTTCGCCCTCGCTCAATGCCTTGCGCAGCCGGGACGCGATGCCGAAGCGGTCGGTCCTGTCGGCGTCATAGCACACCAGCACGGAGGTATACGAAGGCACCAGGTCAATCACCAGGTCCGACAGGTTCTGGCGAATGGCCTCCGTGGCCCACTTGACCTGGCCGGCGATGTCATCGCTGATACGGTCACCAAAGTAGACGATGCACGTACTTTCGTTGACGGCTTCAATGATCATAGCGACTCGACGACCTGCCGCATGTGCCTGGCCGCTTCTACAGCATGCTGGCTGTCGCCATGAATGCAGAGGGTGTCGGCCTTTATCGGGATACGTTTGCCGGAGATCGACGTGACGCTGCCTTCGGTGATGATCTGTGTTACCTGCCTTTCTATGGCTTCCCGCGTGTCGTGAACCGCGTTCTTCACCGAGCGTTTAACCAGTCGGCCTTCGTCGCTGTACGCACGGTCGGAAAACGCCTCGAACCACACATCGATGCCCACGTCGGCGGCCAGTGCCAGAACCTCGTCGGCATCGGGTGTTGCCATGACCACCAGGGGGCAGTGGGGCGCATAGTTGCTTACTGCAGCCATCACCGCTGTCAGGGTTGTGCGGTCTACTGCCATTTTGTTGTAGAGCGCGCCGTGGGGTTTGATGTATTCGATGGCTGTGCCGTGGGTGCGGCAGATGCCGTCCAGCGCAGCGATCTGATACACCAGCAGGGCCTGGAGTTCCTCGGGTGCAAACTCCATGTCACGCCGGCCGAAGCCCAACAGATCCGGATAGCCGGGGTGCGCGCCGATGGCGACCTTCTCGACAATCGCGGTTCTGACGGTGCGGTCCATGGTCAGCGGGTCTGAGGCATGGAAGCCGCAGGCAATATTGGCCATATCAATGTAGGGCATGACCTCGGCATCCATGCCCTTGGTCCAGCTACCGAAGCTCTCGCCCATATCGCAGTTGAGTTTCATTGGTTGTCTCCAGAAACAAGTGAATGTGCGCTAGCCTCGGCTCATGGTTTGAGGGAGGTAGGTGACAATTTCCGGGAACCAGCCGATCAGAAACAGCGCCGCCATGATCAGCAGGAAAAAGGGGAGCGCAGCTCGGGCAACGTAGAGGATGTCTTTCCCGGTCAATGCCTGGATCACGAACAGGTTAAAACCCACCGGCGGTGTGATTTGTGCCATCTCAACCACCAGAACAATAAAAATGCCAAACCAGAGCATGTCGATGCCGGCCTGCTGGACCATGGGCATGACCACGGCGACGGTAAGAACCACCACGGAAATGCCATCCAGGAAACAGCCCAGTAGAACGAAGAGGGCAGTCAGGCAGACAAGCAGTTCGAAAGAAGAGAGCGACATGCTGCCAATCCATTCCGCCAACTCTCTTGGAATGCCGAGAAAGCCCATGGACAAGGTGAGAAAATGCGCGCCCACCAGAATCAGGCCAATCATGCAGGAGCTCTTGACCGCGCCCAGCAGGCTTGCCTTGAAACTGTCGGCGTTCAGGGAACCGGTGACAGCCGCCAGCAACAGGGCACCAAAAACGCCGAGGGCGGCAGCCTCAGTGGGTGTGGTAAAGCCGGCGTAGATGGAGCCCAGTACAAACACGATCAGCCCCACAATAGGAAGCAGCATCCGTAATGCTTTGATCTTGGTAGAGAACGAAATGTGCTCGTTTTTGTGCTTGGGCATCTCATCCTTGTTCAGAACCGCCCAGACCATGGTGTAACCCATAAACATGGTTACCAGCATGAGGCCGGGCAGGGCGCCGGCAATAAACAGCCGGCCAATGGACACCTCAGCGGCTACGCCGTAGACGATTAGGATGATGGATGGTGGTATCAGCAGTCCCAGGGTGCCGGAACCTGCGAGTGTGCCAACAGCCATGCGGTCGCTGTAACCCTGAGCTTTGAGTTCGGGGAGGGTCATGCGGCCAATGGTGGCCGCCGTGGCCGCTGACGAACCGGAGACCGCCGCGAAAATGCCGCAGCTGAGAATATTCACGTGCAGAAGTTTGCCTGGTAGGCCACTCATCCAGGGTGACAGGCCTTTGAACAGGTCCTCGGACAGGCGGGTGCGAAACAGGACTTCGCCCATCCAGATAAACATGGGCAGCGCTGTCAGCGACCACCCGGTGCTCGCGCCCCAGCTTGAGGTTGCAAACAGGAGCCCTACCTGTTCATTGCCCGAAAGCAGCAGCCCGAGAATGCCAATGCCAACCAGCGTCAGTGATACCCAGACGCCAAACGCAAGCATCAGTATCATGGAGGCAGCGAGGGCGATGGAAAGCAGTGTCGTATCCATCAGATTTGCTCCAGGTTGATGTCGTTCTCATGCTGTTGGTAAGACGGCACACGTTTTCGCAACACGGCAATCAGGTCATCCAGGATAGCGATTGTGAGCGCTAGCGTGCCCAGGCCCACCGGAATCTGCGGGATCCAGAGCGGAATCGGAATGTAGCCGTGGGAGACTTCCTCGAAAACGTAGGACTCCCAAACCATGTGCCAGCTGTAAAACGTCATAAAGCTCGCAAGGCCGAGGCCCAGGATGAGTACCGCCAACTCCTGAACGAACCGTGCCCGCGCCGGCCACTTCTGGATAACCAGAGTGACCCTGATGTGGCCGCCCTCATGAAAGGTGTAGGCAAGCCCGAAGAACGTAGAGGCAGCGAGTGCATACCCGGACACGTCTTCAGCGGAGGGGATGATAAAACCGAACAAGCGGCCGACAATCTGCATAAGGATCACGACCATGATCAGTGCAATACAGAAACCTGCTGCATAACCAGACGCCAGGTAAAACGTGTCTCGAAGGTTACTCATCGAAGATGCCTCCCAAGACGGCTTTCCCACCGGTATGCCAGGGGAAAGCGTCTCGTGAATGGACCGTTAACGGTAGTTTTTCAGAATAGCGCCGACTTCCTCTGGTGCCTCTTCTTCCCATTCCCGGATCATGACATCTCCGATCTTCTGGAATTCCTGCATCAACTGCTCGGAAGGCTCGGATACTTCGATACCATTCTCTGCCAGCGTCGCCGTGTCCTCCGCAGCAGTCTCACGAACGCCTTTCCAGCCTTTTTCTTCGGCTGTCGCCGCGGCATCAAGAATGACCTGCTGCTGTTCGTCACTCAGGCGCCGAAACGCCCGCTTGTTTACGACGACAACGTTTTTGGGAATCCAGGCTTTGATGTCCGTGTAGTGGGAGACATAGTCCCAGGCCTGGCCATTGGCACCGGTTGAAGGTGATGTGATCATCGCGTCGATAATGCCAGTGCTGAACGCCTGGGGAATCTCAGGTACCTGAACCGTGGTTGGCGTGGTGTTCATGAGGTCTGCGAGGCGGGACGTGGACGGGCTGTATGCCCGCATTTTCAGACCCTTCAGGTCACTCATCGTGTTGACCGGTGCCTTGGTGTAAAGGCTCTGGGCTGGCCATGGCACAGTGTAAAGAAGCTTCAGGCCCTCTTTATCGAGTTGTTTTTCGACCTCCGGTTTTGCTGCCTCCCAGAGTGCTTTGGCGTGGTCAAAACTGGTTGCCAGAAACGGAATGTTGTCGTGTTTAAACACCGGGTGGGTGTTCCCCATGATGCCGATGAATATCTCTCCCAACTGAACCTGCCCGGTGCGCACGGCCCGCGGGATTTCCGGATGCTTGATCAGTGAGGCACCGGAGTGGACGGTGATGTCTATCTCGCCGCCGGTGCCCGCCTTGATGTCCTCAGCGAACCCGTAGGCAATCTTGGTTGGAAGGTTGGCGTCGCCATACGGCGTTGGCATATTCCATTGCGCAGCGTTGGCTGCATGAGCCAGGAAAGCCCCGACCAACAGAGTGGCTGTTGCAAGTTGTTTGAACATATTGATTCTCCCGTTCTATTGTTTTTGTTGCTTTGTAGGTGAGCTGGTAGTGGCTAGAGCACGGCCAGCTCTTCATTGAGCCGCTCGGTTAGCAGCATTTTTCCCGGTACGTGGGTGATCGCGATCGGGGGACATGCGTTTTCCAGGGCAATCTGCGGGGTAACCCCGCAGGCCCAAAACACCGGTAGTTCGTCGCTGCCGATGGCGACGGCGTCACCAAAGTCAGGGGCGTTGATGTCCGTGATTCCAATCAGCGCCGGGTCGCCAATATGTACCGGGGCGCCGTGCGCTTTTGGTAATCTGGTTGTGATCTGAATCGCTCGGATGGCATCTGCGGCCCGGAACGGCCGCATGGACACCACCATGTCGCCGTGGAAACGCCCGGCGGGTTGTGTCGCAATGTTCGAGCGATACATGGAGACATTCCGTCCCTGCTCGACGTTCCTGACGGACAGTCCGGCACGGATCAAAGCGTCCTCGAACGAAAACGAGCAGCCGAGTACGAACGTTACAAAATCTTTGCGCCATAAATCGCGAATGTCATTGGCTGTCTCCGCCCGTTCGCCATTGCGGAATACCTGGTATTCGGGGATGTCGGTCCGAATGTCCAGATCCCTTCCAAGGCCAGGGAGTTCTGGATTGCCGGTTTGGGAGACGCCAATAAGCGGGCAGGCCACGGGATTGTTTTGGCAATAGAGAAGAAAATCGTTCGCCCAATCGGCTGGCAGGATAACCACGTTTCCCTGGACCAGGCTCTGGGCCTTGCCACTTGTAGTGGCCGTGTGAGCACCGGAACGAATGTGCGAGCGAAGCAAGGATAACTGCTCAAGCAGGCCTGCTTTGAAGTCTGAATATGCGCCGGTATTCATCTCGGGTACCCCTGATTGAATTTATTACGCGGTTGTAGTTCAGGTTATCCCTATTGGCAAAAATGTCTAATTATGGTTTTTTGGGTTTTCTGATAAGTTTTCGTGATCACTTCGTTGCACGTACTGTTCGGAAACTTTGACTGCCAGGTTGGCCGCCAGTTCGGCGATCGCGTTAGAGGGAGCGCTGGGATAGGAGGCTGTAAATGCCAGCTCAGACGGAGTCCAGGCGGCGTCGAGCCTCACCAGGCGACCGTTTTTCAGTCCATCGGCAATCACGCTCAGTGGGAGTGCAGACACGCCGATGCCATCCAGCGTCAGGCGACGGCACGCCGCCAGCGAGCTCGATGAGTAGAAGCGCGCGGGCAATTCGTCCAACTCACTGAATTTCTGACTGATTTCCGAAAACGGTTTGGTGTTTCTGGCATAGGTGATGATTGGCCACTGGGCCAGTTCCTCAAGCTCCAGTTTCCGGTCCGGCAGTTTCAGTGCGGGACTCGCCACCCAGATCAGTGGAAAGCTGCACAGGTTCAGGTTTTCAATTTTCGGTTCGGAAACGGGGCCCATCAGAAAGGCGAGGTCAAACGTTCTGTCCAGCAGGCCACTACGAAGATTCCCGGTGACGTCGACGGTGATCTCGACATCCAGGTTCGGGGTATTTTCGTTCAGCTCACGGAAAAAGTAAGGCAGCCAGGTATGGACGATGGTTTCGGAAACGCCCAACCTTAGGATGCCAGACAGCAAAGCGACCCTGTCTGCACGCTTGCGGAGTTGCTGGGACATGGAGACGATTTTCTCGGCATAGGGCAACAACGCCTGTCCCCGGGTGGTCAACATCGTACGGCCGGAATCGCGATCAAACAGCGTTACGCCCAATTCCTCCTCAAGGGCCGCTATTCGGTTGGAGATCGCGGGTTGAGTGGTGTTTTGTCGCTCGGCTGTCTTGCGAAAGCTCCCAAGGGTGGCTACCCAGATAAAGGTTTCCAGATGTTTGAAGTTCATGGGCTCACGCTGTGCATTGGAAGACGGAACACCTATCGATAGTGAGTGATAAGCGCTTGTTGATACTGGAAGCTTAGTACAGGTTGGCTGAACGCATACAAGCCCCGGCACGTTGAGCTGATCTCTCATCGTAAACATGCCTGAAGTGGCTATTCTCGGTGTTTCGAAAGCGGCGATGAAATCGGTCTGGGATGGTGAGGATTTCCAGCCGACGCCGACCCTTCCCCTGGCAGGAAGGGCCAACGCCAGCCACCCGTCGTGTATGAGTCTTAGTGGCAATCGTGCTCGTCATCACCATCGTGGTCGTCATGCCCGTGGTGATCACTGTAATCCCTCATTTGCTCCCGGGATTTTGCCTTCTGTTTGTCCGAATCCACTGCCACGGTTTTATTGGGATAGGTTCTCGCTTCGTTAATGCGATCAGCGAGACCACCGTTGGGGCCTGATAGAGCCAATGGGCTGAGAATCATGCCAGTCGCAAAGGCAATAGCAATTAACATTTTCATGGCTGCACCTCTTCTTCCATGTGTTGAAGTTCCAGTAGAGCAGATCTTGCTGAAACAGAGCTGAAATTGGGAGAAGAAATTGCATTTAATTGATGTGTTTGAGAGTCTCTGTTGCGCTCTAGTGAATCGCGATAGCGGCTCTGGTGTTCACAGCGGTTTGGTTGTTAGCGACAGCAGTTCTGCGCCCCGCCCGTTGTCGGAATTCGCGGCGGACAGCAGGATCCAGAGTTTGCCATCGTCTTGCGCCATTGCGGCGATACGACCCTCCAGCCGATAAGGCACCGTGGATTCGATAAATCGGGTTCCGTCAAAAATCAGAGAGCCAAGCCGGTTGGTGGTGGCTGTCGACGCCACTGATGAAATGGCGGTGTCGCTTCTTCCATTTCGTGGGAATATCAGAAACCGCTTTTGGTTTTCCGGTCCGTTCAGTAACACGGGCGATGGTTCGATGTTAACGTGAGCGACCGGGCTGAACGCCTGGCTCGGATTGAGCTCATAGCCCAGTGATGACAGCTCGGTGCCCACATTTCTTTCGGACCGGTGAATGACATTGTCCGAGCTGTCTCTAACCACAAGTGCACTGTCACTAATGGAAACGGATTCGAAGTTCCCATCACCCGTAAGGTCGGTCAAAAGCGATCCGATAACCCTGAAAGACGCCGGTAGCGACAGCGAAGGCGTGTTTTGTTGCAGGGCGTTATCGGCACTGATTGAAAATTCCCGCAGTGGCTGACCATAAAAGTCCTTCCGGCTGAACGGCTGGCCAATAAGCGTTTCTGCGGTGTGGTTGCCATCCAGGTCAAAGGCGCCAAGCATGAAGGGTAAGTTGGTGCGAAACTCGGTGACTTGATCGCCGTCAAGCCTGAGCAGCATCCCCTCAACCTTTTCGCCATCCCAGGTGGTGAGCGCCAGGAGGGGCCTGGAGCTGCCTTCGGGCTGCCACCACCTCACGGCAAGCAGCCGGTTGCGGTGCGGTATGGGGAAGCTGACGACCTGCTGTATCGCCTGCGCCTGATAAGAGCTGACGGTGATCTGGTCTTCGGTGCCAGCGGCGATGAGTACTTCAGGGCCTTTGACCAGTAGGTCGCTGGAAATTGGTTGAGTCTCAAGCAGGGCACGCCGTTCAGGGTAGGGCAATGGCGGAAGACCCTGGCCCAGATCCGCGTGGACCAATGGCTGGGAATTGAAGCCACTCTGCCTGCCTTCTATCTTGTAGGAGGCAATTGGCCAGTCCGGCACATAGTCCACGTTCAGCCGTGAGTCTGTATATCTGAATACCAGACCAGAGAAGCCGTCAGGAGCGCTGGCCTGGTCTCCCGAGGAATATCCCAGCCAATAGATGTGCGGCAGTTGGCTTCTTAGCTCTGAGTACAGTTCTCTGCCCTGGTCTTGGGTATCAATGAAATAGGCATTCAGGCCCCAGAAACGCCTGACTTTCTGGCCCGCCTTTGGGGGCGCGCCCTTGATTACTCTGGCGATAGAGTGGTTTTCGTTTGCCCGCGTAATGCCAAGTACGGCGCTTGCTTCAGGCTCCAGGGTCATCTCCTCACCGGTGGCGGGATGCGTCACTGTCTGCCCAGGGCCGGTCACTGAAAATAAATCGCCGACACTCACTCCCTGCGAGGTCCCGAGGTCGATGTAGGTGCTCCGGGTGTTCGAATCAGGGCCGGGAATGACGACACCCTGCCTGGCCTCGAAGTCGTGAATGATCTCATCCCTGGCCAGCCCATCGGCGATGGCCGCTTGACAAAACCCGATAAGAATCACAACGGGAAGAATTTTCCTATGCATGACCGCGCTCTCGTTGGAGTATGGATGGGTGGAGGCATCCTGGCCTGGAGCTTACGCAAAAAACTGGAGCTTGCGCAAAAAAAAGGGAACGCCATGACTGAGGCGTTCCCGTTAGACGTTACAACCGAATTAACACTTCGGCATCACGAGTTAGAACTTATAACGGACTCGGCCCGCGATGTGAACGATATCCTCGTCAGCCTTTCCGTCCTGGATAGCGGCTTCCTCGAACGCATCCATCGCGTCCCCAGCCACCAGGTAAGCTGCTTCCGCAGCAATTTCCAGACCGCTGTAAGGCTTGTACGTCAGGCGTCCCCCGAACTCAAAACCGAGCGAGTTATCTTCACTTCCGTCGGCAAGAGCAACATCCTCGGCGAGCGCGTTATAAATTGCCATTCCGCTAACGGTAACCTGGCTGGACAGTTTGTGGTCTACCTGAACCTTGTTCATCAGGTAGCCCTTGTCCAGAAGGTAGGGCGTTTCAGCAAAGTAATCGTCGTCCGTGAAGTTTTCCTGAAAAATCATACTTTCGTTGATATCGACGTCTGTGGCGATAAACGCGTCGAAATCCCCATCGGTGGCATTGTCGTCACCGGAGGAGTACCAGACCGTATAGGTCAGCGTTGTTGCGCCAAAGTCATACCCGATATCACCGCGAAGAAAGAAGGCGGACAAATCGAAGCTGTCATTCGCGCTGGCTGCACCTGAAAGAGGGGTAAAGGTTACGCCCTCAATCGTGCCTGTCTGGTAAATGGCTGTGCCTTTAACAAACAGGTTGCCGCCAGAGGAGGGGCTTCTGTAGTCAAAGGTTCCGCCAACGTTCGATACGTCGTACCTGGAATTGTCAGCAATCGCTTTGAGCTCGTAGCCAATGCTGTTTATGTTTCCCGTACCTTCCGAGATCTGATCATTTGTCTGGTACAGCAAGAAGCCACCGACCTTCAGATGAGGACTAACTGCGCCGTCAATATTGATGGCGAAGTTGTCCGCTCCGTCAAAGCCGTCATCAGCCGATTCGGCGGCGTTTTCGTTAGACGAATCACCGCGCCCCCACAAAAGCCCGTAATTCCACATGTGGGACAGTGGGCCCTGGGCCATCACGCCCGTTGCCGTTTCATTCCACAAATGCGGGTCAACCGAAACCGGTTGCAAACCCATCTTGATTCGGTGATCGCTGTTGGAAGGTACAGCGAAGTCCACGTATGCCCAGCGCGTCTCTACGTTGACGCCGTCGCCTGAAAAGTCGCCACCTGAGCCCTCGCCGTAGCGAATGCCACCAATTTCCGTGGCGTAGACACCCTTGACTTCATCGTTATCCGTTGCCGCCTCAAACCAGAAGCGATACTTCAGTTCGCCGAAATTTTCGGTTTCACCGTCGTCTTTCAGTGTGTTTTCTTTTCCCGTCAGACCGGACCCGTTAAACCAGTCGCGCTGATTGCTATAGGCCTGAAACCGGTTGTTCATGTCACCGTGAAAATCAAATTTTGCCGCCTGGACTGATGCACTGCTGAGCAGAACGGCATTAGCGACAAAAATTGTGGAGTAGAGTTTGGATTTATTATAAGTAGACACCTTTGTTTCCTCTTCAGTGAAAACGAGTCTTATCGAGCCAGACTGCCCGGCGGTTCTTAACTCCAAGGCTTCAATTGTGACTCTCTGCCAAACTGGTTTTATAGGATCGACCGCTTTGGTAGAAGGTCTGTTGCAGCAATGAGTATAGCTTGTTGCGGTTCGGGGCGTCCTTGCTTGATGGGCTCTGGTTGTCGAGCCCTGGAATATCCAGAGCTCAACTAACAAAACCTATCCCATGCTTCTAACAGGCAAGTTAAAAGTTGTACTGAGCGGCAAACAGCAATCGGCTCGCATCGCCGTCGTCACCGTCAACTTCGTCAACCATGAAGTAGCTGTATTCAACACCCATGGTCACCGCTTTCACAGGAGACCACTGGTAGTTAATCATCGCCATGGTATTGGTTTCTTGTTTGTCACCAATATTGGCTGAACCGGGAAGATCACGCAGCGCGTCATCCCAGTCTACTTCCACCATGCCAACACCCGTGTTTATTGAGCGGCCATGGCCAAGGTTAAAGGATGCGCCGACCGAAGCGCTGTACCCACTGATCAGCTCAATGCTTCCTGAGCTATCTAAGTAACCGTACTCTACGGCATAGTTTTCACCGGACCGGTATAGGTAGATGTCGCCACCGTTCACGTAGTTGACAACGCCATACAGTGTCACTGTGTCTGAGGCTGCGAAGGTGAGCGCGCCAAAAGCGCCGTAAGCGATTTCACTATCGTCCTCTGTGCCAGTATCGTAACTGATCTGGCGCAGGAATGCGGCAGTTGAGTAAGAGACGGCACCAGCGCTATCTTCCAGGCGTGCGGTTACAATTGGCAGACCTGTTTTCTGCTCAATGCTTGGATCGGTAGCGATGAGGCTTGCGAAATTAAAGGGCTGTTCGAGGGAGACGGACAAAGGACCGCTGGTATAACGCAGTTGAGCTGTCCGGAACTGGCTGCCTGCGTTGCCCGGCATGCCGTCAAACTCGAGTGTTGGGATGAAGCCAACAAAACTGTTGTAGTTAGACCAGTTTTGGCCCGCCATCACACCCTCGTACTCGCCATACGCGTGACGAAGCCGGAGGTTGCCGTACCGAAAGCCGCCCTCAACGACTATCTTGACGCCCTGAGGAAGCGTCGCTTTCACGCCGAGCCTGCTCTGCGTCGCGTCAGCGCCGAAATAGCCGGTGGCCTCGTTGTTTTCGTCTGCTCCAGTATTAATCTTGCTGAAGTCGCCCGCTCGAGTTGGTTCTGCGATGTCTTCCTCAATGTCGTAGCTGGCGTTAAGGCGGGCGTAACCGTATACATCTATCTCGTAGCCTTTCAGATCGATCATATGATCGGCATCGCCTACGATCTTCATGGCAGTGACTGGACTCGCGATACCCAGAACCAGCAATGAGGTTGCCGCTTGGATGGAGGTTCTCAGTTTTGATCTTTTCATTAGTTGTCTCCGAGCATAATTATTGTTGGACCCGACGATGAGGTTAGTTAGCAATCGGTAACAATTCAAATGAAATCACACGTTATTTAGACGAACGTCTATAAATTCTTTTCGTTATGGTACAGACATCTGCGGTTACCTGAGCAGCCCGTATGGCGTTAGTCGCTGTAGAAACCGATGGCTTCGCCGTAGGGCGCGCCACGGCGCAAACGGGCACCCAGTACATAGTTCACGCTGATTTCCGGGTCGACGTCGGTGTCACTGGCTCCGGCGGCGCTCATGCCACGATGAACGTTGCCCAGCAGGGTGATTCCCTGGCCCAAGCCGTAGGTCGCACTCACTCCGGGCAGCAGTTCCGTGGTGCTAGGATGGTGCGCGCCTTGGTGAGAAAACCGTAAAGGTGAGAAAACCATAAAAGGTGAGAAAACCATAAAAAAAGGGCAGAAAAATCTGCCCTAAAAACCTGAGTAACTCCTCTACTCACTGCCCAAGTTATCAAAGCAGACTGAATCCAAACTGAATTTTCAGATTAATTTTCATACAGTGGTTTATTCCACTGGCGTCAGGCCAAACATAAGCTCGATCGAGGATCAAAATGCGTACTGGAACCTTGCGCGAACTTCATCGCCGCTCTCGCCATTGGCTTCTTCACCATCCATATAGCTCATACCGAGTCGAACATTTTTGTTGGCGTAGTAATTGAGCCCCAGGGTCGTTTGCTCACCGTCGGTCGTGGCCAGGCCTACGTCACTGTATTTTCCGTCACCATCCTCAAAACGGGCAATGACCTCCCAGGCTCCTTTGGGCGATGACGGTTTTACCCGCTTGAATGCACCGGCTTTGTAAGGACGGCTTTCGCCGGTGATGACCCAGCCAAGCTGTACGTAATAGCCATCAACATCCACCTGACCTTCTTCGGAATCGAAGTATTCGGCCTGAGCATGGAAAGGCCCGGAGGTGCCTGCCAGTTCCAGGTTAAACGTATCGACTTCATCGGCCTGGATGTCGGCATCACGCGTGGTATAACCCGCACCAAGATGAACAACGGCATTGTCCGTATGAATGGGTGCAAACGTACCCCGTGCGGTTACCGCCGTATTATTAAAGTCGTCGCTGCCATCGCCGTCTGCTTCAAAATAGCCGATACCGTAAGTCCAGTTACTGCCCTTACCGCTCAGTTGAATGCCGCCGCTGCGGCCTGGGGCGTAACGCTCGGTCATGGCGGATCGCTCAAGCGCCGAGATGTCCTTCGAGCTGGTTAATTGTTCCAGGCCGAACGGCTCTTTCTGTTTACCAATGGTCAGGTTTGCAGCTGAGCCAAATCCGAGGTAGCGAATGTAAAGGTCTTCAACGTTACCGCCGTCGCCACCATCACTTTCGGCCACGTTAAACTGAGTCTTGTATGCCCAGTCGCCATAGTGTCCTTTGACGTATAAACGGGCACGGCGCACATCGAAATCCTTTGTGTCAACGCCGTTGTCATCGGACTGGGTGGCGTCATAATCCCACTGAAGGCGGCCGCCGAGTTGAAAAGACGCGGAATCATCAGAC
>JGI24649J20148_1000133_pt1 | contig 13131 bp, 10 predicted proteins | sample MalvirmetagMSP81_FD_20148 | JGI IMG/M metagenome (IMG submission 20148)
GGCCCACTTGCTTAAGCCGGTGCTGATGATGGTGCCTTCGGGGTAATAGCGGGCAACGGACTTGTGACGGCCCTCAAAGTTTACTTCGCCGTATATTTCGTCCGACAGCAGGATCAGTTTGTACTTGCGAGCGACGTTGGCGATGGCCAGCAACTGGTCGTCTGTGTAGGTGCAGCCCGTTGGGTTGGATGGGTAGTTCAGGATCAGGATGCGCGGCCGTGACGGGTCGTCGCGGCAGACGATATCCAGCTCTTCTGCCGTCAGCTGCCAGTTGTTTTCCGCGTGCGTTGGCAGCCAGTGTACTGAACGGCCGATGATGCGTGCCTGCGGCGCGTAGGACACCCAGCTTGGGCGCGGAATCAGCAAGTCGCCATAGTAGGCCAACTGCAGCATGAACAGCAGCTCCTTGGAGCCGGGGCCGATCAGTACGTCCTCCCAGGTGCAGCGCATGCGCTCACTGCGGTTGATGTAGCCCGAAATCGATTCCCGCAGCGCCTTAAGGCCCTTCACTGGAAGGTAGTCCTTTTCATGGGCATGCTCGCGCAGGGCATCGACCACGCGTTCGGGCACCGGGAACGGCGACTGGCCGAGCCCCAGTTTGATAATGTCCCGGCCTTCGGTGCGAAGCTGGTTACTGAGTTCGTTGATTCGGAGGGTGGCGGAGGGCTGGATGCCCCTGACGTTCAGGTTAATGGCGTAGCGGTGATCAGTCTGGATGTCCATGGTCCCGGTCTGTTGGTTGAGGGGTACAACCCGCAGTATAGGAAACCTTTTTGCGCCTGTGTGGTTTCGGAGATAGGTGATTGCCGCAGACGCTAGTTGGAATTGCTGGTTCTCAGCTCGGCCAGCACCTTGTTGAATTCGTCGCGGAGCGCCTCCCCCTTCGGATGCTGGCGGGAGAATGCCGCCCGAAACCCCCGCACTTCGCCAACGGTCCGTGGCATTGCGGACACATTTGCCAGCTCCGGATGGTCGGCGATGTGTTTGTCGATCAGATACCGACAGACGGTTTCCTCGCAGATGAACAGGTCGATACGGCCAAAGGCAATCATTTTCAGCCCCGTGAGTTCCGGGGATTCCTGGCTAATCTGAACAACCCGGGCGTTGCCGGCGGCCAGCCATTCCATGAACTCGGGGGCATAACTGTAGGACGCGGATAGCCCAATCCTCAGGCCGGCGAGATCATCCAGCTCCTGCCACTGAAGGCCCCGGTCGGAAAGGCTGAAAAACACATCCCGGGCCTCGCTGATGGGGTTGGTGAAGTAGTAGTGGCGGGCGCGGCTTGGCGAGTATGTCAGGGAGTAGATCAGGTCGGCGGTTCCAGCACGAGCGCTCGCTTCCGCCCGGGCCCAGGGTACAAGCCGGAAAACGGGGTCATAGCCCATCCTCGTCAGGACCTGGCGAAGGGTTTCCGTGTGGGTACCCTTCACCTCACCGTTATCTAGGTATTGGTAAGGCGGATAGATCGACGTGACAACCGTCATTGTGGGGCGGTCGGCATGGGCAATAACGGGAATGAGCACAGCGAGTAGAAGTGCCAGAAAACGTCCAGACATCAGTGCCTTGATCCAAGCAGGTGAGAAAGTGTCGTGGCGCCAGTATAGCGATTACACCCCGCACCTGCACAGGTGGTGGAAGGGGCATGCATCAAAACTGTTAAACAGCGAACGGTCGATTCCGGTTTTCATCCGTATAGTATTCCGCACCGCAGTAACAATAACAGCCATTTTGCGGAGAAACCCATGGACACCAGAACGGCTGATAACGCCGACTGTGCGCTACTGTCATCCGGAGACTGCCTTCCCCTGGCCCGCGTGCTGATCGTGGATGATCATCCATTTTTCCTGTTTGGAATTACGGCGATTCTTGAGCAGGAGCAACTCGCCCGGGAGGTTACAACGGTAGCCTCGGTCGCGGACGCGGTGGACGATCTCCGTTCGCGGCCGGAAACCTCTCTTGTCCTGCTGGACCTGACATTGCAAGGGGAGGCCGGCCTGTCGTTGTTTTCCGAGCTTGAACAGATCGGGCTGCCGATTNCCGTGGTGGTCATCTCCAGCCGCGAGGACGAGGCCTCAGTACGAGCGGCACGCTCTGCGGGCGCCGTGGGGTTNCTGCCCAAGTCTGCTGGCCGCCGCTCGCTGCTTCGAATGGTNCAGCGGGTCAGCANCGGCCAGTTGTTCTATCCGTCGTTGCCGTTTCCTTCCCTGAGCCCGGAGCACCTGACCCCNCGCCAACTGGAGGTTCTTACACTCTTGGCGGATGGGCTTCCCAACAAGCGGATTTGCCAGGCCCTCGACCTCACCGAGCACACGGTGAAGACTCACCTGAAAGCGATTTTCACCCATTTAGGTGTTCACAACCGGACCGAATGTGTCGCCGAGGCAAGAGCGCTGGGACTGCTCTGACGCGATCAGTCAGCAAGACGATCCAGTTGGGTAATCGCGGCTCGCAGTCTCATGGGTATCAGCGGTTTGTGCAGTACCCAGAGTCTGCGTTCAGAGTCGTAACCCTGGGGAATCGTTGTATCAGCCGTCATCAGGATGCCACCGCGGACCGACTTGCGAGCGAAAAGCCGATCGTAGAGGGCATCGCCAGACATTTCCGGGAGGTGGACGTCACTGACCAGAATAGCGTTGGACGATGCGCCCCAACGGGTGATTGCCTGTTCCGCGCTGGCAACGCCTCTCACGCTGTAGCCCCAGGACGCTAGGGTTTCGCAGGTCCAGTGACGAGCCTCATCGTGATCCTCCACAACCACCAGTGAGGGTGAGTGAGCGGAAGGTGGAACAGCCGCTCCGGAAACGGACTCTGTTGTCTGTGGTGCGGGCGTTGCCGGCAGGAAAACCCGGAAACAGGCGCCTTGCCCTGGCGATGAACTGACGTTGCAATGTCCCTCCATCATGCCCGTCAGCTCATGGACAATGGCCAGCCCGAGCCCCAGGCCGGGGCAACTACGCTGGCGCTGACTGTTGCGAAAAAAGGGAGTGAAGATCTGCTCGAGGCTGCCGTCATCAATGCCCCGGCCATCATCCTGTACCTCGAAGCACAGCTTTCCGTTGTCCTGATGGGCTCGAAGATCAATGCGGGTGGCGTCGCTATGTTCCAGGGCATTCGTTACCAGGTTCTGGAGCACGCGGTGCAGCAACTGCGGGTCTGCAAACACCCCACTGCCGGTGGCGGGTTTATGGATGACTAGCTGCGCGCCCGGGCGTTGTACCTGCTCGCTAAACGTCTCAGATACCTGCCGTATGACCTGCCACGTACAAAGCCTGGTGGGCTCAGGGGAGATCATGCCCTCCTGGATGCGGGAGATATCCAGAACCGAGGCCAGCAGGTTGTTGAAATGGGTGACCGAGGATTTCAGTCGCGACACCAGCGACTGCTGTTCACCTGGCAGACCGTCAGCGGTGAGGTTTTCCAGAATCAGGCTGATGACATTCAGGGGTTGACGAAGGTCGTGGCTGGCGACAGTAATAAGTCGGGTCTTGCGGTGATTCTCCTGTTCGGCCTGTTGTTTGGAGGCGTTGAGCATCTGGCGATCCAAAAAGTGGGCTCTCTGACGGTGTTCACTGAGCCAGGACCCTACCATCCCGATGATGTTGGCAGTGCCGATGAAAAAACCGTTAATCATGAGTTGGTGAGCCCCCGAACCGGTGGCGTGCTCCACCCAAAGATAGGCAACGATAACCAGCAGGGAGGCTCCGGAAACCGTGCGAAACGGGATGCCCATCACGAAGTAGCCAAACATCAGCATCAGCAGGATGCCTTCATAGGGCAATGGGTGGTTCTCCAGGCGTGCAAGCCCAATAATGCCCACCACACTGAGGCCGCCGACCAGATAGGCGAGCGCATAGATCTTAACGAAATGATCGTTGCGAATGTCTCGATAGGACAGCCACCACACGCCGATGATGACCGGGCAGGTGACCATAAGCCGTACAGCGATGGTATCCCGTGCGATGGCCGGGGGCAGCATCAGGGAATCCAGCAGGGTATATACCAGGAACAGCGTCAGCGCACTGGCGGAGACCGGCCGTGCGCGTGACCGTATGCCTTCGTCCCTCGCTTTGCGATAGTGGGCTTCCAGCGCAGGCTCAAACCGCAGCCGTCGAAACCCGTTGGCCCGTTGATCCCGAAGCTGGGAAAAATTCATCGAGGACTGTCCGGTTGTCGTTTCCTCCAGTTTACGCCGGCCAGACAGTCAGGAATGGCATTGGAGCACACTATGGTGATTGTGACCCCAATGCTCGCAGTCGGGCCCAGGTGCGGGTCTGTTCGGTATCAAAGTGCTGTTTCAGTAACCGGTTCTCCTGGGTTGTCCTGTCCTCTTCCGCCAACCCTGAGTTGTCCAGACTCGCCAGTGCCTGCTGGAACTGCTGGTATTGGCTGTCGAACTGCTCCCGTTCCTCCATGTAGGCGACCACTTCTCTGGCCTGGGCGTCATCAACGCCCAGTTCCCGGAGTCTGCGTCCGGCCTCGGAGGGTGAGTCGGCGTCGGATAACGCCTGTTGTCTTGCCCGGTGGTCCCCGCTTTCCTCAATCATGCGGGTTTCGGTGCGGCGGATGACCTCAGGAAGCTGCTGTCGATGCCATTCAGCCAGTGTGTTTTTTGCTTCGGCGGANAGGTCGGTGCGCTGCTGGATATCAAGGGTGGCGAGNGTATAGTCGCCGTAGGCNTCCTCCAGCCNGAAAAAGGCCTCGTGAGTGTCGGCGGAGAACATGCGCCGGCGNAGCTGTTTCATGTCGGCCAATGCACCCTTGAGCATTTCCAACTGGTANGCGGGGTCGTGCTGCCGGGCGGGGTCAAGGCCCTGGTTNCCAAGTGCCAGTGAGGCATCCTTGTACGCCAGGTACCGGTTGAGCAGGGCCATGGCTTCGCGGGCGGCGCTTTCCGGCAGNCTCTGTTGGGCCAGGGTTCTGATCTGGTCCAGTGCCTGCTCGGCTGATACCTCACCAATGGTGTTCAGGAAGTAGTCGAAGAAGTCGCGGGTTTCCAGATCAACGATCAATTCGCCGTTGGCGTCGGCCCGTAAGTTGCCGTCGATATTGGTACCCGCGAGGGAGCTGGCAAACGGTTGGTCTCCCAGGCTATCGGGTGTCTGGTAGGGGATGGGCGTATCCTCGCCAACGGCAAGTGGCGCCTCGGTAATACCGGGTTCTGGTTGTTCTGAGGTCGTGGCGGGAGTGCTCGCCGCCTTTGTTATTGCTTCACCGCGTGGCTCGTCCGCCAGCAGGAACCACATACAGGCAAACACCACCGGAACGGTCATGATCAGCGGAAGTAAAGCCTTCTTGTTCAGTCTGTCGCTATTGTTCATACCCATTATCCTGCCTTGGCAACTGTCGTCGCCGGGCACGCATCAGCGGGGCGCCCGGCGACGGTTCAGACTCGAAAGCGCGAGGGTTACAGCCCGCGATTTTTCAGGCGGTTGGCATGGCTGCGATAGAGCGAGACCGGATTGGTCCGCCACGAACGAGCGCCGAACAGGTGATTGATGGCGTCTACGTGGTTCATGTCGTAGTGGGTGCCGATGACGTTGCCCATCTTGGTGGAACATTCGCCGACCAGGCCATCATTGGGCTCGTTGCCGAAAGCCAGCGAGGTAACACCCAGGAACGGGTCGGTGATGTCGGTCCAGTTGGTCCAGACCGATGTGCCGGTCCAGGAGAAGAACTTGATCCGGTTGCCGTTGATCCACACGTCTTCATTGGTGCCCGCGCATGACCACCGGTTCACCCCTTTCCAGCCGAGGGCGTTGTTCAACTGCGTGGTGCCCGGTGTGGTCAGAGTTTCCAGAGCGGCAATACCATCCTGTGGGTTGTTGGAGCCAGACAGTGCGTTGACCAGATCGCCAAGCGCGTTGGCAATGGCGCCGGCTCCACCTTCGACATAGCTGCCGGGTGGAATGATTCCCCGCGCGACGTCCGCGACTTTTGAGCCTTTGTTGACGCCATTGATCGATGTTACCGAGGCAACTTTGTGGGGAATAAGCGAGGCGGTCACGCGGGAGGTGGGCGCGCCCTGGCTGTGGGCCATGATGTTGACCTTCGAATGCCCAAGCCCGTTGATGTAGTTGGCGAGTTGCTGGCCACGCTGCTCGCTGCTGTTCACAAAGGACACACTGGCGGAATATACCCGGGCGCCGCTGCGCTCAAGGTTCCAGGGAACGTTGTGGAAGTAATTGATCAAGCCACCGATGGTGTTGAAACCGGTCACACCGTGGACCAGAACGATGGGATGCTTTGTTTTGGTATAGCTGGCATGGCTGAGTGTGGGTGCTGCAAGCACGGCACAGCTCATGATCACCGCGAAAGTGATGAGTTTACGCATGGTTGACTCCTGTTGTTTTTGTGAGAAAGCACACCCTGTGAGGGCCGCTTTTTGTCGCCAATGCGTGGAGGATTATTTGCGATTGGGGCGGGAGTAAGAATCGCCCATTTGGGGGAGGTGATCTGTCGCGTCTACGGGGGGATGTGCCCGGAGGTTAGAGGTCCGGGCCGAAACGGTGGGGGTCCAGCTCCATATGGATGATGCGAGGGCCGAGCATGATGATTCTGCCGAGGTAGCGTTCCTCTCCGGTTGATGTGAATTCAAACAGGAAGCGGCGCCACACCCGGGTACGGCCGTTGTCGTCACGCTTGAACCATACGCCACGCAGGTACACGGCGTCGTCCAGCAGCATCACATCCATTTTCTTNCAGTAGTTCCTGGCNGCCTGAAGCACAAAGTCCTTGATGGCCTTGGCCCGCCACCAGTACCAGGTGGCGAAGCCGGCTACAAACAGCCAGAAGAGCGTTCCGAGGGTCACTGGGCGTGAGCCGTGTTCCCAGTGCTGCCATTTGCGTCGTCATCCGCCGCGGAGCCGTGGTGGTCACGGCCCAGGAGGATGTAGAACGCGGGCAACACGAAAATGGTGAACAGCGTACCGATGCCCAGGCCTGCACTGATGGTCAGGCCGATGGCGAACCGGCTTTCCGCGCCCGGGCCTACTGCAATCAACAGTGGAACCATGGCGAAGATCAGCGCCAGGGAGGTCATGACGATCGGGCGCAGACGGATGGCCGCCGCTTCCACGACTGCCTCGCGCTTGTTCAGGCCCTTGTCCACCTGCAGCTGGTTGGCAAACTCCACGATCAGTATCCCGTTCTTGGACACGACACCGATGAGGGTGATCAGGCCCACCTGCGTGTAGATGTTCATGGTGGCAAAGCCGAGCACAATGAAGGCCATGGCCCCGGCCACCGACATCGGTACTGATACAAGGATGATGAACGGGTCGCGCCAGCTTTCGAACTGGGCTGCCAGCACCAGGTAGATCACCAGCAATGACAGGAAGAAGGTAACCACCAATGCGCTACCCTGATTCGCGAACTGACGCGATTCCCCGGTGTAGTCGAACGAGAAACCCTGCGGGAAACTGTCTGCGGCGGCATTCTCCATGAAGGCCATGGCATCGCCCACTGTCACGCCCGGCGTCACAACGCCCTGCAGGGTCAATGAGTTCAACTGGTTGAACTGGGTGCGTTGTGACGGCTCCACGTCTTTCTGGAAGCTGATGACGCTTGATAGCGGAACCAGGCTGCCGCTGTCGGCACGAATGTAATAGTCATTGAGCGCCTGCTCGTCCAGGCGGAAATCCTGGTCGACCTGGGGAATGACCTGATAGGAGCGGCCCTGCATGTTGAAGCGGTTGATGTAGCCACCGCCCAGCATGCTGGACATGGCACGGCCAACGTCCTGCATCGACAGCCCAAGATCCGCCACCCGGTCACGGTCGACGTTGATGCGGGTAACCGGGCGGTCAAAGTCGATGGATTTCTGCAGGAACATGAAGTTGCCGCTTTGCATGGCCTGTCCGAGCAGGTCATTGGCAACGTCATTCAGGCGCTCGTAGTCCTCGCCCGTGGTGATCACAAACTGGAATGGCAGGCCGCCACCGGAACCCGGAAGGGAAGGTCTGGGGAAAACGGCGGTCTGCAGGCCGGTGACGTTTTTCAGTTTCTGGTCAAGCTGTGGCTGAACCTCGAACTGGCTGATGTCACGCTCGGACCAGGGCTTCATCTTGAAGCCGCCGAACACGGCGTTGGGCCCGGTAATGCCGAGAATCATGAAATCCTCATGGTAGCCGGGTACCGTCGACATACGCTCCTGCACCTCATCGCCGTGTTCCTGGAGATAGTCGAGGGTGGACGTCTGGGGACCAAGCCCCTGATAGAACAGGATGCCCTGGTCTTCAGTGGGTGCCAGCTCGTTCTGGCTCATGGCCACCATGAAATAAATCGATCCCAGCACCACGATGGCGAAGAAAATCACCACGGACTTGGTGTCCATCAATGACGCAAGAGCACGTTTGTACCCATTGGCCAGGCCGCCGAAGGAGCGCTCCACGACCTGCTCGAACCGCCCTGGATTGCCGTGGGGCTTGAGGATCTTGCCGGACAGCATTGGCGACAGGGTCAGTGCCACGATGCCGGAAATAACGACGGTGCCGGCCAGGGTAAATGCGAACTCGGTGAACAGTGAGCCAACCAGTCCGCCCATGAAGCCGATTGGGGCATAGACCGCCACCAGGGTTGTGGTCATGGCGATGATCGGCGTTGCCATTTCGCGGGCACCGTTCAGGGCCGCGTTGAAGCGGGACTCGCCCTCTTCAATGTGGCGGTGGACGTTTTCCACCATGATGATCGCGTCGTCCACGACAAGACCGATGGCGAGTACCATCGATAGCAGTGTCAGCAGGTTCAGTGAGAAGCCCATCATCAGCATGAAAAAGGCGCCGCCAACCAGAGACAGAGGCACTGCCACGGACGGAACCACGGCTGCCCTGACTGAGCCCAGGCAGATGAAGACCACCACCAGAACGATAACGAGGGCCTCCAGCAGCGTCTGGATAACCTCTTTAATCGAGCTGTCGATAAAGTCGGACGCATCGTAGGCCAGGCGAACGTTCATGCCGGAAGGCAGCTGGCTTTCAATGCCTGGCAGCTCGTCTTTGACCAGTTTTGCGACCGTTAACGGGTTAGCACCGGGTGACAGTTCAATGGCTACGTAGGTTGCTGGCTGGCCCTTGTACAGGGCCAACTGATCGTAGGTCTCGGAGCCCAGTTCAACGCGGGCAATGTCCCGCAGGCGGATCAGTGAGCCGTCGGATTCCTTGACCACCAGATCCTTGAACTGCTCCGGATCACCGACGTCGGTGTCGCTGGTCATGCTGATCTTGGTGTATTTGCCCTTGGTGTTGCCTACCGCCGCCTGATAGTTGTTGCGCAGCAGTACATCCACCACTTCCTGAGGAGTCATATCGACAGCGGACAGACGCTCTGGGTCCAGCCAGACCCGTAAGGCGAACTGGCGACCCAACAGGTCGGCCTTGCCCACGCCGGACAACGCCTGCAGCTTGGGCTGCACCACCCGCGTCAGGTAGTCCGTGATCTGGGGTACCTCCAGCTCATCGCTGTAAAAGGCGATGTACATCAGCGCGGTGGAATCGCCGGTTGTGGAGGTTATTACCGGGTCCTGCGCATCGGCGGGCAGCACGTTGCGCTGACTGGCCACTTTTGCCTGAATCTCGGCCAGCGCTGCGTTGGCGTCGTAGTTCAGCACCATCTTGGCTTCAATGGTGGATTGCCCCTGGGAACTTGTGGACGTGAGGTAGTCGATGCCGCTGGCTTCAGCGATGGCCTGCTGCAATGGTGTGGTGATGAACCCTTTTACCAGCTCAGAGCCTGCGCCGGGGTAGGCGGTTGTCACCGTGACGGTGGTGCTTTCAAGTTCCGGGTACTGACGGATTTCCATCTCCATCGCTGCCCGGGCCCCGAGCAGCAGGATCAGCAGGCTGACCACCGTCGCCAGGACGGGGCGCTGTATGAATATGTCGGTGAAACGCATTACTTGGACGCCTCCGCCGGCTGCTCATCTTCCTGGACTTCAACGCGCTGGCCAGCCCTCAATCTCAGCAGGCCCTTGGCGACGACCTGCTCACCTTCNTTCAGGCCTTCGAGCACCGCAACGCGACTGTTCCGGGTNTTGCCGGTCTGGACGGTGCGACGATTGACGACCAATTCACCGTCATCATTCTCTTCGACAACAAACACGAAATCGCCGTAGGTNTTGTAGGAAATGGCGGTTCTCGGCACGGTGACAACCTCCTGATCCTGGGGTTGCCTGGTTGCGACCGTGGCGAACATGCCCGGGCGAAGCTGGTTCTCCTCGTTGCCAAGCGTGGCACGAATCCGGACGGTACGGGTTTGCGGATTAACCGACGTGTTGATGGCGCTGACCTGGCCGGCAAAATCACTGTCGGGGATGGCCGCAACGGTCGCCACTACGTCGTAGCCCTGTTGCACCATGGGCAGGTCTTTTTCCGAGAGGGTGTAATCCACGTAGATCGGATCGAGCATGTTGATTTCGACGATCGGCGTACCGGTACCAATGTATTCGCCCTGATCCACCAGACGGAGGCCAAGCTTGCCGTCAAAAGGCGCGCGGATGATTTTCTTGCTCAACTGGGCTTCGGCTTCATTGACCCTTGCCCGTGCTGCGTCGAAATTGGCCTTGGCTTCATCGTACTGGGATTGCGACACGGCGCGCTTGGGAAGCAGGTCGGACACCCGCTTGAACTCCTGCTCCGCGAGCTGTGCCTCGGCACGGCGTGTGCGCAATGCGGCTTCATCAATGGCGGCGTCCAGGCGGATCAGGATGTCGCCTTTTTTCACCGTATCACCTGACTCGAACGCGATGTTCTCAACCACACCGGGAACTTCGTTCGCCACTTCAATACCATTGATGGCTTCAACGCTGCCAACGGCTTTGATCTCAGGTGTCCACATCTCGGTGCTGGCCATGGTCGCGGAAATTTTCGCCGGCGGCTGTGGCTGGGAAAATTGTTCCTGCATCTGGCCGAACTGGTAGAACTTGTAACCAAAAATGCCGCCGAGCACGACACCGAGAAAGATGAGTACAATCAGGAAGCGGGAGGCAGTGCGCATAATTCAGGTCCTGGGTCGTATGTCCGTTACAGGTAATCGTGTTAGCTTTGCAGGCTCCTGATCCCGTAGGGATGGAGTTGCCCGGCTCGCCGGGGGCTATGTTGGCAAGGAGTCGTCAACAAACCGTAAAGAATAGCATCCTATACAAGCGAGAGGGTTGCTGTCACTGATTTGTCAGTGAAAATGCGTACAATTACTGCGCTCCAGGCGCCTTCGCCTGCCTTGTCCAGGCGGGTCCGGGAGCTCGTCCCGTTCACTAGGTTGCCAAACAAGAATGACAGATTTACGACTCGGTCATCTATAAGGATTGGCGAATGCAATGGATTCTTGGTATTGCACTGGCGGCAGCCGTATTTATTGTGCTGAAACAGTGGGGCGCGTTATCGCCGGAGAAGAAGAAGGCCGCCACCTGGAAAGTCGTGTTGGTGGCTGGTGCCGCGGTGCTTCTATTCATGGTGTTGACGGGGCGGGTGCATGTGCTGACCGCCGCCGTGGCCGCCCTATTACCACTACTGAGAAAACTGCCAGCCTTATTGAAGTTTGCCCCAACGGTCAGCCGCCTGTTCGGGCAGAACCGTCAGAGTGGGTTTGGTAATGACGACACCGCCACCCAGCATCAGCGCAGGCAACAGAGTGCCAGTTCCGGAAATATGTCTGTCAGCGAAGCCTGTGAGGTTCTGGGGGTTGCGCCAGACTGCACAGACGACGAGATTGTGCAGGCGCATCGACGTTTGATCCAGAAGCTCCATCCCGATCGAGGCGGCAACGATTACCTGGCCGCAAAGATCAACGAAGCCAAGAGTGTCTTGCTGAAACGCCGTGCCTGACCGGCCTTAAAGAACCTCAACCTTTACCTCGAAGGTCTGATTCTGACGGCGACTGTTCCCAGTTTGGTAGGTGATGCCGGACTGCTCACCTGCTCGCTGTTGGCGCGTGCTGCCGAGTTCCACCCATTCACCGGGTTCTACCCGGCGTATGGTCATCACCGCCTCGGTGTCGTAGCCGGGCGGGTTGCCCTTCGGGTCTTCCTCAAAAGAAACGATGTTCAGTTCGACCGCCTGATCTGAAATCACCTGCGGACTGACCAGGAAGCCGCTTCGGGTTTCGACCTGTCCCAGAAACGCCGCTGGATTACGGCCCCCGCGGATGGCGACCGGTACGGTGCGGACCTGGCCAGAGGAAATATGAGCGGATTGCCCATCCTGAACGATCAGCGTGCGTTCCTGATTCCGCCGTGTCGTGGTGACCTTGCGTTCGGCCTGCACGCTGACCTGGTTGTTGTTGATGGAAAACCCGCCGCCACCGGTTTTGGCATCCACGTTGTGTCGGGAACGAACCGTAATACGCATCTGTGAGGGGGCAACGTCCATGGTCTCCACCAGCCTGCCAATTTCATCCAGCACCTCTGGTTCACCACGAACCACCATTTGCTGTCCGCGAGCGGTGATCGACACCTGGCCATCCGGATAAAGTTCGCGGATCTGTTGCGCCACGCCCTCTGCGGAGCGCTGTGCCATCTGGTAAGTACGGGCCTCAGGCGCCGCTGCTATAGCGCCTGAGAAAAGCAGCAGGATCAGCAACAAAGAAAGCGTGGGCCGACAATTCATCGCTGTGTTCATGAGTGACTCCGGGACTGGTAGGGCCGCAATACCTGCAAAAAACCGAATTTACGGGTTGCAAAGCCGGAAACCGGGGATATATATTGGAAAGCATGAAGACGACACACGCGACCTGTCAATTGAATGTTCTGCAAGCTTTCGGTGAAAAATCGATCGCTGCGGTCGCTGCTGTGTTTTTTTGGTGGTTTGGTTATGGCTATTTTAGCCAGAGCCCGGGCCGCCCATAAGATCTTCATCGACCGAATAACGAGGAAGGCAGCCCGGCAGAAACCCAGGCTGCCACCGGACTCAAAAAGCCCCGACTGGTAGCCACCAGCCGGGGCTTTTTTGATTCTGACACAGGGAAACGGGAACACTGACCATGAACATGTCGCTGAACATCGAGACACTGAACGAGACCCAGCAGCCATCAGAGGCTGAGCCGGGAACCCGGGAAGTGCCGCTGCCGACACCTGCCGAACTGCGAGCCAGCCTGCCGGTTCCTGCTCACATTCAGGCGCGGATTCGCCAGCACCGGGATGCT
>JGI24649J20148_1000137_pt1 | contig 12968 bp, 13 predicted proteins | sample MalvirmetagMSP81_FD_20148 | JGI IMG/M metagenome (IMG submission 20148)
TTAGAAGCTCGAAATCAGTAGGTGAAAGATTTGAGTACTCAAACAAAATACTTACCTTGGAAAAGCTTTAGATTGCACTCCGCTACAATTCCACTCTTAGATTCGGCTGATCACAGTCACAAGGTCGTTCTTCGTCGAAATGAGGAATGCCCCTCCCCGATTGCCATCCCGCCCACCAACCTCTAAATGCTCCTTATGAGCAAAAAGCTGAGAATCTTGGTCGCGCAGTTGAACCCGGTGGTGGGGGATATTCGGGGGAATCTGGAGCTGGCGCGGGGCGCGCTGGCCGAGGGCAAGGCGCAGGGCGCTGACCTCGTCGTCCTGTCGGAACTCTTCATCCTGGGCTATCCGGCCGAAGATTTGGTGCTGAAGCCCGCCGCGGTGGAAGATTCCATGAAGGCGGTGAAAACGCTGGCCGCCGAGACCGCCGACGCACCGGACATGATCATCGGCGCGCCGTGGATGGAAGATGGCAAGCGCCACAATTCGGCCGTCTGGCTGTCGGGCGGGGCGATCAAGGGCCGCTATGACAAGCGCGAACTGCCCAATTATGGCGTGTTCGACGAAAAGCGCATCTTCGATGCCGGCGAGGGCCCTCCCCCGGTGTTCGAGTTTCATGGCGTGACGATCGGCGTCGCGATCTGTGAGGACATCTGGTATCCGCGCGTGCCGAGCGAGCTGCATGATGCGGGCGCCGACATGCTGATCGTGCCGAATGGCTCGCCCTGGCGGCGGACGGTGCAGGTGGAGCGGCACACCACGTTTTCCGCCTGGCGCAAGACGGGCGTGCCGTACCTGTTCGTGAACCAGGTGGGCGGGCAGGACGAGCTGGTCTTTGACGGCAGTTCCTACGCGGTCGACCATGACGGGACCGAGCACCAGTTGCTCGGCGATTTCGTGACCGGCATGGCGATGGTGGCCTATGATCCGTCCACGCATTGTTTCGAGAGCGGCGCGAAAGCGGAGTTGACCGAGGGCTGGCATGCCGAATACCGCGCGGCGGTGCTGGCGCTGGGCGATTATGTCAACAAGAACAAGTTTCCCGGCGTCGTGCTGGGCATGTCAGGCGGGATCGATAGCGCGCTGACGGCGGCTATGGCGGTAGACGCGCTGGGGCCTGACCGGGTCTGGTGTGTGATGATGCCGTCGAAATATACGTCCTCGGACAGTCTGGAAGACGCCAAGGCCTGCGCCGAGGCGCTGGGCGTAAAGTATGACAGCATCAATATTGCCCCCGGCGTGGGCGCGATGGGCGAGATGCTGGCCGACCAGTTTGCCGGCACCCAGCCGGACACGACCGAAGAGAACATCCAGTCGCGCCTGAGGGCGGTAACGCTGATGGCGCTGTCGAACAAGTTCGGCCATATGGTGGTGACGACGGGTAACAAAGTCCGATGGCGGTCGGCTATGCGACGCTCTATGGCGACATGTGCGGCGGCTACAATGCGCTGAAGGATTTCTACAAGACCGAAGTGTTCGAACTGGCCAAATGGCGCAACACGCAAGTGCCGCGCGGCGCGCTGGGCCCGGCGGGCGAAGTGATCCCGGAGCGGATCATCACCAAGCCGCCCTCTGCGGAGCTGCGCGAGGACCAGCGCGATGATGACTCGCTGCCGCCTTATGACGTGCTGGACGATATATTGCGCGGGCTGGTGGACGAGGAAGAGCCGATCGAGGCAATCCTGGCGCGCGGGCATGACCGGGCCGTGGTGAAGCGGATCGAGCATCTGCTCTACATCGCCGAATACAAGCGCCGTCAGGCCCCGCCGGGCGTGAAGGTTGGCGGCAAGAATTTCGGCCGCGACCGGCGCTATCCGATCACCAACCGCTTCCGGGACGATTGATCGGGCGTTTGGCCCCTATTCGAGCGAGCCGGGCTCAACCCCTTCATAGGCGAGGCGGTTGGCCTCGGCATCCATGCGGATCTGCTCGGCATCTTCCGGGGCAATATCGCTCGCTTCGCCATAGGCCAGCATGGGCGATGGCACGATGCCGGGATGGTCGATGACGGATGCATAGAGCAGCCAGGGCTGCGTGCCGTCCGCGCAGGTTACGCGCACCCACTGGTCCTCAACCGTCGGCATGGAGCCGATATCGCTGATATCGCGCAGCTCGGCCTCGTTGATGTCATATTCGGCGCCGTCATAAGACACGACGGTGAACCCCTCCCCCAGATAGCGGAGGTATGTCAGCTGGTCGCCAGCCTTCAGGTCGAGCGTGTGGATGCCGCCATCGGAAATGTATTCGATGCTGGCATCCTGGTTGAGCGTGACCGGGAACGTCTTGGTCGCCACGAAGAAGCGCAGGTCATCGGCGTCGGCGCGGTCATAATTCCAGAGCTGGTAATTGGCGTATTGCGGCAGAGCGCAGCTTGTGTCGGCTTCATTGGCGCCATTCGGCACCGTCCAGGCAGGAACGGTCGTACCAGCATCCAGCACCGCAAAACCGGCCGGATATTCGCCGGGCCAGCCCGCGCTGACATACCAGCTCTCATCATATCCCGACAGGGCCTGATAATTGATATCATCGACGGGCGGCGCGGCAGGCTCTGCCTCCAGCGCGCTGTCGAGGTCTGAGGTCACCTCGGTCGTTGCGGGCGCCGGCGTCTCTGCCGGAGCCTCCGCACGCTCCTGCCCGCAGGCCGCCAACAGGCCCGCGGCGATCAGAATACAGCCCAGTCTCATCTACCTCTCCTCGACGGCGACTCACATGCCCGTCGCACATTAGCACGAACAATAGCAAGAATATGGCATCGGCCCTTGGCTTTTTGCGTGATTTGATGTCGAAAGCACGCTTCAAAACAGGTTTTTTCCATGACTGCACCGATTGTTCGCTTCGCTCCCTCGCCCACCGGCCGCCTGCACGTAGGTAACGTGCGCACGGCGCTGATTAACTGGCTGTTCGCCAAGGGCCAGCAGGGCAAGTTCATCCTGCGCATCGATGACACCGATACCGAGCGCTCGACACAGGAATATGAAGACGGAATCCGCACCGACCTGACCTGGCTCGGCCTCGTCTGGGACAACAGTTTCAGCCAGTCCAAGCGCTTTGCCGAATATGACGCGGCGGCCGACAAGCTGCGCGAAATGGGCCTGCTCTATCCCTGCTACGAGACAGCCGACGAACTCGACCGCAAGCGCAAGATCGCGCTGTCGCGCGGCCGCCCGCCCGTCTATGACCGCGCGGCGCTGGAGCTGAGCGATGAAGACAAGGCAAAACTCGAAGCCGAAGGCCGCACGCCTCACTGGCGCTTCAAACTCTCCGGCGGGCGCGTCGAGTGGACCGACCTTGTGCGCGGAGACCAGAGCATCGACACGTCCAGCCTGTCCGACCCGATCCTGATCCGCGAGGACGGCTCCTATCTCTACACCCTCCCCTCGGTCGTCGATGATATCGAGGCGAAGATCACCCATGTCGTGCGCGGGGAAGACCATGTCACCAATTCCGGCGCGCAGATCGAGATCTTCAAGGCGCTGGGCGGCACGGCGCCGGACATGGCGCACACGCCGCTGCTGATCGGCGCGGACGGTCAGGGCCTGTCGAAACGCCTCGGCTCGCTGTCGATGGGCGAATTGCGCGCGCAGGGCTATGAGCCGATGGCCGTCTCCAGCCTGCTCGCCAAGATCGGTACGTCGGATAATGTCGAGGCGCGCGAGACGCTGGACCAGCTGGTCGCGGAATTCGATTTCGGCAAGATCGGCCGCGCCCCGGCGCGCTTCGACGAGGCCGAACTCTTGTCGCTGAACGCGGCCATCCTGCACGGCCTGCCCTTTGAGGCGGTGAAGGACCGGCTCGCCGATGTGGACCCCCGCGCCGCCGACGAGGCGTTCTGGACTGTTGTGCGCGAGAATTGCTCGCTGTTGCCGGACGTGGCCGCATGGGTCGAGACCGTGTTTGGCGAGATCACGCCTCTGGTGGATGCTGAAGACAAGGACTTCGTGGCGACCGCCGCAACCCTGCTGCCCGAGGGCGACCTGACGGGCGAGAGCTGGAGTCAGTGGGCGAATGCCGTGAAGGCCGAAACCGGCCGCAAAGGCCGCGGCCTGTTCATGACGCTCCGCAAGGCGCTGACCGGACAAGAACACGGCCCCGACATGGGCGCACTGCTGCCCCTGATCGGGCGGGACCGAGCGCTCAGGCGGCTGCAGGGCTAGCACCCTCCTCGTAGACTCCTGAATCTTTTCGGATTTCAAACTTTTTGGAACAAAGTCAGAACTTTTTCCTTTCCAAAAGGTGAATATTCTGGTTATGTTCTCTTATCGCAGATCAAGCGAAGAACAGGTTCAGCACACAGTTTCACGAGGGGTTTCAGCATGTCGGGTTTGGTGATCAAGGGATGTGAGTACGATCCAATTGAGTCCAAGGATGTCGTCTATGGCGACGGCTTCCGCATGGAGCTGGAACAGGCGATTGCGCTGGCCTCGACAGGCGTTGAATTCTGGGCCGCAGAGCGCGACGGCTCTGCCGCGCCCGTCTCTGTCGCCAAGAATGAATATGGCGAACTGATCCTGAGAACCGAGCCGACGGCCTACGCGGCCAACCCGCTTGGCGAGATCAGCGCGCCGCCGATCGTGCACCGTCGCTATCGCCCCGAAGCGCAGATGCCTGCCCGGATCCATCCCGGTTACGCTGTCGCGGCCTAGTCACGCAGCGGCCCCTACCCTTTACATGTTTCCTTGTTTTCGCGCGTCTCCACACCCACTCTCGGCGCGCGAGATTGCTCCGGCCTCACCTGTCCGGAGCCTGAAGGGCCACACCTGCATGTGAAGGGTGGGGGTTACTCCGCCTCCAGATGAACCAGCACATCGCCCTCGGCGACCTGATCCCCGGCGGCAGCCTCCACGGACTCCACCACGCCATCGCGCGGCGCCGGCAGGGTGTGCTCCATCTTCATGGCTTCCATCACCGCAACCGGATCACCCTTGGTGACCGTATCGCCCGGCTTCACATGCACGGCGAGCAGTTTGCCCGGCATCGGCGCGCTGACTGAGTCGCCGCCCAGCAACGCTTCGACATCGGCGTCATAGTCCGGCACTTCCACAAGGACATTGTCCCCGCCGGTCGTCACCGCATAGCGGCGCGGAGAGATATCTGTCACGAAAGGCAGCGGCGCGTCCGGATCGACGTCATGCTCGGACGGGTCAAACCAGTCTACATCGGCGCCCACAGCGACGGCCGCCTTTCGCACAGGCGCGCCATTCGCCCGGAAGCCATCCCGGATTCCCCATGGTGTGACGGCAGCGCTGTCATCCAGCTCGATGTCGCAGACGGCGAGAACAGATGCATGCTGATGCGCGGCGGGAGGCTGGGTCAGCGCATCCCCCTGCTCCGCAATCCAGTTCACATGATGCGTGCCATCGCGGAACGCGTCCGACTGGGCGCAGCGGCGCAGGAAGCCGGTATTGGCCGGCACGCCCGAGAGTTGGGTGTGCGACAGCGTCTCGGTCAGCAGGTCAACCGCCGCGTCGCGGTCTTCTCCGTGCACGATCAGTTTCGCGATCATGGAATCATAGTTGGATGGTACGCGATCACCCGTCTCGAAACCGGCATCCCAGCGGATCGTTTCCCCATCAATCGGCTGCAACAGGCCGAACTCCAGGATCAGCCCCGCGCCGGGGCGGAAGCCATCGGCCGGGTCTTCGGCGCAGATGCGCGCCTCGATGGCATGGCCCATCAGCGGGATCTCGTCCTGCGCCAGCGGAATTTCCTCGCCCGAAGCGACCAGCAATTGCCAGGCGACAAGGTCCTGCCCGGTAATCATCTCGGTCACCGGATGCTCCACCTGAAGCCGGGTATTCATTTCGAGGAACCAAAACGTGTCGACGCCCAGCGGCTTTGACCCGTCGACGATGAATTCCACCGTGCCCGCGCCCTGATATCCAACAGCCTGCGCCAGCTTCACCGCTGCGTCCGTCATGGCCGCTCGCACATCATCCGGCATGCCGGGCGCGGGCGCTTCCTCAATGACTTTCTGGCGGCGACGCTGCAGCGAGCAATCGCGTTCATAGAGATGGACGACATTGCCATGCGCATCGCCAAAGACCTGCACTTCAATATGGCGTGGCTGCTCGACCAGTTTTTCCAGCATGACCCGGCCATCGCCAAAGGAACTTTCGGCCTCACGCACCGCGCTTTCCAGCTCGGCCTTCAGCTCGCCCGCCTTGGAGACGAGGCGAATGCCGCGCCCGCCGCCCCCGGCAACCGCCTTGATCAGCAGCGGAAAGCCGACATCTTTCGCCGCCCTGGCAAGCGTTTCCAGCTCCTGCCCTTCGCCGCGATAGCCGGGCAGCACAGGCACGCCGGCCTCTTCGGCAATGCGCTTGGCTTCGTCCTTCGGGCCCATGGACCGGATCGCCTTGGCCGAAGGGCCAACCCAGATGAGGCCCGCTTTCTCGACGGCTTCGGCGAAATCGGCATTCTCGGACAGGAAGCCATAGCCCGGATGGATGGCATCGGCGTCGGTCGCCTTGGCAGCGGCCAAGATGGCCTCGACCTTGAGATAGCTTTCCGGCGCAGGCGACGGGCCGATATGGATCGCTTCGTCGGCCTCGCGGACATGTTTCGCGCGCGCATCGGCATCGGAATAGACGGCGACTGTCGCAATGCCGAGCCCATGGCAGGTCTCAAAGATGCGACAGGCGATCTCGCCCCTGTTTGCGACGAGCAGCTTCTGGATCTTCAATGCGTGGCCCTCCCGGCGCCCGGTGGACCAAAGCCACCAGAACAAAACTGATTATCATCAGCAGATACCACGAACCGAGTTTCGATAAAGAGACCATCTGCCAGCCATGCTCTTGCCCGGGATAGGCCCAGGCGCGGGCGAATGTTCCAAGATTCTCAGCAAACCAGATGAAAACTGCTACGAGCAGGAACCCGATGACGAGCGGCATCGGCCTGTGGGCTTCGTCAGCGCGGAACCAGACCAAGCATGGCCCATAAACCATCGCCGTGCCCACGAACAGGGCGATCCGGACATCCGGCAGCCAGTGATGCGCGAAGAAATTCACGTAAATCGCGGTTGTCAGACTGGCTTGAACCCAGAGTGGCGGGAAACGGTCAAACCGGAAGTCGAAGATGCGCCAGACTCGCGCCAGATAGGAGCCCACTGCCGCGTACATGAAGCCCGTAAACAACGGCACACCGCCAATGCGCAGGAAGCTCTCCTCGGGATAGATCCAGCTGCCATGATAGGTTTTGAACAGTTCCATGACCGTGCCGACAATATGGAAGACGAGGATGATTTTCGCCTCTTCCCATGTTTCCAGGCCCGTCCATAGCATCATGACCTGAATGGCAACCGCACCCAGCACGAGGAAATCATAGCGCGAGAGCGGCGCGCCTTCCGGATACCAGACAAAGGTCAGCAGCAAGAGCCCCAGCATCAGGCCGCCAAACAGNCACGCCCAGCCCTGCTTGATGCCGAAGGCCACAAATTCGAACACGGTCTGGCTGACCGGGCCGTTCACGCAGCGCGCATGCAGCGCGGCGCGCGCGGCATGCAGGCGTTGTTGCGCGCGGGTCTGGGCGGGGACCGGTATCTCCATGCCCTCCTCTATCTGCAGGAAACACGGCGCAATCGGGGCACGCACCGGGCGAGGCAAGGGCCTTTGCCAGTCCAAATTCCACCTTTGACACCCCTGCCAGCTGTCGTAAGGGTTAATGCCAAGAAACCACGGGAGTGTCTTATGGCCTATGCTTCAGGAATCCGGATCAGCAGTGTCGCGGGAGTCATCGGCGCCGGCGTTGGCGGCTATATTGGTTACACGCAGGCGGCAGACGTCAGCAATCTCAGCCCCGTGGCCGGCGCGCTGATCCTCGGCGCCATCGGCTTCGTCGCGGGCAGCGCGGGTGCCTTCCTGCTGAAGTCGCTGATGCAGTTCGTGATCTACATCATCCTGTTTGGCATCGTGGCATATTTCTTCCAGCACCAGATCGAAGCGCTCACGGGGATAAACCCGATCAGCGCGACACTTAATCTGCTGGCCGACTTCGGCTTGCCGGTGGACTCCAAAGACAGCGTACTGGTTACCGACCCCAACTAGGCGGGCGCTTGTCGAGGAAGGCTTCAATGCCTTCCTTGCCCTCATCCGAGACCCGACGCGCTGCGATGCGCTTTGATGTCTCGTGGCTGAGATCCTTGTCGATGAATACGCCGGAGACATCGCGCACCAGTGCCTTGCTCTCGGCCACAGCGCCGGGCGCAGCGGCGAAGACAAGATCTGCGAGGTGTTCTTCCATTGCCGTCATCTCGGCCTGGTTTTCCACGACATACTGAACGAGGCCCAGCTTCTCAGCATATTCGGCATCAAACGTTTCGGCAGTGGTGAACAAGGCCTTCGCCCAGCGCGCGCCGATGGCTTCGATCACATAGGGGCTGATCGTCGCCGGGGTCAGGCCGAGGCGCACTTCAGAGAAGCGGAACTTCGTGCCCTTCATCGCCACAGCGACGTCACAGGCGGCCACGAGGCCGGCCCCGCCACCCATGGCGGCGCCCTGCACCAAGGCAAGCGTCATCTGGGGCATGCCGTAGAGCGTGCGCAGCATTTCGGCGAGGTTCATCGCGTCGCGCTCATTGTCTTCGCGCGTATGCATCGCCGCCAGCTTCATCCAGTTGAGGTCTGCGCCCGCCGAAAAACTCTTGCCCGCGCCGCGCAGGATCATCATGCGAATGGTGCGCTGGTCGGCAATGGTGTGGAACGCATCGGTCAGTTCGGCGATCAGCTCGGCATTGAACGCATTGTGCACATCCGGCCGGTTCAGCGTGACAACCGCCAAGCCTTCCTGCGTCGCTTCGAGCGTGATGAGATCATAGTCGGAATCGCGCATGGGGATCAGTCCTGTTCAGGGTTGGAGGCTACTTTGCGGTAGTGGCTGGATGGGCGCAAGGCGCGCCGCTCGACAAGATGCCACAGCGCATAGCTGGCCACGATGACGAGAAGCGCCGACAGGGCAAAGCCGACCGCATGGCCGAATGCTTCAAAAGCGCCGACCATGACAAGGCCCTGCAGGATCGGAAAATGAGTGATGTAAACGCCGTAGCTGATATCGCCGAAGCGCGCCGCGTTCAGCGCAGGACCTGGCAGGAAAGCCAGGCAGGCAATCAGGCCCGCCAGTCCAGCCGCGCGGAGCGGCTCCAGCCAGGGATGGACGAAGGAAAGCAAGGTCAATGCGAGCCCCACCACGCCGAACCAGAGCGGCTTTGCCTGGGCCCGATCCCATACCTGCCACAAGGCAATGCCACTGGCGAAAAAGGCCAACTGACCCGGCAGCTGGCGCGCCGCGATAAGCGCGGATTCCCCCTCCAGAAAAACAGGCACCAGATGACGCCACCCCTCCCCAAAACATACAGGCCCACCAGGACGCTCCACTGCGCGCGGCGCATCGTCCGCAGCAGTCCGCCGATGATCGGCAGGATGAGATAGAATAGAACCTCGATCTTCAACGTCCACAACGCACCATTGACCTCTGTGAAGCGGTTGCCTTCGAACAGACCCGGCAAATCCGGCGACAGGAAGTTCAGGAAGACGAGATTGGCACCCACATATTCTGCGACTCCACCAATACTGCCGCCCATCAGCAGGCTGATGAGCGCCGGGATCAGAATGACGACAGCATAAGCCGGGTAAAGTCGACGGACCCGCTTGCCAGCATAGTCAGCAAGGTTTTGCGACCGCATGAGCGAGCCGGCCACCAATGCGCCGGATACAATGAAGAAGCCTTGGATGGCGATCTCGGCAATTTGGCCCCAGGCGCGCTCCAACCCGCTCATCGGCGCGAGCGCGGACAGAACGATTGCATGATAGGCAAACACGGCCGAAGCGAGCGCCAGCCGGATGAGATCAAACCTGTTTGCTGCCAGTCGGTGCGCTGTCGCCATCGGCGCTGTTTATCGTATTCGTTCCAAATGGAAAGGGGCCCGCTGGACCGGCGGACCCCTTCAGCACCGACTGGGTGGGCAGCCTACCGAACCGGCAGGCCAGCCGCCGTCACGGCGCCTTGATCGGACCGTCCCCGCCAGGCAGCAAGGGCATCTGCCAGTTCTTCCTCGGACACGGTTCCATTCGAATTGAGGTCGAATTTCGTGAACTTCGCTTTCGCCTCCGACTCGCTGGCTGTGCCCGCGCTGTCGGAGTAGCTCACATATTCGTCCTCGCTGATCAGGCCATCATCATCCAGATCCAGCAACGAGAAGTCGGGCATCTCGCCCGCATGGCCCATCAGGGCCGTCATCATCGCCGCCGTTACCAGAAAGCTGCTACGTCTGACCATGTTCGAACTCCTTCTTACTCTATACGTCGCAGGGGACCGCGACAGGACTGAACATACTCGAAACAAGTGGTAATGATGCGTGAAAAGACGTTCACGACGAAGATGTAATGAACCCGGATCAGACGGCCTGCCCGCCGATCTCCTTCATGAACTCGAACCAGGATTCGACTTTTGATGGCGTCAGAGCGCCAACGCCGCCGATGATCGTGTGGTGCATCGGTTTGAAACCAGACAGGCCAAGCACGCCGCGCTCCAACGCTTTCAATGCGCCCGCATCCATGCCGAATCTATAGACCAGGTCGGGCATACCCATCGTCACGATAATGCGGGCCGACTTTCCCTTCATCATGCGCTCAGGCCATTCATGATCGGACTCACCTGTTTTCAGGAAGAATTCTGCCCGGGCCGCCTGTTCGAAGAAGGCCTTTAGTTTGGCTGGCATACCGCCCATCCAGAGCGGGAAAGCGATGACGAGGTGGTCTGCGTTGGCGATCTTCTGGCGTTCACTCAGCACCGGCTCTGGCGGGGGCATTGCGAACTCTTTCTCAGAGTTGAGGAATGGCATGTCGAAATCTGCCACGCGGATGCGAGACACTGTGTGATCGGTCGCCTCGGCGCCCTCGGCATAAGCATCGCAGAGCGCGTGGACCAGATGGTCCGGATCGGGATCGGGGTGGCCATCGATGATACAGATAGAGCGGGTCATGGGGGTCAGCCTCCTGCCATGTGACAGGGAGCTTCTACCATTGGCCGGCAACAGATTTTATACGTAGAACCCCTACATCCGAAAGACGCCGAAGCCCCGATCCGGGAACGGAGCATTCAGGCTGGCGGAAAGGGCAAGGCCCAGCACGCGGCGGGTATCGGCCGGGTCGATGATACCGTCATCCCATAGGCGCGCTGTGGAGAAATAGGGCGAACCTTCAGCTTCGTAGAGATCGCGGATCGGCTGCTTGAAGCTGTCCTCGTCCTCGGCAGACCATTCCCCGCCCTTGCGCTCAATGCCGTCGCGCTTGACTGTGGCGAGCACGCTGGCGGCCTGTTCGCCGCCCATGACGGAGATGCGGGAGTTTGGCCACATGAACAGGAAGCGGGGGCTGTAGGCCCGGCCGCACATGCCATAATTGCCGGCGCCGAAGCTGCCGCCGGTTACCACGGTGAATTTCGGCACGCTGGCGGTGGCCACGGCGGTCACCATCTTGGCGCCATCCTTGGCGATGCCGCCGGCCTCGTATTTCGACCCGACCATGAAGCCGGTAATATTCTGCAGGAAAACCAGCGGGATGCGGCGCTGGTCGGCCAACTCGATGAAATGCGCGGCCTTCTGCGCGCTTTCAGAGAACAGGATACCATTATTGGCGAGGATCGCGACCGGCATGCCATAGAGGCGCGCAAACCCGCAGACGAGCGTCTCGCCATAGAGCTTCTTGAACTCATGGAATTCCGATCCGTCCACGAGACGCGCGATGACTTCGCGGGCGTCATAGGGCTCGCGGACATCCTGAGGCACCAGACCATGCATCTCCGCAGGGTCGTAAAGTGGCTCTGCAGTCTCTGTCAGATCGAAGGGCTGGGGCTTTGGCGTGGCCAGCGTGCGGACAATGGAGCGGACAATGGCGAGCGCGTGAGAATCATGGGCCGCATAGTGGTCGGCCACGCCGGACTGGCGCGCATGCACATCTGCGCCGCCAAGGTCTTCGGCTGAGATCACTTCCCCCGTGGCGGCCTTCACCAAAGGTGGACCGCCGAGGAAGATCGTGCCCTGTTTGCGCACAATGATGGTCTCGTCCGACATCGCAGGTACGTAGGCACCACCCGCAGTACAGCTGCCCATGACGGCGGCGATCTGGGGAATGCCCTTCGCGCTCATCTGGGCCTGATTATAGAAGATGCGGCCAAAGTGTTCCCGGTCCGGGAAGACTTCTGACTGATGCGGCAGGTTCGCGCCGCCGCTATCGACCAGATAGATACATGGCAGGTGATTTTCGAGGGCCACTTCCTGCGCGCGCAGATGCTTCTTCACCGTCATCGGGAAATAGGCGCCGCCCTTCACTGTCGCATCATTGCAGACGATCAGGCATTCGCGCCCCTCAACCCGGCCGACCCCCGTGATCAGGCCTGCGCCGGGGGCTTCGTTATCATACATGCCATTGGCGGCCAGCGCACCGATTTCGAGAAAGGCAGAGCCCGGGTCCAGCAGGCGTTCGACTCGTTCACGCGGCAGCAATTTTCCGCGCTCTACATGGCGTTTGCGAGACGCTTCCGGGCCTCCGATGGCGGCATTAGCGGTTTTTTCTTGCAATTCGGCAAGAAGCGTCTCCATGGCGGCTTTGTTGGCGGCAAATTTGCTACCGGACACATCAAGACTGGATTTCAGAACCGGCATAACGCCTCCCACTGGAATTTTGTGCCTGCTTAGCGGCGCCCGGCCCACCTGTCACGCGGGCGTCATGCGAATTTGAAACACAGGGGATGAGCGAAAGGCTTTGAAAAGGGAATCGAAATGGGCATGTTCTTCAACATGGGCATTGATATAACTCCCCGCTTGCGGGCCATTGAATTCCTGAAGGATGTTCCGGCCCGCGCCATGAAGGCGGCAGGCAAGGAAGCCATCTGGTTTTCGGTCGCCGCCGGCAAGCCGCTCTATCTTGCCGGAGAACCCGCTGACACGCTCTATTTCGTCCTGTCCGGAACGTTGG
>JGI24649J20148_1000138_pt1 | contig 12795 bp, 13 predicted proteins | sample MalvirmetagMSP81_FD_20148 | JGI IMG/M metagenome (IMG submission 20148)
TCCAACAATGCCGCCGCCTGTCCAACGGGGGGTGAAATTGGCCGCGCTCAGGCGCTGCAGGCGCGTGCGGCAGGTCTGGATCCCCATGTTGACATGAATCCGGTGCTGCTGAAGCCACAGACAGACCGCACCGCGCAGCTCGTCGTACATGGCAAGGCTACTCATGCCATGGAAGCCGCAGACTATATGGCCAATCGCGACCAGTTGATGGGCGCAGTCATGGAGAGCTTTGGCCGACTCACCAATGCGTACGACCTGGTCATTGTCGAGGGCGCCGGCAGCCCGGCGGAAATAAATCTGCGCGACCGGGACATAGCAAATATGGGGTTTGCCCGACGCGCGGGCGTTCCCGTTTGTCTGGTTGGCGACATCGAAAAAGGTGGTGTCATTGCCAGCCTTGTTGGAACACGGAATGTAATCGAGAAGAAAGACAGTGCGATGATCCGCGCCTTTCTGGTGAACAAGTTCCGGGGCGATTTGAAGCTGTTTGATGAAGGCGTGACGGAAATCGAAACCCGCGCCAAGTGGCCGTGCCTCGGCGTGATACCCTGGTTGCCCGCCGCTTCGAAACTGCCTGCCGAAGACGCGCTCGTCCTGGACACGCCGCTCACACCCTCTGGAAAGGCTTTGAAAATCGCGGCACCCATACTGTCGCGGATTGCAAATTTCGACGATGCCGACCCCCTCAAGCTTGAGGAGAACGTCAAATTCAGTTGGATTCCTCCGGGCCAGGCCATTCCGCGCAACACGGATGTTGTTATCCTGTTTGGCACGAAATCAACACTCGGTGATCTCGCTTTCCTGCGCGCACAGGGTTGGGACCACGACATCATCGCGCACGCACGTGCGGGAGGCCGGGTGCTCGGTATTTGTGGAGGATACCAGATGCTTGGCAATCGGGTCTCTGACCCTTTCGGCGTCGATGGTGACCCGGGCGAGGCAGCCGGCCTTGGATTGCTCGATGTCGATACGATCATGACCCGGCACAAGGAAGTGAAACCTGTTAGCAGAGCCGTGACGGCCCTGGGACCGACTACATCCGGTTATGTCATTCATGCTGGTCGCACGTCAGGCCCTGATGCGAACCGGCCATTCATAAATTTTGGTGCGGAGCAGGATGGCGCGCGCAGCGCAAATGGCCGGATCGAAGGAACATATCTGCACGGAGCATTCGCAGGCAATGAGTTTCGCCGCGCGTGGCTGGAACAGGCCGGACATTTTCGCGGGGCAAATCTCGACTATGGTGCGGCGGTGGACACCGCTCTGGACGAATTGGCCGATGGCGTCGAGCAAGCCGTGGATGTTGATGCGCTGCTGAAGCTTGCGGAGGAGCCTGGTTGGCGCCGGAAAACTTGATGGGGTTCGCGCCGTTGATACTGTGCGCTTGGGGGTTGGAGGTTACAATTGGCTGGCCTCAACAACTGTTTCGCCGAATTGGTCACCCCGTGACATGGCTGGGCGGGGTAATCGGCACCGCGGACCAGATGCTCAACCGCCCGGATTGGTCGCACGGGGTTCGTTACCTGATGGGCGGATTTGCAAGTGCGGTTCTCGTATTGAGTGTCGCCACTCTGGCGCACGCCATTTCGAGCCTGTTGCCTCCATCGCTTGTCGGAACTGTTCTTGAAGCAGCCATCGCCTCAAGCCTCATCGCGTCCCGTAGCCTTCATTCGCACGTGGCTGACGTGGCGAAACCGCTAACGACCGGAGATATCAGTGGAGCACGCCAGGCGGTTTCATTGATCGTAGGCCGGGACCCTGCGCAACTGGAGGAAGATGGCATCGCGCGCGCAGCGCTGGAAAGCCTGGCCGAAAACATGTCTGACGGCGTGATTGCTCCGGTATTCTGGGGGCTTGTATTCGGATTGCCGGGAATTGCTGCGTACAAAGCCATCAACACNCTCGATTCGATGATCGGGCATCGCAGTNACCGGCACTATGCGTTCGGTGGTTTTGCCGCAAGACTGGATGACGCGGCAAACTTCCTTCCGGCGCGCCTGACGGGCTTGCTCCTCGCCNTCACCTCNCTGAAGGGACANGCGTGGAGAGTGATGCTGAGAGACGCNAGACGACACCGTTCTCCCAATGCGGGATGGCCTGAAGCTGCNATGGCCGGCGCGCTTGGCATTCGGCTGTCGGGACCGCGCGCATATGAAGGACGCACCACCAGTCAGCCCTGGCTAAATGTTGGTGCGAGAGATCCGGCGCGGGGTGATGTGTTGAGGGGACTGGCGCTGTACCGCCGTTCATGCGCGGTGGCATTCGCATTGGTGGCATTGGTCGTTTTCGGAGCGTACATGTTATGAGGCACGATCTCGTTCACGGTGGCTCCCTCGACAAGATGCGCGCCGCATTTCCAAATGCGTCAGGGCCATGGATAGATCTATCGACCGGAATCAATCCGTGGCCCTATCCCGTACCGGATGTTTCGCCAGATACGCTGAATGCCCTGCCGACCCGCGACGCATATCAACAATGCCGAGCCGCCATGGCATCGGTCATTGGCGTGCCCGCTGACACATTGGCGCTCGCGCCTGGAAGTGAATTGCTGATCCGGATGTTGCCGCAGATCATTTCTCCGAAACGTGTCGCAGTTCTGACCCCCACTTATGGGGATCATGCGCAAGTTTGGCGTACCGCAGGATGTGACGTCTTAGAGACCACTTCCCCCCTGTCTTTATCCAGTGACGTAGACGCCGTCGCCATCTGCAACCCAAACAATCCTGATGGGCGCCTCTTCAATCCGGATGAACTGGATGCTGCGCGTGCGAAGCTGGCAGAGCGGGGCGGATGGTTGATCGTGGACGAGGCGTATACTGACCTTGCACCAGAACTCAGCCTCGCCCGACATGCCGGGGCACCCGGCTTGATTGTGTTGCGGTCCTTTGGAAAATTCTACGGGCTTGCTGGCCTGCGCCTTGGCGCAATCATCGCTTCCGAAGATATACTGCGACCGATATCAAACCTTCTCGGTGTTTGGCCCGTATCCGGATTGGCGCTCGACATTGGCAAGCGCGCCTATCAAGACACTTCCTGGCAAGTCAGCACACGAGCGCGGCTTGACGATGCCCGAAGACGTCTGGACGAGATATTGGTGGGCACCGGAATCAAGGAGATTCACGGAACCAATCTTTTTCGGTTTGTTGAGTGCGAAGATGCTCATCTGATCTGGAGACGACTCGCCGAGCGCGGCATTTACGTGCGTCGCTTTTCCTGGTCGAACCAGCATCTGCGTTTTGGCCTCATCGCGAACGAAGCGGCAGAGACGCGATTGCGGGAAGCACTCAGCCTTTCAGTCTGAGCGGAAGGCCGGCAGCGACAAAATCTACCTGATCGCAAACAGCAGCAACCTTCTGGTTCAGCCGCCCCTGTGCATCCCGAAAAGCCCGTCCCAAAGATGTCTCCGGCACCAACCCCAGGCCAATTTCATTAGAGACGAGTGCAATCTGCACCTGTGACGACTGGAGCGCATTACAAAGCGCCATAGTTTCCTGCTCTATATCTCGATTGTGGTGGAATAGATTGGAGAGCCAGAGCGTCAGGCAATCTATGAGTACGGACTCACCCGGATTGATCTCTCCCTGAATCACGGACACCAGATCAAGCGGCGCTTCAATTGTTCGCCAGCCTTCACCGCGATCGGCCTGATGCCGTTTAATCCTGTCGGTCATTTCGGCATCGAGTGCCTCGGCGGTTGCCACGAACAGGCGGTGCGGCGAGGCGGCCTCTGCGAGAGCCTGCGCGCGGGCGCTTTTACCGGATCGTGCGCCCCCCAGAATGAGGAATTTCGTCATCGGCTCAATAAGCAGAATTGCATCGGCTTGGCCAAATTATTCGTCTCGGTTCATGTGCGCTCAGTCGGCGGCTGGATCAGGCGGGTGTATCGTCGTCGTTATCCAGAATGCGATAGGCAGGTCCCTGCATGTCGTCAAACTGACCCGAGCGGATCGACCATACAAACGCGCCCAACCCCAGCAGGCCAAGTGCCAGAGCAACTGGAATAAGATAGATGATGATGGTCATAGACCTTTAGTTCTCGATTTGCAGCCGCATTGCGTTGAGGGTTACAATAATTGAGGACAGCGACATGGCAATGGCGGCGATCAGAGGTGTTACGTGCCCGGTCACCGCAATCGGAACGGCGACAACATTGTAGGCAGCGGCCAGCGCGAAATTCTGCCGCATGACCGACCGTGTTTTTCTCGCTACGCGCAAAACGACCGGAATGGCTTCGAGCCCCCCACTATATACGGCGTCGCTCGCTGACTGGGTGATGTCGATCGCGGCTCCCGGTGCCAAAGATGCATGGGCCAGGGACAAAGCGCCGGCATCGTTCAGCCCGTCCCCCACCATCAGGACGCGGCGGCCATCGGCGCGGAGACTCTCCAGACGGGCGACCTTTTCCTGCGGTGTGGCTTCTCCGGTCCAGTCGCTGATCCCGAGGGCCCCGGCCAGCGAGGCAACGGCGCTATTCTGGTCTCCCGACACTATCTCCAACTCGATGCCCTGGTCTCGAAGCGTCTCAAGCGCCTCAGCAGCACCCGGCTGTACATCATCAACGAAGCGAAATTGGACCGCTGGAGTGTCGCCCTGGTCTAGCCACAAGGATGGGCCGAGCAGAGCGCCTTTCGCTGCCGCACCTGTCCAGCCGGCCGAGCCCAGCCGCCAAACCTGACCATCCACTTCCGCCTCAAGACCGCGCCCGGCAATTTCATGTACACCTTCCAGCACAGTTCCCGGTCCCGCCATGGCCACGAGGGCGCGCGAAAGCGGATGATGGCTGACACGGGCCATGCTGGCAGCATCTGCAAGCATGGCCGCAGCCTCAGTCGACGCAAGTGGCACCGGGCAGCCATTCTGCTGAATGCCTTCTAGTTTCGGCGTACCGAGAGTAAGTGTCCCGGTCTTGTCAAAGACGATATGATCCACTTCGGCAAGACGCTCAAAGGCATCCCCGGACCGTAGATAGACGCCCTTGCGAAACAGTCGCCCCGCCGCCACGACTTGAGCCACTGGCGCCGCGAGGGCGAGCGCACACGGGCAGGTAATGATGAGAGTCGCTGCGGCGATCATCAGCGCCTCTGGCAGTGACGCGCCAAGCAGCAACCAACCGACACAGGCGAGCACCGCTGTCGTATGAACGAACGGCACGTAGATGGAAACGGCACGGTCGGCGATCCGGCGATAGGCAGACCGGCGCTGCTCACCAGCCTCCAGCATCTCGCCAATTTGTGACAGCAACGACTCTTCAGCGACCTTCAACGCCTCACCACGAAGAGGTCCGGTCACGTTGATCGCGCCCGCATGAAGCGTCATTCCCGGAGAGAATGTACGAGGCAGAGATTCACCCGTCACCAGGCTCTCATCGACATCGCTGATGCCTGTGAGAATACGCATATCCACCATTGCGCGCTCTCCTGGCGCGAGCAGGATGCTATCCCCTGCCGCAATGTCGCTGGCCGCAACAGAGACGGCGCTTCCATTGTCGTTCAGGCGGGTGACAGCACTTGTCTGCATTGCCGCCAGGGCATTCGCTGCCGCATGCGCCTGCCGACGGAGACGCGCATCCAGGAACCGTCCGATCAACAGGAAGAAGCACAACATCACGACGGCGTCGAAATAGGCGTGTTCACCGCCGCGTATCGTTTCAAAGAGGCTAACCCCAAACGCGAGGCTCAGCGCCAGTGAGATTGGGACATCCATGTTCGCATGCCCCTTGCTGAGCGCGGCCCATGCCGAGCGAAAGAAGTGGCGCCCGGAAAACAGGAGGACTGGAAGAGCAATTATCCCGGAGAGCGCATGCAGCGTTTTGCGTGTCGCCTCGCCCATCTCGCCATGTCCGGCCCAGACAGACACCGACAGCAACATGATGTTGGCGGCCGCAAAGCCTGCGACGCCCATCGAGATGAGGAGGGAGCGTTCTTCGCGCGCCTTGTCGGCTGCGCCGGTATCGGCTGCCTGCGCCGAAACACCATAACCGAGATCGGATATCGTCTGGGCAATCCGGTCAGCGGCAAGAGGGCCGGTCCACCGCACCCGCATCTGTCCGCTCGAAAGGTTCAACCGTGCCTGCGTCACACCCGGCAGGGCCGAGACGGATTTTTCAATCTTGCTGAGGCAGCCACCGCACTTCGCCCCCCGCACAACGAGATCAATCGCGCGCTCGTCTCCGACAATCCGAACAAAGCCCGAATATCCCCTTTTGGTATCTCGCGTGGCTGCAGGTGCAAGACCAGAGGGGCATCCGGGTACGGAGGGAATCGCTGTCGTCACGGCAGAATCACGATCCGCTTGTTCGCACGGAACACCACCTCGTCTCCCTCAGCATCAAAGACCTGGAACTGAGCGTCCCATCTACCAGCCGGTAAATCGGCAACACTCGTGACATAGTCACCTGAACCATGAGACTCGAGCACTACGACCTCGTCGTGCGTCGTACTGCCGGGATGGCGCAACTCGACAGATACCAAACGCGCCGAGATGGGCTCGCCAGCGGAGTCAGCCAGATTGAACACAAGATTTTCGTCATACAGGCCAGCCGCAGCGCTCCATCCAAGCAGGTCTTGCGAGGCCTTCGCTTCCAGCGTGCTGTTATAGTCCAAACCCTGCAGGTAGGACTTCTTCACATCCTCACCCGGAAAGCTGGTAATCGCATGATAGAGGAAAATACCGTTCACCGTGAACATGAGACCGAAGAAGCCCAGCATGATCCAAAACACATGCCATCCGGTCAATTTTCCACTCTTGGAACTCGGGTCAGCGCTCAGCGCATGGTCTGTCATTGTTCATCTCCTCTGAACGAAGATATGTTTACATCGGTCTCACCCGTGGCCGCGTCGCGCACCGTGAACGTCACTTGTCGGCGAGGAACGGTCGCATTTGCCACTACGAGGATGCGGTAGCGATCCACCCCAAATGCCTCCACAGGCAATTCGAGCGTGTCGCTGCCTTCATGCTCCATACCGATCACCTTGAACGCCCCCCCTTCCAATCCACTGACATCAAGCAGCATTGTACGGGGTTCACTTGCCTTGTTCACGAGCTTGAGTGTGTAACCATTCTGAATACGTCCGTCCGAAAGGGTGACAAAGGGGGGCGAGCGATCCTTGAGTATGTTTGCTTCAATGGTCGACTTGGTGGCAAGCCCCCACGCCATCAGACTCCCGATGGCAAGCATGACAACAGCATAGACGACAGTACGTGCTCGAATCAGTTTGTGCTTGGGCGGGATCAGCCCTTCATTTCGCACAGCCACGGCAATCTGTGTATCATAGGCAATAAGACCCTTGGGCCGATCTACCTTCGCCATGATCTCGTCGCACGCATCGATGCATAGTGCGCAATGGATGCATTCGAGTTGCTCACCATCCCGGATATCGATGCCCATCGGACAAACCTGAACACATTGATTGCAATCAATGCAATCGCCACGGTCGTCCCAGTTCTCGGATTTACGCTTCGGACCTCGGGGTTCACCGCGGTCATAGCGATAGGTCACATTGAGGGCCTGCTCATCTGTCAAAGCGCCCTGAATGCGCGGCCAGGGGCACATATAAGTGCACACCTGTTCGCGCATCGTCCCTGCCAGGAAATAAGTTGTCAATGTGAGGATTCCGGCGAACCAATAGGCGGTCAGAGGCGCATCACCGGTAAACCAGCCAGCAGCGACAGTCGGTGCGTCATGCCAGTAGAGAATGAAAGCGCCACCGGTCCAGAATGCGATAACAAGCCAGACAGCATGTTTGCCCAGTTTTCTCGCGATCTTGTTTGCCGTCCAAGGTGCTTTGTCGAGACGCATGCGGGCCGCACGGTCACCCTCAAAGGCGCGCTCGACCCATATGTAGAGATCGGTCCAAACGGTTTGTGGGCATGTGTATCCGCACCAGACCCGACCAAGCAGGGAAGTCACAAGAAACAACAATAGGGAGGCGAGTATCAGCCCGCCAGCCATGTAGTGGATGTCCTGCGGCCAGAGTTCGATAAAGAAAAAGTAGAATTTTTCGCTGGAGAAGTCTGCCAACACAGCCTGATCTGGAATGCCTTCACCGCGATTCCATCTTACCCATGGCAAGCCATAGTAAACACCCAGAGTGGCGGCCATCACAATCCATTTGATCGTCCGGAACTTGCCATGCGCGAGCTTGGGGTAGATCTGCTTGCGCTTGGCGTAGAGGTCTTCATGCCGCGGTGGCTCCCCGCCTGATTGGGCAGGGAGTTCCGAAGCGTGGTCGATCAAGGTTGTGCTGGCCATACTGGCTCCTACTCGCCGCCGCCGAGCGAATGTACGTAAACGGCAATCGCCTTGATAGTTGCGTCATCCAATCGGTCGTCCCAAGCTGGCATGTGGGAATTGCGGGCATTGTAGATAGTGGCTTCGATGTCCGCTTCGCGGTCACCATACAGCCACTCTGCATCCGTCAAATTTGGTGCCCCTTGGGTGCGATCCCCGGTCCCGTCCGCCCCATGACAAGTAGCGCATTGCTGCTGAAAGATTGGTGCGGCCCGCAATACAGCTTCCGGATCATCACTGCGCCCTGACAGATCAAGAACGAACTGCGCAAGATCATCCACTTCGCTGCGCTTCAGCAGGCCATCTCGTCCAAATGCCGGCATCGCGGAAAAGCGGGTTCCATCATCGGTATCGTGACGGATACCGTGTCGGATCGTGTATTCGATACCGTCCAGGGAACCATCCCAAAGCCAAACGTCATCTGCCAGCGCCGGATACCCAATGGCGCCGCGCCCACCTGCCCCATGGCAAGTTGCGCAATTGTCGCCGAAGGCACTTTCACCCATGGCCATCGCAAACTGCTGCAAGGTGCGGTCGGTTTCGATCTTTTCGAGCCCAGCATCCAAAAGGACGATGGATTGTGCGTCACGCGCCGTCTTGAGTTCGCTCACCGCCTTGGCGACTTCAACTCGATCTGAATGTCCGCGAAGACCTTTGGTGTTGGTACCGAGTCCCGGCAACGCAGGTATGGCCGGCATCAGGATCATGTAGACAATCGCCCAAGCAATTGACATGTACCAGACATACAACCACCAGCGCGGCAGCGGATTGTTCAGCTCCTTGATTCCGTCCCACGAGTGTCCGGTCGTCTCAACGCCGGAATGTTGGTCAATGTCCTTGGATTCATCAGTCATTTGACGGCCCCTTGTCTTCAAGCGGAGAATTGGCGGCGCGGTCGAAAGTTTCCTGGTTGCTGGGCCACAAGGCGTAGATCAATGCCCCGGCAAACATGAGGACGAAATAGACCAGGCCACCGGTCTGAGCGAAACTTGAAAGTGCTTCATACATGCGAGTTGCCTCCTAGCGCCGATTGCTGAGGTCATCAGCTTCATAGGTCGAGAAGTCGACGAGCGTGCCGGTCATTTGAAGATAGGCCACAATGGCATCCATCTCCGTGACGCGCCGAGGGTCACCATCATAGTCGCGAAACTCAACGGAACCCTCGCGCCCGGATGCGCCATCATATTGTTCAAGTAAGCCATCTAGATAATCATATCCTTTTTCGTCTGGATCGGCCTGAGCGTAGAGGTGCCCTTCCGCGTTCTCGATCATTTCATCTGTATAAGGCACGCCAAGCATGCGCTCGGTGCGAAGGCGATCCTCAATCCGGTCGAAGTTCAGCTTCTTCTCTGCAAGAAAGGCATAAGGCGGCATGACACTTTCCGGTACCAGCGCACGCGGATCCTTGAGGTGGTCCACTTGCCATTCAGCAGAATACTTTCCACCAACACGGGCCAAATCGGGACCAGTCCGCTTGGACCCCCACTGGAAAGGATGGTCGTACATACTTTCTGCCGCGAGTGAGTAGTGGCCATAGCGTTCCACTTCATCCCGCAAAGGGCGCACCATCTGGCTGTGGCAAACATAGCAGCCTTCTCGGACGTAGATGTCCCGGCCCATCAGTTCGAGCGGGGTGTAGGGACGCATTCCGTCCACTTTCTCGATCGTGTTGTCCATATAGGCAAGCGGTGCCATCTGGATCAGTCCGCCGATGGAGACCACAACCAAGATACCTATGGTGAGCAGAAGCGAGTGACGCTCCAGCAATCCATGTTTGTTCAGAATACTCATGGATTCGCTCCTATTCAGCCGGAACCAGCGTCGTGCGTGGTTCGGGAGTTGCGTATGGGTCGGGCTTGGCCTCGACCGGCTCGGCAGCGCCATGGCCAACTGCGGTACGCACAAGGTTGTAGGCCATGATCAAGGCACCGCTGAAGTAAAGGCTGCCGCCCAGCGCACGGATCATGTAGCTGATGTGCTTGGCTTCGACGGTTTCCACGAAGCTGTATTCAAGGAAGCCATACTCGTTATAGGCACGCCACATCAGGCCTTCCATGATTCCGGCAAACCACATGGAGATCATGTAGAACAGGATGCCGATCGTGGAGATCCAGAAGTGCCATTCGACAAGAGACTTCGAGAACAGAGCCTTCTTCTTGTAGAGCCACGGCACGAGGCAATAGAGCGCCCCGAAGCTGATATACCCAACCCAGCCGAGCGCCCCGGAGTGAACATGCCCGATTCCCCATTCCGTATAGTGACTGAGTGAGTTGACGGCACGCACTGACATAGCGGACCTTCGAACGTCGCCATGCCGTAGAACGCCAACGACACGACCATCATGCGAACCACTGGATCCGTGCGCAGCTTGTCCCAGGCACCAGACAGGGTCATGACGCCGTTGATCATGCCGCCCCAGCTGGGCATCCAGAGCATGATCGAGAAGGTCATCCCAAGCGTTTGCGCCCATTGGGGCAGCGCCGTGTAATGGAGGTGATGCGGCCCCGCCCAGATATAGATGAAGATAAGGCTCCAGAAGTGAACAATGGACAGCCGGTAGGAATAGACTGGTCGATTCACTCGCTTCGGAATGAAATAATACATGATGGCGAGGAAGCCTGTGGTCAGGAAAAAGCCGACCGCATTGTGACCGTACCACCATTGCGTCATCGCATCCTGAACACCCGAAAATACCTGCACTGACTTTGTGCCCGTCAATGAGACGGGAATGGACAAGTTATTTACGATGTGAAGCATCGCGATGGTCACGATAAAGGAAAGGTAGAACCAGTTCGCCACATAGATATGCGGCTCTTTGCGCTTCCACAGCGTACCGAGGAACACGAGCAAGTAAGCAACCCACACAATCGTCAGCCACAGATCTACGTACCATTCAGGCTCTGCATACTCTTTCGACTGGGTCACCCCCATCAGGTAGCCAGTCGCCGCAAGCACAACGAATATCTGGTAGCCCCAAAAAACAAACCAGGGCCACATACCGCCCGCTATGCGCGTGCGGCAGGTGCGCTGGACGACATAAAAGCTTGTCGCTAGCAGCACGTTTCCACCAAAGGCGAAGATCACCGCGCTGGTATGCAACGGCCGCAATCGCCCAAAATTCGTCCATCCCAGTTCAGGGAAGTAGAAGATGTTCGGGAAGGTCAGTTGAAGCGCGATAATGACGCCAACCAATAGTCCCGCAATACCCCAGAACATGGACGCGAACACACCATATTTTACCAGCGTGTCTTCATAGCGCGACTCATCGAATGGATTGCGGTCGAGCAAATTGCCAGCCCACAAACCCGTGCCCACCAGAAACGCCGTGGCCAGCGCGATGAACGTCATCGCCTGGATGCCCATGGCGTGATCAATCGTGCGTCCTGCGATGATCAGGGCGAGCACCCCGAAGATCGCAACCAGCGCGGAGACACTTGCGATACTCCCCCCGCTGGCATTCGATGAATTGGTTCGTGATGTCATCATTCTGTTTAGCCCCTTCCGCAGAGCGTTGCGGTTGCGTCGTATGGGGCCTGATTACGGTGATCGCTTTGCGGCGCGTATAGGGGCTTTCCCGTATGGGACAGTTCGTCCGCTTCTCTTAAACGAGGGCGGAAATTGGAGGGTCTTGCCTGTGAAACGAATTCATTCTTATGCCATCGCCGCCGCGCTGGTGTTTGCGGGCATCACCAAGATGGTCTTGCAGGCTTCTGCGCAATCCACGCTCATCCTGCCGACCTGTCTTGGAAAGTCTGTGACTATTTCGATTGAAAGCGCCGGCGCACAACTGACGCATTGCTGGGGATGCTACGTGCTTCTGCTCGGGCTGTTGGCTTTCGGTGCGCTCCTGTTGAACGACCTGCGGCATTCACGTCTCCGCACGAGGTCTGTTCTTTCCTAAATGCCCAGCCGCACCTACAGTGCTGGGATCATGCCGAATCCCCTGTCTGACCTCTGGCGCTTGGAGAATACCGACTTTCAGGATTCGGATTCGCTCCAGTCGATTCTGAGATCCATCCTGCTGTCGGTCCCAGATGCCATGATCGTGATTGATGACACGGGAATCATCATGGCGTTCAGCCGGGCGGCCGAAAACTTGTTCGGCTACAAGTCGGAAGATGTCGTTGGGACGAATATCAAATGCCTGATGACCCAATCTGACCAGACGCATCACGACCAATATATCCGCAACTACCTAACCACCGGAGAGCGCCAGATCATTGGTATCGGTCGGATCGTTGAAGCGCGCCTCGCAAATGGCGATTCCATACCGGTGGAATTGAAGATTGGCGAAGCCAGTATCGGCGGCCGCAAGCTGTTTACGGGGTTCATCCGTGATATCACTGAGAAACAGGCCAACATGCATCGTATCGGGGAGCTCCAGGCGGAACTCGGAAACTTCTCGCGGCTGAGCGCGGTCGGGACGATGGCCTCCGCCATGGCTCACGAACTCAATCAGCCGCTCACAGCCGTCGCAAACTATCTCGAAGCCGCACGTGACCTGC
>JGI24649J20148_1000152_pt1 | contig 11937 bp, 12 predicted proteins | sample MalvirmetagMSP81_FD_20148 | JGI IMG/M metagenome (IMG submission 20148)
GTGCTCTTCCGATCTCAGCGGTATATTTAACGTTCTGAACTATATCACATTCCGGTCCGGCGCGGCCGTGGTGACGGCGTTCCTTGTGACCGTCCTGTTCGGAGACGCAATCATCAACTTCCTCCGTGCCCGGCAGGGTAAGGGCCAGCCGATCCGCGACTTGTCGCTGGAAGCGCAGCTGTCGAAGCAGGGCACGCCGACAATGGGCGGTTTCCTGATCTGGCTGGGCCTGGTGGTCGGCGTCTTGCTCTGGGGCAACCTGACGAACCCATACATCTGGGTCACACTGTTCGTGACACTGTCTTACGCCGTTCTTGGCTTCCTGGATGATCTTGCCAAGGTTTCCAAGCAGAGCGCGGATGGCGTTCCGGCGAGCGTGCGCCTGCTCGCGGGCTTTGGCATAGCGGCGATTGCCTGTGCGTTCATCATGGGCCTGCACGGCGCGCACACGCCAGCGGGTCATGCCGAATGGGGCCCGCTGAACGGATTGGCTGAGAGCATTGCCAGCCTGGCACCTGAAACAAGCGTCGAGCCTGCCGACCCGGCCTTTTCCGGCGGCGTGGCTGTGCCCTTCGTAAATGACTATTTCTTCCCGCTTGGCGGCTTCTTCATCCTGTTTGGCATGATCGTGGTTGTCGGCAGCGCGAATGCGGTGAACTTCACCGACGGTCTGGATGGCCTCGCCATTGTGCCGATGAGTTTCGCGGCTGCCTCCTATGCCCTGATTGCTTACCTGACAGGTAACTTCGTCTTCGCCGACTATCTCGGCATCCAGTTCACGCCGGGCACCGGCGAACTGACCGTGTTGCTCGCCTCCATGATCGGCGCGGGCATGGGCTTCCTCTGGTATAATGCCTATCCGGCCAAGGTCTTCATGGGCGACACCGGATCGCTCGGGCTTGGAGGAATGCTGGGTGTCGTTGCGGTGGCGGCCAAGCACGAATTTGCGCTGGTTATCATTGGCGGTCTGTTCGTGATGGAAGCGGTGTCTGTGATGATACAGGTCGGCTGGTTCAAGGTCACCCGCAAGCTGACGGGGGAAGGCAAGCGCATCTTCCTCATGGCGCCGCTGCACCACCACTTCCAGAAGAAAAACTGGCCAGAAACGCGCGTTGTGGCGCGCTTCTGGATCCTGTCCGTCCTGTTCGCCCTCGCGGGCCTCGCAACGTTGAAGCTGAGGTAAGCCGAGACCCATGATTCCGATTACTGAATATGCTGGAAGAGATGTTGCTGTGTTCGGCCTTGGCCGGACAGGCCTCTCGGCTGCCAAGGCCCTCAAGGCCGGGGGCGCGCGTGTTCATGCGTGGGATGACAATGAAGAGACTCGCGCAAAGGCGGAGGCCGCTGGCCTGACCCTGTCAGACATCAACAAGCGCGACTGGCAGACCTTTGCCGCGCTCGTCCTTTCCCCCGGCGTGCCATACAAATTCCCGCAGCCGCACCGGATTGTGCGGATGGCGGAAATGACCAATGTGCCGGTCGTCGGCGACATGGAATTGTTCGCCCGCGCTGTGCAGGCCCTGCCAGAGCGTGGCCGTCCGAAGATCGTGGCCATCACCGGCACGAACGGGAAGTCGACCACAACCGCGTTGATCGGGCATATCCTGAAACATGCGGGCCGCGATGCGCGCATCGGGGGCAATATCGGCACAGGCGTGCTGGACCTTGCCCCACTGCACGCCAACGCAACCTATGTTCTGGAGCTCTCTTCCTACCAGCTGGACCTGGTGAAGAGCCTGCATTGCGATGTCGCCGTGCTGCTCAACATCACGCCGGATCATCTGGACCGCCATGGCGGCATGGACGGGTACCAGGCTGCGAAAATGCGCATCTTCCAGAACCAGACCGAGAAAGATGTTGCGATCATTGGCTTTGACGATGTGATCACCCAGTCCATCGCCATCGGCCTGTCGGCAAATGGACCGGCCCGTGTGGTCCAGGCTTCATCCACCTATGCGCTCGGCCGGGGCGTCAGCGCCGTGGACGGACGACTCTATGACAGCAATAGCGGTCAGGCGCAGTTCGTCGGTAACCTCTCCGACTGCATGGCGCTGCCGGGCCGTCACAACCACCAGAATGCCGCGGCAGCCTATGCCGCCTGCCGGGCGCTGGGCCTCGACCCACAGACCATCATGGATGGTATTCGCACCTTCCCGGGTCTTGCCCACCGACTCGAAATGGTTGGCGAGATTGATGGCGTGAAATTCGTCAATGACTCCAAGGCGACCAATGCCGAAGCCGCCGAACAGGCGTTGAAAGCCTACAAGAAAGCATACTGGATTGCAGGCGGTGTTTCGAAGGCTGAGGGCATCCAGCCATTGGCGCCGCTGTTCCCGAACATCACGAAGGCCTATCTGATCGGGGACTCCGAAGAAACCTTCGCCGCAACGCTGAAGGGCAAGGTGGCCCTGCAAACATGCGGCACGCTCGAAAATGCAGTTCAGGCTGCATTTCGTGATGCAAAAGTGGTCGGAGACGAAAATCCGGTCATTCTTCTTTCACCTGCCTGTGCAAGTTTCGACCAGTTCCGCGACTTTGAACATCGCGGAGATGTGTTCCGGAGCATCGTCCAGTCAATGATGCCGCAGGAGTTGAAGGAGTTGGCTTGACCTACGTAGCATCCGCCCCATTGCTCGCACGCTCGGACATGTCCTGGCTGACCGAGTGGCGGCGGACGCTCGATTGGGGGCTCTTCGGCGGTGCGTTTTTCCTGATTGCCATTGGCCTGCTCATGTCGCTTGCGGCGGGGCCGACTGCGGCGGCGCGGATTGGCTATTCGGATGAATACTTCTTTGTGTTCCGTCAGGTCTGCTTTGCCGGTTTGGGCGCGACCATCATGGTGGTGGTCAGCATGCTGGACCGGACCTGGGCGCGGCGGTTTGCAACGCTGGTCTTTATCGTCAGCCTTGCCCTGATGTTCTTCATTCTCGTTTGGGGACACGAGGCCAAGGGCGCGCAGCGCTGGTTGCGGTTTGCCGGGTTTTCCCTGCAGCCGAGCGAGATGGTAAAGCCTGCCTTGATTGTCCTGAGCGGTTGGTTGCTGGCGCAGCGAGAGCTGTATCCAACCGGGCCTTGGGCGATCATTGCCTTCCTGTTCTATGCGGTCACGCTCGGCCTGTTATTGCTGCAACCGGATGTCGGACAGTCGGTGTTGTTGAGTGCGGCCTTCGTCGTGACGTTCTATGTCAGTGGCCTGCCGTGGAAATGGGCGGCGGGGTTCGCGGTTGGCGGGGTCAGCTTGTCGGCGTCGCTTTATACCTTGCTGCCGCACGTTCGCTACCGGGTGAACAGCTTCATCAATCCAGACTCTGCCGATACGTACCAGATTGACCGCGCCGCCGAAGCCATCGGCCGGGGGGGATTGTTTGGTGTTGGACCGGGGGAGGGGCAAGTTAAGATCCATCTGCCGGACGCGCACACTGATTTCATCTATGCGGTCATGGTCGAGGAGTTTGGCCTGATCGCGGCGCTGATGCTGATGGCGGTTTTCGTATTGCTGATCCTGCGGGGCTTCCGTGCCAGTTCACGTGTGGAAGATGGCTATGCGCGCGCTGCGGCTGCCGGACTCTTCACGCTATTCGGCCTTCAGGCTGCCATAAACATTGCCGTAAATCTGGCCCTTATCCCGCCAAAGGGCATGACACTGCCATTTGTGTCCTATGGTGGCTCGTCCATGATCGGGACGGGATTGACACTGGGCCTTGCGCTGGCACTTGTGCGCGGACAAGGTACGCGCACAAGGGGCCGGTATGGCTGAAGACAGAGACAAGCTTGTCGTCATCGCAGCAGGTGGCACGGGGGGGCACATGTTCCCCGCCAGAGCCTTTGCCGACGAGATGATTGCAAGAGGCTGGAAGGTTGGCCTGATCTCTGACAAGCGCGGCGCAAAATATGCCAAGGAATTTCCGGCAGACTGGCTGGAACAGATTCAGGCCTCTTCCCCCAATCTCCGCAAGCCATGGACTCTGCCGGCGACGGCCATGAAGATCAATGCGGGCATATCCCGTGCGAAAACCCTGATCCGTGAAACCCGGCCCAGCCTGATCGCAGGCTTTGGTGGCTATCCGGCCTTCCCGGCACTGGCTGCGGCGCGCCGCATGAAGGTGCCGATCATCATCCATGAGCAGAACGCTGTTCTCGGGCGGGTCAACCGACGTTTCGCCCGGCAGGCCAAACTGGTCGCCAGCGGGTTCGAGCGGCTCGACAGGCTACCCTCCTGGAGCGCGCATCTGGCCGTCGGCAATCCGGTGCGTGAGGCCATACTGGCGCGGCGGGAGGATCCCTATCCCTCCACGGACGATATGCTGACCATCCTGATTACGGGCGGAAGTCAGGGGTCCAAGATCATCGGTGAAACGATCCCGACGGCGATTGTTGATTTCGTGCCGCCCCCGCTGCAGGCGCGGCTTCGCATCATCCAGCAGGTGCGTCAGGAACAGTATGCCTTTGTCGATAACATGTATCGGCGTGTGAAGATTGAAGCCGAGTTGTCGCCGTTCTTCTCGGACATGCCGCAGAAGCTGTCACAGGCGCATCTCGTCATCGCACGGTCGGGCGCCGGCACAGTATCGGAGATTGCCGCGGTCGGTCGGCCGTCCATCCTGATTCCGCTGGCGATTGCCATGGATGATCATCAGGCCGCCAATGCCGAGGCCCTGACGGAGATTGGCGCCGCCGACATGGTGCTGGAGAGCAATCTCTATCCGCAATTGCTGGGCGCGCTGATAACGGCCCGTCTGCAGGATGCCGACGATCTGCGCGCACGGGCAGCCGCAGCCAAGGCGTCTGCCAAGGTCAACGCCGCCAAAGAGCTGGCAGACATGGCCGAGCGGGTGGCGGAGCTTTAGGCAACACGGGGCGCGCAAGCGTGCGTCTTGTGCAATTCGGCTTCACGCAGCCATTCCCATCCGAAGGCTTCATCCGTGTCGCCATCTTGCTGGCGGCGGGCCAGTCGTTCCAGTGCTTCGTCCAGTGTCGGCTCGTGGCCCTCTGGCACCCACCACATGACGAAATGCATCTCGCGCATCATCTCGAACCATTCAGCGCGGCGTTCGTAGAATTTCCGGTGGATCGTGCCCCAGACAAAGGTTTCGAGGCTTTGTACGTCTTCCCAGACGGTCAGATTGGCAACGAACTGCGGATCGCCATCGATCTTGGCTTCCGTATTGCCCTGGCCGGGCTCACCCGATCCTTCCATCATCCAGACGAAACCGGGCATGGATTTGCCGATCCCGTTGATGAAATCGAGATTGTCCATGAAATCTTTCACGCGCGGATCATCCGTCGGCGCGACGAGGTGGCCGACATTGAGCTGGGCCAGATGCATTTTCATGAGTGCGGTTCCCCTCGCTACGAAGCACCCGAATTGTGCCTCATTACAGTCATTTTGGGATCGCACGATGCCCATTCAAGAAAAACGCCTCGGATTTCATGAATGCGTCATGCGCAAGCAGTCCTTGCTTCGCGCTCCCGCGTCACGGTATCGCTAGGCGTTCCCGTTTCCTCATTTGGACGATCCTGCATGACTTCTCCCACTCCGTTTGATCTTGGTCCCGCGCATATTGTCGGCATTGGCGGCATCGGCATGTCTGGCATCGCCGATGTCATGATCACGATGGGCTATCAGGTGCAGGGCTCTGACATACGCGAGTCCGACAATATCCAGCGCCTGCGCGAGCGGGGCGCGAAGATCTTCATCGGGCACGCCGCCGAGAATGTGGAGGGGGCCGGCACGGTAATCATCTCCACCGCGATCAAGTCTGGCAATCCAGAGGTCGATGCGGCGCGCGCCACAGGTATTCCGGTCGTGCGCCGGGCTAACATGCTGGCCGAGATCACGCGGCTGAAATACACGGTCTGCATTGCGGGCACACATGGCAAGACGACGACGACCTCGATGGTCGCGGCGCTGCTGGATGGCGCAAATATCGACCCGACCGTCATCAATGGCGGGATCATCCATGCCTATGGGTCGAACTACAAGGCAGGCGAGAGCGACTGGATGGTGGTCGAGAGTGACGAAAGCGACGGCACTTTTGCCAAGCTCCACCCGACCTGCGCCGTGGTCACCAATATCGACGCCGAACACATGGACCATTACGGGTCCATGGAGAAACTCCGCGAGGCGTTTGATACCTTTGTCGAGAACCTCCCATTTTATGGCTTTGCCGTCCTGTGCACGGACCATCCTGAAGTGCAGGGATTGGCTGCGCGCGTTACGGACCGGCGCCGCATCACCTATGGCTTCAACCGCCAGGCCGATGTCCGCGCCATCAATCTGAAAACCGATCTGTCGGGCGCGCATTTCGATGTCGCGCTGCGCCGTCCCGGCTCTGCCCAGCCGCGGATGATCGAAGGGCTGACTCTGCCGATGGCGGGCGAGCACAATGTCCAGAATGCGCTGGCCGCCGTTGCCGTCGCGCTGGAGCTAGGCGCCACAGACGATCAGATCCGGACCTCGATGGGGCAATTTGGCGGGGTGAAGCGCCGCTTCACACAGGTCGGGGAATGGGTGCCGGTCGAAGGCAAGCCGCCCGTCCGCATTATTGATGATTATGGTCATCACCCGGTAGAGATTTCGGCCGTATTAAAGGCTGCCCGCGCCATGCAGGGGCAAGGCCAGCTGATCGCGGTTTGCCAACCGCATCGCTATACACGTCTGCGCGACCTGTTCGAGGATTTCTCCCGCTGTTTCGACCAGGCTGACCATGTGTTGGTCGCGCCGGTCTATGAAGCGGGCGAGAGCCCGATTGACGGGTTCAACCATGAGACCCTCGTCGCCAGCATAGTCCGCAATGGCCATCGCGGTGCTGCAACGATCCCGTCCATGGAGGCGTTGCCAGAGACATTGAAAGCCCTGGCTGAGCCCGGCGCGATGGTGGTTTGTCTCGGCGCGGGGGACATCACCAAGTACGCGGCCGAATTGGCGGAAAAGCTGTCGGCCTGACGTTGCGACAGCGGCAAAACCGCTTTCACTTTCTTTCCGAATGTGCACGCTAGTCGACAGATGCCGGCAAGCGGCACTTGGGAGGATACCGCATGACCGAGACATCCATTTCGCCCGGCCAGGACGAAGAAGCTGCAATTGTAGCTGCGCAAGGCGCGCACACGGCCGGGGAGGGCGGAGCGCTCGGCAAGACGGGCTTTGCGTGGGCCTGGTTCGAATGGGCGCGCAATCCCTATTATATCCTCATCATCATCTATGTGTTCGCGCCCTATTTCGCCCGCGACATCATTGGCGCGGACATAATGGCCAGCGGAGAGCTGGAAGGGATGGACCCGGAAACCGCGCGCCAGGTTGCTGGCGCAAAAGGACAGGCCGTGGTGGCGTCCCTGTCAAAATGGGCGGGCGCGATTGCGGCGCTGACGGCGCCCTTCCTCGGAGCGGCATTCGACCGGGGCCTGAGGCGCAAGCCGCTCCTGATCCTGTTCCTCGGTGTCCTGTCTGTGCTCAGCTTCCTGCTCTGGTGGGCCGTGCCTGGCGAATCCGGATTTTCCACCGNCACAATCATCGCCATCCTCATCGCAGCCTATGTCACCTACACATTCAGTGAGGTGACGCATAACTCCATGCTTCCCGACGCCGCCCGGCCAAGCGCCCTCCCGGCCGTGTCGGGCTTTGGTTTGGCACTCGGCAATGCGGCGGCGACGCTGTTGTTCGTTGCAATCGTCTTCATGTTTGCCCTGCCGGATATGCTGAACTGGCCATTCGCGGAGCCCCTGTTCGGTATTGATACCGCACGGTACCAGCATTTCCGCATTGCCGGACCGATCTGCGCGGTATGGCTGGCCGTGATGATCGTTCCGTTTTTCCTTTACGCCAAAGATACGGGTGTGAAGGGGACCCCGTTTTTCCCATCGGTCAAAGAAGGGGCTGCGGGGGTTGTCCGCACAGTGCGCAAGGCAGCTGAATATCGGGAAGCGTTCAAATTCCTGATTGCGCGTACCATTTATGCCGATGGCATGTTCGCCCTGCTGGCGCTGGCGGCCGTCTATGTCAGCCTGTTCCTCGGCTGGGGCATTGTCGAGCTGACCGTCTACGCAATCTGGGCCTCGATCTGGGCGGCGATTGGCGGTGTGGCGGGCGGCTGGTTCGACTCAAAGCTCGGGCCGAAGAATGCACTCCTGATGGAGCTGATGGCAATCGTCATCATCTTGTTCTTTGGCTTGTCCGTGACGCGGGATTCCATCCTGTTCGGCCTGATCGAGAACCGCGAACTGTGGCAGGCACCCGTTTTCTCCAGCCTGTCTGACGTCACCTACCTGCTGAACGGGGCGCTGATCGGCGTGTTCGCCACGGCGAACATTTCGTCGAGCCGGTCGATGCTGGTCCACATTGCACCAACGCATATGCGGGGGGAGTTCTTCGGGCTTTATGCGATTGCGGGCACCGTCACTGTCTGGATCGGGCCCTTGCTGATCGAATTGTTCACGACATGGTCGAACAGCCAGCGAGTCGGCATGTCTGCCATCGCGCTTCTGTTCTTTTGCGGCTTTGCCGTACTGACAACCGTGAAAGTGTCCAAGACCCCTGCTGAATAGAGGGCAGGGGAACCTAGCTGGTCGGGCCGAAAGAATCGCCTGTTCCGAGGGTCACGCGGGCAATTGCGTCGACACGGCGAGGACGGAGATAGAATTCATCGTCGATCGTCATCGTTGTGTTGAGGAAGCCACCAATCTTGCTGTCATACTCATAGACGACTTCGGACAAGATGATCGATCCTGGCGACGAGATGATCCCGCTTGGGACCGTGACCGTCGCGCCTTTGGAATAGGCGGTCATCTTGTAGGCGTCTGACCATGCGACAACGGCCTTGCCGTCTCCACTGTCGACGATGCTGGTGATCCGCATGGTGGCGCTCTGTGCCTCATATGGCTGCATCATGACTTCTGCGGCGGCAAACATTTCTTCCATGTCTTCGTCGGTCACCGTTGCGAGACGTGCGGTCAGGTCGCCAAGGCTCGCCGTGGTTGATGTGACGCGGCGATCCACCCGCATCAGCAGGCTCAGCTCGACCGCGCCCAGATAGATGAAAATCAGGATCGGTGCGATCAACGCAAATTCGACCGCAGAGACACCTTCCTCATTATAGCGAATGCCGCGCACACCGCGCCATTTGAGACGGGGATTGAGTCGAGAGAGCAGGGATTTCTTGGTCATGGTCATCAATCTCCGAAAGGCTCGTTGCGGAACACCGCATTGGCCTGAAGCAGGTGGCGATTGTTTGGAAGGTTGGACAAAGGTGTCGATACCCACGGGGTCATGAGGGACCACTCATAATAGACACGCACAGCCACAATATCATTGGCCGANCCGGGATCATATTTGAAGTCGGTATCATCAATTTCACCGTCACCGGCCAACGGCGTGGTCAGGTCGGCGAGGCTGAACTTGTCGAGCGAGCGCACGTCAATATAGAGGCGATCATCGCAATTGAGCAGATTGTAGAACTTTGAGCAGACTTCGTTCCGGAACTCGACTTTTGTGAAGCTGTTGTCCTGGGCCTGTCCGGTACGGATCTTTCTGGAGGCTTCCGCCAACGCATGTTCGAGTACTGTGGACATGATGAATATCAGGCAGATTTCCAGCAGGCCGAAGATCAGGAAGAAGAAAGGGACGGATACGAGCGCAAACTCGACGGCGGTCGCACCGCGCCGGTTTTCACACCATGCCTTGAACTTGCTGCGCAGTCGTGGCGCAAGAATGCCAAGTTGTAATGTCATTGTCGTCACCCACACAGACCCATTTGATCAGGTGAGGTGTCTATCAGATGTGGGTGATCAGCAGATCGGAAGAGCACANTTTCGCGAATCTGTCGAATTTTATGTATTCGGGTCAGAGAAACGGTACGAACCGTCAATCAATTACTGTCGGACAGTGCCTTCACGCCCGTTTGCTGATCGATATACTGTTCGAAGTGCTCCGGAGCATCGCCAACGCTGAGGGTTGAGCGGCAGGTAGGTGCACAGTCATATGTATAGTTGGATCCTGACCGGTTGATCGTCACCACATTCGCTTCATTCGCGACAACAAGGATGTCTGTGGAATAGATCTGGCGGCCAGATTTGTCGAAAATCAGCAAATTGGTGGTGCCAAACGTCTTGCCTGTAATGAAGATGAGCTTCTCATCATGGACCGCAACGTCTGCGATTGTCTGATTGCCCAGGACGACGCTGGCAGCTGCACTGCGCAAGTGAACCGGTATGGTTTTGTTCACTTCTACCGACAGAGGGCCCGCGACCGCGATTTGGGACACAAGCGCAGCGGCAACCGGCAGTGTGCAGATTTTCGCGAACAGATTCATCTTGCTGTCTCCAGACTTAATTCAGCCCGCGCACATTCTTCCAATAAGGTTGCACGTTTCCTAATAGCGTACCCACGACGACCAAATTTCGCTGTTCTAGTCATTATATGGGACTGGACCGGCAATTTCCGAATCACCAAAAGCCCAATATTTGCGGGCACTAAGAAGGTAAACGAAACCCTGTTTTGCCTTCACGGATTTTCTGTTTTCTTTCACGCGATATTGAGAATGAACCGGTAGTGTCAGTCATGTTCCGGGTAGAGGATTATTGCCGGGGCAATAACAATTGCATGATGGGAGTTTCCAATGTTTGCACGTTTTCTGAAAGACGAGTCCGGCGCTACGGCTATTGAATACGGTCTGATCGCTGCGCTTATCGCTGTTGCTATCATCGGCGGTGCTACCGCCCTCGGTAATTCTGTGAACGAAAAGTTCCAGGGCGTTGCCGACGACATGAACGCAGCCTAAGACCAAGACTTATTTAGTCTTGCTATACAAATGGAGCCGCCGGGGAAAACCTGGCGGCTTCTTTTTTATGCTCATACGGCGGAGCTTAAAAACTTCCTTCAATCTTTTGGGTCAGCATGCTTCGCAACAGACTTGAAGGAAGCCCTCAATGATCCTGGCCATGATTGCCGGCCTGTTCCTGGCCTTGTGCGTTTTTGCAGCGCTTCATGATGTGAATCGCCTGACGATTCCGAACTGGTTGAACGTGACGCTCGCAGTGTTGTTCGTGCCGGCAGCGTTCGTTTCAGGCGTTCCGATGGAAATCATCGTGGGACACCTTATTACTGCCTTGTGTGCCTTCCTGATCGCGTTCGGCTTGTTCGCGTTCAATATCGTTGGGGGAGGGGACGCCAAGATGATCCCTGCCGTGATGCTTTGGGTCGGGCCGAGTGCCAGCATCACATTCCTGTTCGTGATGGCTGTAGCGGGTGGCGCATGCGCCATCCTCATCATTCTGGTTCGCAAGACCATGCCGGTTGAAGTGGTTCCGGGAGCTGTCCGCGCCCCTTTCGAGGAAAAGGCGGGCGTTCCCTACGGAGTCGCGATTGCTGCGGGTGTTTTTGCCGCCGGTCCCCAGTCGCCATTTCTTACCGATGTATTAAGCCGGATCAGTCTTTTCAGTTAACGATGCTTTAGTGGCCTTGTGAAAAGGTCGCCTTTGACCGGACCACTCTGAATCGTTCAGGGCCGTCCGCGGAGTCTTGTTTCCAGAGGAGTGGGGCCTCATGTCGCCAATTCGTCTAATCATCCTGATCGGCGCTGCGGTTGCCGCAATTGCGGCGGCTTTCCTTGTCCGCAATCTCGCGCAGGCACCTGCGCCGACGATCCAGACTGAGCAGCAGACCGTGGTCGAAACGCGCGAAGTGTCCGAGACGAAAGTGCTTGTTGCACGCCGTGACCTGGACATCGGTGATCTCGTGACCGTGGATGATCTGGAATGGGCGGACTGGCCGGAAAAGAGTATTGTTGCTGGCTATCGCACGGAGACCGATTCACCGGAGGCGATAGAGGAGCTGGCCGGCAGTGTCGTGCGGGTGCCTATCTTCGAGAATGAGCCGATCCTGCCTCGCAAGCTGGTGAAGAAGGGTGATACGGGCACGATGGCGGCGTTGATTGAACCCGGCAT
>JGI24649J20148_1000156_pt1 | contig 11833 bp, 11 predicted proteins | sample MalvirmetagMSP81_FD_20148 | JGI IMG/M metagenome (IMG submission 20148)
ATGGGCTATGGTCGGAGACGGCCCCGGGCTCTGAACGTCAGTCATGGCACAGGTTCCGATCGCGAATTTCCAGAGAATACGCGCGCAACAGCGTCATGGATCCCCCCGCACAGGGGAACCCGAAGCCAATAACGGCAATTACGGACAGAGTTGTACCTGTTCGGATCAGGCCGCGACGATCGCGTACTCGTGGTTATGGGGTTCGATCAGAATGCCGTGAAGCGCCACAATGGTCTTCTCATAGGCGTCCTCATCCACCACGAACTGGATGTCCACCTGCCGCATACACTGGTGCAGGGCCAGAACGCTGATGTCGTCGTCCGCCAGGGCCTTGACTGACCGAGCCAGGATGCCCGACACCTTGATATCACTGCCAATGGCAGACACGATCGCAACCTTGCGAGTGCTGATTTCCGCATTGGGAAACTCGTCTTTCAGCGCTCTCACCACCCGTTTGACGTGTTTGAGCGTACTGTCCACGTAATGGGTAATGGTGTTGGCGTTGGTGTCCTTGGATACGAAACGCACCTTGAAGCGACCCAGCACTTCCAGAATGCGACGGTCGGAACCGGGCTCACCCTGCATGTCCTGATCGAACACCTCAATGGCAAACACGCCTTTGTTACCCGCGATGATCTCTACCTGAGGCTTCTCACTGACGTAGTCGCCGGTGATCAGGGTACCGGTGTGCTCCGGCTCGAAGGTGTTCATCACCCGCAGCGGAATCTCGTTCTGACGCATGCCCTTGCCAGCGCGCGGGTGGATCGCTTCCATACCGAGGTTCGCCAACTGGTCAGCAACGTCATAGTTGGTGCGCCCCAGGGGGACGACCTTATCCGCACCGACAATGTTGGGGTCCGCGGAACTGAGGTGGTATTCCTTGTGGATGATCGCTTCGCGGGCGTTGGTAATCACCGCGACCCGGCTGAAGGTCATCTCGCTGTAGCCCCGGTCGAAGGTACGCATCAGGCCTTCCTTGCACTGGGCATACCCCGTCACGATCGGCAGCTCACGGCTCAGGTCCACCGCGTCGAATGCCTGCTTGAGCTTTTCATCCAGCGGCAGCAGTTCATTGTCGCGCCACCCGGTCAGGTCCACGAACCGCGCATTGATGCCTTCCTGCTGAAGCTTCAGGGCAGTGTTGAAGGCACTGTGGGCCTCACCGATACCGGCCAGCATTTCACGAACCGTCAGCAGATGCTCCTCAAGCTGGAACTGCCCGTAGGAACACAGACGTTGCAAATCAATCAGGCAGCCGCGAACGCCTTCGATGCGGTCGGTGATGAACTGGTCCGCCTGCTGCTTGAGCATGGGGTCCGGGAACAGCTCGCCATTGATGTCGGTCAGGAACTGGATCAGTTTGGTGAGGTCGTCGCCCCAGGCCCAGTCCGACTCGGCATCGGCGAACAGGGCATAGACACCCGGTTCTCCGGTTTTCTTGTGCTCCAGCAATTCGTCGGTGACACCGCCATAGGCGGAGACCACGAAGATGCGCTGGTACAGGTCGTCCTTGGAGCGCCCGCCGAGAATGATGTTGTCGCGCACCGCCTCATAATTACTCATGGAGGTGCCGCCGATTTTCTCTACGGTATGTTGTTCGCTAGTCATAATGTTACCGTCGTTATCCTGCAGAATGAGTGTCGGGAGATGGCAGGCGTCTCAGGACGCCTTGCTCATTCCCTCCTGCATGATTTCGTCCACGCTTTGACCTAGAAGTTTAGCACCTTTGCGCAGATCGTCCTCGCTGGTGGTCAGCGGCATCAGGCATTTGATCACTTCGTCATTGGGGCCGCTGGTTTCAATAATCAGGCCCTTCTCAAAGGCACGACCGGTTATCTTGTCCGTCACTTCAGCGTCGGTGGCTTCAATGCCACGCATCATGCCCCGGCCTTTCATTTTGAACTCGCCCGGGTACTTGTCACAGATTGCCTGCAGCCCTTCAGCCAGAACCTCGGTCTTGGCTTTCACTTCGTTGGCAAAGGCATCGTCTTTCCAGTAGGTCTCGACTGCGGTGCGGGCGGTGACAAAGGCCATGTTGTTGCCCCGGAAGGTGCCGTTGTGCTCGCCCGGCCCCCAGACATCAAGCTCCGGCTTGAACAGCACCAGGGCCATCGGCAGGCCGTAACCGCTCAACGACTTGGATACCGTTACGATATCCGGCTTGATGCCCGCAAATTCGAAACTGAAGAACTCGCCGGTACGGCCGTTCCCTGCCTGGATATCGTCGACGATCAACAGAATGTCGTACTTTTTGCACAGCTTCTCGAGGCCCTGCAGCCATTCAGCGCGGGCGGCGTTCAATCCGCCTTCGCCCTGGACCGCTTCAACGATGACCGCTGCCGGCAGTTCAAAACCGGAGGAGCCGTCGGACAACACCTTGTCCATGATTTCCAGGGTATCTACGTTCTCACCCAGGTAGCCGTCATAGAACATGAAGTCCACATTCCCCAGCGGGGTGCCAACGCCACCACGGTGGTGCTTGTTACCTGTGGCCGCGACCGCGCCCATGGTGACGCCGTGGAAGCCATTGGTGAAGGACACGATGCCATTGCGGCCTTTCACCTTGCGAGCCAGTTTCAGGGCCGCTTCCACGCAGTTGGTGCCGGTAGGACCGGTAAACTGCATTTTGTAGTCCAGGCCACGGGGGTCCAGGATGTGCTTCTTGTACGACTCAATGAAATCGTGCTTGGCGGTGGTAAACATATCCAGGCCCTGGCTGACACCATCGCTTTCAATGTACTCGAGCAGCGCTTTCTTGAGAATGTCGTTGTTGTGGCCATAGTTCAGTGACCCGGCGCCGGCCAGGAAGTCCAGGTATTCCTTGCCATCTTCGGTGTACAGGTGCGCGTTCTTGGCACGGTTAAAGATCACCGGAAAGGCACGGGAATAAACGCGTACTTCGGATTCGGTCGACTTGAAAAGTTCCATTGTCTTGCCTCTTAGCATGTCAGGTTCGAGGTAACTGTGCGGTAGCACGTTGGTTGAAGCCGTTGTGACAGATTCACCTCAGCAATCTGCCGGCTAGTCCAAACAGGGGGATCGGTCGTTCGGGAAGGCTGCTACGCCGTCTTTGTGAAAGGCCCGATGCGGAGCAGGAACTCGGAGTCGTGCTTACCGCCAAAGTGGGTGTCTTTCTCAAAGTGCTCGTGGTAAGTCAGTTCAGCACCCATGTCACGGGCAAAGGACCGGAACAGCGCCCAGGAAGCCTCATTGTCTTCAGTGATGGTGGTTTCCATGTGGGTCACGTCTTTACACGCGTCCCTGGCCACAATCGCCTTCAACATCCGCTTGGCAAGACCCTGCCCACGACCTTTCTCGTGAACGGCCACCTGCCAGACAAAAACGGTTTCGGGCTGTTGGGGGGGTACATATCCGGAAATAAAGCCGACCAGATCGCCGTCTATCTCCGCGGCCACGCCGGTTTCGGCAAAATGGCTGCACTGCAGGAGGTTGCAGTAGATCGAGTTAGGGTCCAGCGGGGGGCATTGTGCCACCANCTGGTGAAGCCTGTAGCCATCATCCTTGACCGGCGTGCGNAGGGTGATGGCGGTGGTATTCGAGCCTTCTGATGTCATAACGTGATCGATTCGCCTCAAAAAGTTAGCGTTAAATTATATAGACCACAAAATATATTTCAAGTCGGCGCTCTGGGGCCGCCAGCCCCGATGGCTACCTCTCACCTTCAGAATAGACATTATTACACCAACCGCCAGTGACAAATTCGTTACCCTATAGAGGCCCTTCCAGGGGGAAACGTAATATCGTCTGCGGTTATCGAAGTCCCTCCAACGATCCGGTCCCGGTACGACACAGCGGCGGCCGAACCCGCCGGCCAGAGCCGGTCAAACTGCGTTAACCAGGCGTCGACGTCATAGTCCACGGGTAACAGTGAGACATTCAGGCCCTGCCGCTCAAGACCGGCAACCGGCTCAGCCACGGGGCTCGCCAGACCGATCCGGGTGATCAACCCACGGGGGTCCTGCCGCAGATTCCCCATTCCGGCTGCCCCGTTGTTGGCAACCACACAACGTCGCTCGTTCACCATTCCCGACCACAGTACTGGCAGGCAGGTGTGGGTGGAGACAATCACATCAGCACCGCTGGCCAGGAACCACTCCGTCAGCTTCGCCTCGTTACCAGCCACAAAGGATTCATGGGCCAACCCCCAGCCGGCGAGGGACTCCGGATCGCCGTGAATCACCAAAACCTTTAGGCCTCCAAATATCAGGCAACGGTAACGGGGTAAGAGGGATAACCGCGCCTGAATATCGGAATGCTCCCCGGCCACCCCCTGCAGCCGCCCCATAATGGCGTTGGAACGTGCCACGACGCCCTCATCCACGAAATCCGGATAGGCACAACCGCAGCCGGCGCCATCATTGGGGTTGGCCAGTTCATAATCCACGTTGCCCAGGCTGACGGTGTGCTCCAGCACCCGATTGTTGATCTCCCGGAACAGCCCGTCGGTGGCGTTAAACCAGTTAAAATCCCCGTTAAACACCAACGTCACCCGGCGACCCTGTCGCTCCTCCGCCCGTGCCAATCGCTCGATTTCATCCAGGGCAAGGGGATTTCCGTACAGGCCACCGATAACATACAGCACGTCCCCGGCCACCTGTTGCGGCTCAGCACACAGCGACGCCGGATCGTAGCGATACGCCAGCGGACAACTCCGGCCCTCGGTCACGACACCACCTCCTAAACCTCCCCGGCCGCCAGAGAGCGCCCGGCAAGTCGGCGGACGACCAGCGGCACAAAGAAACCGGCGGTGCAGATCAGGAAGCCGTAGGCGTTTACACCCAGCAGCATGGCGTATTTGCCGTCACCGATGGCCCAACTGGCGGGAATCAGCCCCGTTGCCAGCAGCACACCCAGACCCAGGCCGGTCCAGAAACTGAGATGGAAGCTCCAGGGCGACCAGCGGGTAAACCCGTAGAACAGGAACACCGGTGCCAGCCCCATCACCATGGTGCCGGAAATGGTGGTGGCCTTGAGAATATCGGTGCCGGCAAACATCGGCAGGTTACCCAGCAGCGCGAACACAATCATGATCACCGCGCCCACGCGAACGCTTGGCAACCGGTCTTTGGCACGTTTCGCCAGCCGTGGCAGATCCACCGCCAGGGACTTGGCCAGTGAACTGAAGGTGGAATCCAGCGTGGAGCCGGCGGAGGTCATCATCACCACACTCATGAAGAAGAGCGCCGCCAATCCAAGCGATTGTCCGACAGCCGCGGGCGCATTACCCATGGCCTCAATGCCATTGAGTCGGGCGTGAACACCGACGAGGCTGAAGATAAACACCGCCACAAAGCCCAACAGCCCGGCCACCACGAAGCTCTTCAGCATGGTTTTTTCCTTGTTCACAAAGCCGCGGTCGGTTAGCACCGGATCGTGGAAGGGGTAGCTGAACATCTGCAACAGCGCGACGAGCAACAGGTCAAAGCCGGCATTGAGCTTGAACTCACCGTCGGTGAGCAGGGCACTGGTGTCATTGGCCGGCACAATCAGGAACAGCACCGCGCCGACAAAGAACACAAACACGAACGCCTGAATCACATCCGTGAATATCGACGACCGCAGGCCACCTTTCAGGCTGTAGGCGAGAGTAAAGACGGTAAACAGCATCGCCGCGGAGTAGTACTCCCACTCACCCGGCAGCCCGAAATAGCCGCCCACCACGGCGGTGTTACTCCAGACTTCGTTATACAGACGGATCAGGATGGCCGCCGCAAACGCCAGACTGGCCAGCCGGCCAAAGCGCGACGTGAGGAAATCCTGCAGGCTGCGGGCACCGGTCTGGGTCCGAATCAAATAGATGATGTAGCCGGCCACGGGAATCGACAGCCAGTAACTGGCGTACGCCAGACCGCCGGTGACACCATAGGCAGCCCCCAGGTTGGCCGCGTTGGTCACCGACTTGGCAAAGATCCAACTGATGAAAATACTCGCCGTCAGCGACCACTGACTTACCGGGTTACCCTGATCATCCGCCCCCTTATAGAACGAATTGGCGTTCTTGCTCTTGGGCGACAACACATACATCACCACCCCATAAACCACCAAAAACCCCCAAAACAGGGTCGCTTCCGTAAAGTTCATTGTCTGTCTTTTCCTCGTCCGTTCTTTGTTCTAATCCAGCGAATTGCAGTCATTCAACCGCGGTCTGGGGGCGGTGTTTTATTTCCGCCAGGAAAAAGGTGTCTGAGCAAAGCGAGTTCTTTTTCCCCAGGAAATAAAACACCACCCCCAGACCGCCAACTCCCAGCAACCAGTCCTAAAAAAGAATCACCCAGGCGCCGAACAACTAGCCCCAAACCGATAACAGGCAAAACACCGGTGATGCCGCAACATAATCCGCTCATCCATGCTCTCCGCCAGCGTCCCGCCAAGGTCATACTGCGGATCGTCATCCACCAACGTACAGGCATACACCCGCACCCGGTCATCCCGCTTCACCAGCATGCGCGTATAAGTGCACATGAAGTGCGACCGCGCCTCCTTGGTGGGGTATTTCTCCATGCAGGTTTCGGTAATCTCCGGGCTACCGTCTTCTGAGCCGGGCGTCCCCAGATCAGGGAACGCGGTGAATGCCAGCGTTTCAGGAATGCCCCAGTCCCGCAGAATCTCGCGGAAAGCCGCTTCCACATCCGCCGGAACCTCATCCGGATCGGTCTGGCGAGCAATCGATACCTGAAAACCCTGGTCGACCAGCCAGCGAATCCCCTCCAATGCCTTATCGAAACTGCCTTCACCCCGGTCCACGTCATGCCGGGCCCGGTCAGGGAAGTCCAGGCTGACGCGGAAATGGATCGGGTACGCGTTGTCCAGTAACGGCAGCACCTGATGACGGCGTTTGAGCAGCGGATCCGTGGCATTGGTCAGGACAAAGCAGGGACGGTGCTGGCTGGCGTAATCGAGGATATTGATGAAATCCTTGATCACGAAAGGCTCACCGCCGGTGAAGGAGAACTGCTCCACCCCCATATCCAGGGCTTCGTGAATAAAGGGTTTCACGTCGCTCAACTTCATGCCCGGAATACGGCCATCGCCGGGGTGTGACCCTTCCAGGCAAAACGGGCAGGCCAGGTTGCAGGCGGTGCCGGTATGAATCCACAGTTCCTTGAGCTTGTCGGAATCAATGTAGCCGCGCGGGTCGCCGTTGCGGGTGTGGGTCCAGCTGTCGCGGGCCCTCGGTTCCAGCACTTCCACGGCGGGAATACGTCTTTCGGCGGTTTGGGTCAGGGGCATAGCTGCTCCGTGTTGACGATGAATCTATGAGTGCCAAAAAAGGTGCAGGCCCTGTAACACCTGCACTTATTCTGTTTTACGTTGTTACTTCCCGGCCGGCCTTGTCGCCGGTCTGTTTGCCACGGCGCCAGCCGTGAAGTTTCTCAAGCAGTTTGAGAATGCCCTGGGGTGCGTGTTCGCGCTTCCACTCTCCAGCGGCATACTTGGCTGATTCGTTCCAGGTCGGGTAAGGGTGGATAGTGCCCAGAATTTTGTTCAGGCCCAGGCCGTGCTTCATGGCCAGGGTGAACTCGGCCAGTATCTCGCCGGCGTGCACACCGACCACGACGGCACCCAGAATCTTGTCCTTCCCTGGCGGCGTGAGCACCTTGATAAAACCGTAATCCTCACTCTCAGCAATGGCACGATCCAGGTCGTCCAGGCCATAGCGGGTGACTTCGTAAGCCACACCTTTTTCCTTGGCTTCGGCCTCGCTAAGGCCGACCCTGGCCACTTCCGGCGAGGTAAAGGTCACCCAGGGCATCATCCGGTAATCCACCTGGAAACGCTTGAACTCGCCAAACAGACCGTTCACTGCCGCGTACCAGGCCTGGTGAGCCGCCGCGTGGGTAAACTGATAGGGCCCGGCCACATCGCCACAGGCGAAGACGTTGGGGAAGCGCATACTCATGTCTTCTGCCACTGGCACAGTGCCATTGGGCAGGGTTTCCACCCCTATCTTTTCCAGCCCCAGGCCGTCAGTTCGAGCGGCACGACCAACAGCAACCAGAACCTGGTCAAACACGATCCTCACGCGCTCGCCGTTGAACTCGCAGTAGGCCACCTTTTCTCCGTCCTCGACAGCGAACTCCTTGGCGGCGTGGTTGAGACGCAGGTCAATGCCGTCCTGTTCAAACCGTTCCCGGATGACCTCGGAGACATCGGCGTCTTCCTTGGCCAGCAAACGCTCGCCCATTTCCACCTGGATCACCTTGCTGCCAAGCCTCGCAAAGGCATGGGCCAGTTCCGAGCCAATGGGGCCGCCACCAAGTACCAGTAAGCGCTCAGGCTGGGTCTGCAGGGACCATAGATTGTCCGATGTCAGCGGCTCCATGTCCGCCAAACCGGGAATGGGCGGCACTGCCGGCTTGCCCCCAGTAGCCACCACGATACTGCGCGCGGTCAGGCGCTCGGTGTGACCGTCGCTATGGACCACTTCCAACTCCCAGGGCGATACGAAGCTGGCGGTACCGGAGATGCAGTCAACACCCAGTTTGCGGAAGCGCTCGGGCGAGTCGTGGGGTTCCACCTTGGCGATGACTTCTTTCACCCTCGCCATGATATTGGCAAAGGAGCCTTTTACCGGTACCGACTCCAGGCCATAACGATTCGCCTGGCGCAGGGTGTCGGCCGCCTTGGCACTGCGAATCAGCGCCTTGGACGGCACGCAACCGGTGTTGAGGCAGTCTCCGCCCATTTTGTCTTTCTCGATCAGCGCCACTTTGGCTTTAACCGCTGCGGCGATGTACGCCGATACCAGGCCGGCCGAGCCACCGCCAATCACCAGCAGGTTGTAATCAAACGACTCTGGTTTCTGCCAGCCGGCGTACACCCGGCGCTTGCGAATGAAACCGACAACAAACTTGGCGATCAGCGGGAACACCCCCAACAGCGCGAAAGACAGCAGAATATTGGCCGACACAATGTCGCTGGTGGTTTCAATCGTCGACAGCTGGGTGCCGGCGTTAACATACACAAAGGTACCCGGCAGCATCGCCGCCCAGCTCACCAGAGCGTAGGTCTTCAGCTTCATGGCGGTCAGGCCCATCGCCAGGTTAATCAGGAAAAACGGAAATACCGGCACCAGGCGCAGGGTGGCAAGATAGAACGCACCGTCTTTCTTGATGCCACGGTCCATCTTTTCGACGGTTTCCGCGTACCTCTCCCGCAAGGTATCCCGCATCAGGAACCTGGCCACCAGGAACGCAAGAGAGGCACCGATGGTCGACGCAATGGATACCGCAACCAGTCCATAGACATTACCGAAAAAGGCACCGCCGGCCAGCGTCATGATCGCGGCACCGGGCAGCGACAGCGCCGTTACCACCACATACACTCCAGCAAACCCAAGCACCGCCNCCANCAAATTCTGANNGATCCACTGNTCAATGGCAGACTGGTGTTTCTGCAGGTTTTCCAGCGTNAGTATCTCGTGACCGCCAAAACTGACAAACAGTGCAACCACGACACCGATAACCAGCAGCAAAACGAGCTTTTTGGAGTTCATAGCTAAATCCATAAATTAGAAGTGAAAACGGTTGCTCTGAAAGACACGCCAAGGCGCTGGATGTTACAGCAGCCTGAGTCTAAAATTTTTTGAGCAGTTACTCATCATTACTGGAACTAATGGCTGCAACTATAGACATACCATTGTCCAGGCCGCCCTGGATGTCCAATAACATGTTTATAACGACGCTCTAACGCAGGTCTCCGGGGGTATACGGAATGGAAACCGCAACACATCAGTCTGACGAAGACATGCTCATCAATGGCCTGAAGTCAGGAAACCAGGGCGCGTTTCGCGAGGCTGTGCGCTTATACACCCCCGGCATGATGGCCGTCGCCCGCTTTTACCTTGATCACGCCTCTGCAGAGGAAATTGTCCAGGATTGCTGGGTAACAGTTATAGATGCCGTTCAGACATTTGAGGGCCGATCCGGCCTGAAAACATGGCTGCACCGTATCGTGGCGAACCGGGCCAAGAATCATCTCCGGAAGGCAAAGCGGGAAGTGAACGCGGATTTCTCAGAAGCACTGGACCCGGTCCTCGCCGCCCGCTTCACGCCAAATGGACGTTGGGCCACACCGCCGAGCCTGAAATCCAACGAGTCCGCCCAGGCGCTGATGGAGAACGGTGCGCTGAGCGACTGCCTCGATCGGCACCTGTCCGCACTGCCGGAAACACAGCGTTCAGCATTAATGTTGTACGAAGCGCATCAGCACAAATCTGACGACGTGTGTAACATTCTGGATGTCAGCGCCTCTAACCTGCGCGTGCTCCTGCATCGGGCACGGCAAAAAATCTTTCTGATGGTTGAGACATTTCAGGAGACAGGCGAATGTTAATGTGCCGAGACTTGGCTCGCATCGCCAGTGATTACATTGACGGTGAATTGGGTACCGGGAAGGTGATGTCCGTGAAGATGCACCTGTTGATGTGCGGTCGCTGCCGCAGCTTCATTGGTAGCTTACGGGCCAGCACAGAGCTTGTGAACGCGCACTCTGGCCAGAAAGTGAATGAAGAGCTTTTGCGCCGGATCGACGAGCGCATCAGTGAGTCGCTCAAAACGCGGGACCACCAAATCTGAGTGATCATTCAGATTCGTTCTAAAGTATCATTGTTGACACTGCATTTACCGGATCAAATGAAAATGAAGCGAACACTCATGCCAAAACGAGGCCTTCTGCAATGATCAAAGTCAGCGTGCTATACCCCAAAAGTGAAAACAGCCACTTCGACATCGAATACTACCGCGACACCCATATGCCACTGGTCCGTCAAAAGCTGGGCGATGCCTGTAAACGCACGGCCATCGAATCAGGTATTGCTGGCGGGGCACCGGGGGAAGCCCCCACTTTCATCGCCATGGGGCACCTGTATTTCAATTCCGTCAGTGAGTTCGAGACGGCCTTCGGCCCACACGCCGAAGAGATACTGGGGGATATTCCCAACTTCACCAATGCCCAGCCCACAGTGCAGATCAGCGAAGTTATTGAGTGATTCGGCCTCTACAGCCCTAATCTGCCTCGAAAATCTGTGTTTCTGGATGGAAGGTATACCAGGCAAACCAGAAAGCTCGGGTAGCGGGAATGAGCTTACCTGACTCGTCCCGCAGCTCTGCTGAAGGTACCTCGGCATCAAAGTGAATGCTGACCTTTTTACCCACGATTCGGTCTTCAAGCACCCGATCCCCGTGCTCAGCAAGCTCCGGAAAAGGCCAGGCCTTGCTCACACCATCATGGGTCCAACCCAACACCCAGGTTTTCGCGTGGTATTTCCGACTGGTGCTGGATACCGGGAAGTACAGCCGCTCTGAATGGTCGTAATCGCCGTAAGGTGATTGGCGATAATTGCGAGGATGACCGGTGTCGGTAGAAAGCACACGCCCATTGTCACCAACCCGGTTCCGCCACTTCTGCCATAGCTCATGGCGAATGGCGACAGGTTCCAACTCTGAGCCAGCCAGCGGCCCCTAAATAGCACGCCCCTCAATCTGTGACCAGAGCGATTCAGTCTGGTGATCGTACATCAGCAGGTCGCTGTTATAGAGCAGGCCTGAAACGCCAAAGGTCAAAGGACGGCCTTCCACTTCCGGATCAAATGCCATGCCGCTTCCGCACAGAGGACAGAAAGTAATCACAACAGGCTTTTCGCTTGCGTCATGGTTCACAATTTCGTGCCAGTTCAGGATACCAATCGGGAACGCATACCGTTCCTGCCCCTGGTCATAGGTCATCACCAGGTCGTCCTCCCGCCAAGGCGACATTCTGCATTCTCATTGTTTTTCCTCCACCACTTCGGCGTATAACACCTATAACGACA
>JGI24649J20148_1000168_pt1 | contig 11236 bp, 10 predicted proteins | sample MalvirmetagMSP81_FD_20148 | JGI IMG/M metagenome (IMG submission 20148)
CACGACGCTCTTCCGATCTATATGGGCCTGCCAGGCGATTGCCGAGCCGAACAGCGAAGGCCCCAGGAAGGCGAGAATCAGGTTGCCGACAAAAAAGACCGCGCTCGTCGTCAGGAATTTTCGGTCCAGAAGCCTGACGGGAAGCCCATTCTGGATCATCAGAGCCCCGGCAATCAGGCCGGAGACGCCACCTGAGGCCCCAATGGCCGGTGGCCCATCCGGATAGTGCGCCAGGAGATGGGCAACGGAGCCACCCACGACGCTCACCACAAACAGGCCGAGAAAGGCCAGATTGATGCTGAGGCGAGATCGCGCGATTCGCTCGATCACAGCATAGACCGGCTTGCCGACCGCAATCAGCATTACTGTATTCATGAGGACATGGGACCAGCTGCCGTGAACCAGCGCCGTTCCCGCAAGGGGAATCAGCGCATCCAGCGCATTTCCATACGGAGCATAGCCTCCAGCAATGGGAGAACCGCCTATCCAGCCCCAGAAGCGATCCGGGAAGACTGCGCCTACATCCACGAAAAGCGGGTCCAGCGCGGAGCCCGTGATGAGTCTCAGTCCGTGCATTGCAACAATGGCGAGCGCCAATGCGGTTACAAAGGGAGGCGCATTGATAATGGGGGGCGCTCGCCGTGATTGGCGCATGGACGGTCTCCTGAAACACTCGCTCACTGATAGATGGGCCTTTGAAACAGGATGTCACCCCGATTCGCGGAATGATCATCGTCGCCCTGATGCTCTACAGAGCCCACATAGGCCCGACGGCTAGCCCAGCGCGCCACCGCCCCTTTACACCTGCAACTTCCGATCTAGTTCCTCGGGCATGTTCATACGTATCTTTCTCGGCATTATTGCCCTGACGTTCCTTGTGTTCGGAATATGGTCCTTGCTCGACCCGGCGGCCATGAGCTCATCAATGGGCGTGATCACAGGCGGCCCGAATGGGGTGTATGAAACGCGCGGGATCTATGGCGGCGTCAGCCTTGGCGCAGGTCTACTGGCAATTGCAGGCGTTTTTCGCCCGCGCATGGTCCGCCCTGCCCTGTGGTTTATCACGACTTACATGGGTGGATATGTCTTCGCGCGCATTGTCGGCCTGATTGCGGGTGATGCCCCAACGACGGATTTCCTCATGTTTGCAGGCTTCGAGGTCGCCTGCCTCGTTGTTGCCGTCGTCTCATTGGTCGCTTACCGGCCGGATTGAACTGACCAGCGCCGCATGGAAAAAGCCCCGCCGCAAGCGACGGGGCTTCCTGTTGATTCGAGGCCAAAGCCCTAGAAGGATTTGCGAACCGTCAAGCCATAAGTCGCTGGCTGGATCGGATAGCCAGAGATAGACCCCGCCTGCGCAACGGCCGGAAAGGCAACGGTGATGTACTCGTCATCAAAGATATTCCGTCCCCAGAGCGTAAAGCTCAACCCGGACTCGGTCGTCAGACCTGCCGACGCGTTGAACGTACTGACTTCTTTCTCGTCGCCGATCAGGGCCTGGTTGGCCGGTTCGTCGAAATAGTCAGACGGGCTTTCATATTGCCAGTCTGCCCGCACGAAGGCGTCATAGGTCTTCACATCAAATGTGTAGGTCGCCGAGGTAGAGGTCGAAACATCCGGAATGCCNTATGGCTTCTGGCCGGAAATGTCGCCGCTCGCCGACTCCTCGAAGCTGTCATAGACGGGATCAAGGAACGTACCGGCAAAGCTGAGCAACAAATTGTCGGTCGCATTCCATTGCGCATCAAGCTCAAGACCTTGCGTGGATTGTTCGCCCGCATTCGCCAGCGCAAAGCCGGTGCCCGTGAAGATGTTCGACTGGAATCCCTCAATGGTCTGGTCGAAGATCGCCACATTGAACGCAAAGTCAGAATAAGCGCCTTTGACGCCCAACTCGTAGACTTTCGATTCTTCCGGCCCGGCAAAGCGCGTACCTGTGGTCAGGTTCGGCACAAGCAAACCACCTTGGGCGAGCAGCGCGTAATCCGCAGATGTTGGCCGACTGTCACGGGACAGGTTCCAGGAAGATGCCTTGAAGCCCGTCGCGTAGGAACCATAGACATTGATCGAATCGGTCAGGTCATAAGCCAGACGGAAAGTGACGGACGTGTCCTCATCATCCGTTGAACCGGTTTCTACAGCATTCGGGAAGTTCAGGAATGGCGGCAGGAACTGCAACTGTTGCAACGCGCCGGGTGCGCCGGCTGCTGTTGCCTGAATGGTCGCAAACTCCGTCGGATAAGCCGCAGCGAATGCGCCGACCGCCGCAGGATCGGTCGGATTCACGCCCGCCTGCAACAACAAGCCACCAGCCGTGGCCTGAGTGATGAACGGCGCGGCGGTATTGAGGTCCACGGCCGCAAATGTGTCAGTCGAGACAGCATTCGCAAAGGCGTCCTTGTTCACCTGGGTATAGTTCAGGCCAAAGGTCGCCGTCAGTCGATCAGTGACTTCATAGTCAATTGTACCGAACAATGATGCGGACGTGTCATCCTGACCATAGAATTCAGTGAATCCTTGTCCGGGCTGGAAGAACGTGCCGGGCGCGACACCAAAGACAACCGGCTCCAGTGATGTCAGGAGGCCGGATGACAGGATGTCGATATAGCCCCGAATATCCTGACCGTAGAGCAGTTGGTTCTCGATATCGACGGTTTCATCGAAGTAGAAGCCACCCACCATCCAGCTCAGCGGACCACTGCCATTGGAGGTCAGACGCACTTCCTGAGTGAAGGTTTCGATTTCGACATCATCGGACTTTCGGCCGAGCAGGTCGGCACTCGTGAAGTCGGAGTCCTGGTTCGTGCTGAGATCGGATGTCCGGTAGGAAGTGATGCTGGTCAGCGTGAAGGCGCCGAGGTCGAAATCCCCCTGCAGCGACAGGCCGCCATTCTTGATAAGGTTCTCGGACCCGAAATTGTAGGCCACATCATAAGAGAACGGATCCTCTGCAACCAGGTTTCCGCCCAGCGCCAGGATGGCCGCACCGGTTGGACCATTGATGACGTTCGCGGCTGCACAGCAGATTTCGTCGATCTCGTCATAGTCCGCGATCAGGCGGAACGACATGTCATCATTCGGCTCCCAAAGCAGATCGCCGCGCAGGCCCCAGCGATTGCGCTCATTGGTATCCGGGCCGTCGCCAAGGTCTTCGACATAGCCATCGCGCGTATTGAAGTTTCCGCCCAGGCTGAAGGCCAGCGTGTCAGAAATCGGGCCAGTGACAAATGCGCCAGCACGGTAACCATTATAGTTGCTGACAGTGCCCTCAACATTGCCGCCCCACTCAAATTGCGGCTTCTGGGTCACGATCGAGATCACACCCGCCGATGCGTTCTTGCCGAACAGAGTCGATTGAGGTCCGCGCAGGACCTCGACGCGCTGAAGGTTTGGCAGGTCAGAAATCTGCGAGGTCGACCGAGAACGATAGACACCATCCACAAACACACCAACCGACGGCTCAATGCCGGCATTGTTGGCGCCGTTGCCGAAGCCCCGAATGATGAAGTTCGTGTTGGACGAAGACTGCTGCTGGCTCACGCGCAACGATGGCACGACGGATTGCAGGTCTCCCAGATCCACAATCTCTGCCTTTTCGATGACGCTCTCATCCACGACCGACACTGCGACTGGCACGTCCTGGAGTGTCTGCTCGCGCTTGGTAGCCGTAATTGTCACCGTCTGGAGCGTGCGGCTTTCATCTTGGTCGGTGTCCTGCGCGTGGGCAGGCGTGGAGAGGGTTGCGAATGCAGCAATGCCAGCGCTGACATAGAGCGCCGACTTGAAATGAGCCATTTCAAGAACACTAAATTTTCTGGATTTCACGTGTGGGTCCCTTTGAGCAAGTTTCGATTTTTGTAGGTGGGAGGAATTCAACGGCAACGGATGCCATACTTAATTGTCTAGTCAGATGACCATTCATGACAAGTCATGACCATGAGTAATGGTTAAGAAACCGCATATGCTCTGCTTTCTGGATAGCAGATAGCGAGTTCACAGCCGATCGCGGCGCGAGAGTTCTCCGAGGGCGCGCCTGCGTGATTCGAGTTCGTCCAATCTGTGTACCGAGATGAGACTCGCACACCGTGCCCCAAATGACGCTTCCTGAAAATTGCTGCCTTGGAGCCGGCAAAACCTCCTCAATGGGGAAAACCTGATGACCGCGCACCCGAAATTTCCCCAGCCGGGGGAAAGCGGAACTGGAACAGATATTGCGGAACTGGTCTCCGAAGCAGGCCCAGCGGGCTTTGATATCTTTTACGGAGCGAACGCCCCTCATGCACGACCGGTCTATTCACCCGAACACACGTATTATGCTTGAAGCTTGGAAGCGCATGAGCGTTGATCCAGCCTCAGAAGAAGACCGCACACCGCGTGCGAACGACCATCCAGACCTGATCACGAATATCTTCATGATCCAGTCCACACAGGATGGCGCATGGATCTTTCGTACTGCAGGTGACGGCGTGTCACAGCTGCTCGGCCGGACGTTACCGAATCATGACTTTCTCGCGCTTTGGACAGGTCCCGACCGGTCCATGGTCTCGGGCTTGCTGGATGCTGTAAGGCTGGACAGCGCTCCGGGCGTGATCCGCGGCAGCGGCGAAACCCTTACCGGCCAACGTGTTGAAGTAGAGATCACGCTGATGCCGCTGGCTCAATCTTCCGTAGACGGAAATGTGACCCGTTTCCTCGGCCTTTACCAGACGCTCGGCGGCCTGCCGATGCTCAAGGGCCGGCCAATCTGGCGCCACCGGCTGGCTATGCTGGTGCCCCCGGATACGCGTCGCTCGGAACCAGCCCTGAAACTGGTCGCAAGCAACGCGCACTGAACTCTTCGAGGGTCAGGCAGCCACAATCTCCGGCTCTTCCGCCGCGAGAGGCTCCTTACCAAGAATCATGTCGGCAGCCTTCTCGGCGATCATGATCGTCGGTGCGTTGGTGTTGCCACCGATCAGTGTTGGAATCACGGACGCATCGACCACGCGCAAGCCTTCGACACCCCGTACACGTAATTCTCCATCGACAGGCGCGTCGTCGCCCGCACCCATCGCGACTGTGCCAATCGGGTGATAGATCGTCTCGCCGGTCCGCCGGATGAAGGCATCAATATCCTCATCCGTCTTCACGCTCTCGCCGGGCATCATCTCTGCGCCTGTGAACGGCCGCAGGGCATTCTGCGAGCATAGATCACGCAACATCTTCACCGCTTCGCGCATTGCGCGGCGATCTTCCTCAGCTTCGAGATAGTTCGGATCGATGGCCGGATGCTGGAACGGATCAGATGAGGCCAGGCATACCGTACCGCGGCTTTCCGGGCGCAGCTGGCAAGCGTGGACCGTATAGCCGTCCTTGTTTGCCTGGTGCTTGGCGTGGTCCATCATGATGGCATTGACGAAGTGAAGCTGAAGATCCGGCATTTCCAGGCCCTCACGCGACTTCAGGAATGCTCCCGCCTGAAGATGGTTGTCGGCGCCTGCGCCTGTCTGGTTCATGAGATACTGCAAACCAACTCCGATCTTCTTGAGCCCCTTCTGCATGGAGTAGGCAGAAATCGGCTGGGTCATCTCATGGATGACGGTCAGGTCCAGATGGTCTTGCAGGTTCTGGCCGACATTCGGGGATTTGACCTCCGTCTTGATGTCAAAGCGGCCCAGATGGTCCGGATTGCCAATGCCTGAGAGTTGCAGCAATTGCGGCGACTGAACTGCGCCAGCACAGACAATGACTTCGCTTGATGCATGGATTTCCTGAGCCAATCGGCCCTTGCCTTCAACCACTTCGACGCCGGTCGCCCGCCCCTTCTCCATGAGAATCCTAGTGACAAGCCCCGTCGAGATCACGGTGAGATTGTCCCGGACACCAACTATGGGGCGCAAATAGCCATATGACGCGCTCCAGCGCTCACCCTTGTGGATTGTCCTTTGATAGCGGCCAAAGCCTTCTTGCTCTGCGCCATTGAAATCTTTCGTGCTGGCATATCCGGCCTGTTCTCCGGCTTGCAGAAAGGCCCGGTAGATCGGCGACGATAGCGGACTCTCGGAAACTTTGAGGGGCCCACTCGCCCCATGATAAGCGGAATCGCCGCCTTCATAGCCCTCTGATTTCCGGAAATAGGGCAGCACATCTGCAAAACTCCAGCCGCGCAGCCCCATTTGGGCCCACTGATCGTAGTCGCGAGCATGTCCACGAATATAGATCATGCCATTGATTGAGGACGATCCTCCCCAGCCCTTGCCACGTGGCCACCAGAGTTTGCGTCCATTCATGTGCTTTTGGGGTTCGGTCCAGAATCCCCAATTGTAAGCGCCCTCCGCTTTGATGAGATTTCCTACCCCAGCGGGCATTCTTACCATCAGAGCATTATCTTTCTTACCAGCCTCAACCAGACAGACCTTGATCGTCGGGTCTTCGCTCAACCTGTTGGCAAGAGCGCAGCCTGCACTACCTGCACCAACAATCACATAATCATACGTCTCCATGAATGGAGCACCTCCCATTAAACCCTATGGTGAAGGAATTCCGCAATTCCATCTGTTTCCCGCAACAGTTTGTGAACGAAACTGGCCTAAGTAAAGTCTAGATGGAGAAGTACAGGCAGGTTGCCCCAACGGCCTCAGGAGATTCCACATGCCAGCACTAGACTTGTCAGTGCCGCAGTTCAAACCGGTGATCAACACCGAAGAGGATCGTCGCCAATACAAGCGAGTCGATCTCGAGCTGGAAGGCTGCTTCCTCGATGAAACCAGCGAAGATCATCAACTTGTAACCGAAAACCTGTCCTGCTCCGGTGCCTTTATGCGGGCTGCTACGGTCCCAGTGCCGGGCTCCAATGTGATTTGCTATTTCGACGATCTGGGTCGCGTCGCCGGGACGGTCGTGCGCACTTCCAAGGATGGGTTCGCGGTTGAATTCAACGTCGTGCCACACAAGCGCAAGAAACTTGCAGACCGCCTGAGCTGGCTGATCAACAAGGATTTGATGGAAGCGCCCGAACAGCGCGCGGCCGCCCGCTTTCCTACCGGAGGCCCGGCCTTTATCGGCCGCAAGGATGGCATGCAGATCCCTTGTACGGTCGTCGACATCTCCCTCACGGGCGCCAGCTTCCAGACTAATGGCCAGTTCCAGCCTCCGCCAATTGGTGAAGTCGTCACAGCCGGCAACTTGCGGGGCCGCGTCGTGCGCTCCAGCCAGACCGAATTCGCCGTGAACTTCCTGCGCCCGGACGAGGACGACGCCTAGTCGATGCGTTTTACGCTGTTGCGATGGCGTTTCCAGTTCTCCACATAATGCACTGCTGACATTCGGATCACCTGTATCTGGTGGTCGGAGATCTCCTTCACCACCTTGCCCGGCGCGCCCATGACGAGCGAATTGTCGGGGATTACCTTGCCTTCGGGAATCAATGTGTGCGCCCCAATGATGCAATTCTTGCCAATCTTGGCGTTGTTCAGAATGGTCGAACCAATACCGATCAGCGTTTCTTCGCCGATCGTGCACCCATGAAGCATCACCATATGGCCGACGGTCACGTCTCGCCCAATCGTTAGCGGGCATCCGACATCGGTGTGGAGCACGCTGCCATCCTGGATATTGGAATTCTCGCCAATCGTGATCGGGTCGTTATCGCCGCGCAGCACGGCACCATACCAAACCGAGGCGTTCTCCTTCATCACGACATTGCCCATGACCTGCGCATTGTCGGCTACCCAGTAACTGCCACTCTCCGGTAGGGTCGGTCGGGTTCCGTCAATCTCGTAAATAGCCATGGGTCTTGCGTCTCCTCATTATTTCGCGGACGGAATTATCATTTAATCTTCTGATAACCTTGGTACACTCTAATCATCAACAGATTCGGAGTTGGAGACGGTCATCACCAGACCTTGTCACACCCCGCCGCCCGGAGAACGCTCCCGGGAACTGGCCACACCGCCCACGGGGCGGATGGCCCTTTCTTCCTCCCAGTTTCCGCCAAGCCATCGCGCGATTCCGCCGGTGGCTTTTTTCTTGCCCGCAACCAAGGAGAACTTCCATGGGTAAACGCAATGCAGCAAAACGGATGAAGCAAGGTTCAGAGATGAACCCGAATATCTGGTTCGAGGAGGGTGCCCGCGGCAAAGGCCCGAAGCTGCAAGCCATAGAAGGCGGACGAGGCTGGCATCCAGACGATGCCGACCCAAAACAAGAACATCAGCGTGCTGAAGGTGGTCGCACACAACGTTACCAGAAAACAGTCAAGCCCCGCACCGAGAACCAGGCCGAACTGATGAAGGCCATGGATGACAAGGCGCTTGTCGCGGCACTCGGCCCTGCCGGGACGGGCAAGACATATCTTGCCGTCTGCAAAGCGGTCGAGGCGCTGCAGAAGGGCAAGGTCGCCCGGATCATTCTGTCTCGCCCTGCGGTCGAAGCTGGCGAGCAGATCGGTTTCCTGCCTGGCGCAATGGAAGACAAGCTCGCCCCGTACCTGCGTCCTCTTTACGACGCACTGTCCGACCGGCTCTCGCCCGGACAGCTGAAACACATGCTGGCCGAAGGGGTCATCGAGATTGCCCCGATCGGGTTCATGCGGGGCCGAACCCTGAACAATGCCTTCATCGTCATCGATGAGGCACAGAACTGCACTTACACCCAGCTGAAGATGTTGCTCACCCGACTGGGCTGGCACTCGACGATGGTTATCACGGGTGATCCGGCCCAGTCTGACCTGCTGCCGGAATTCTCAGGCCTCGCGAATGCCGCCGAACGGCTCGAAAAACTCGGCGGAGCCTCAGTCATTCGCCTCGAAGGCAAGGATGTTGTCCGCCATCCACTTGTCGCGGAAATGCTCGACGTTCTTTAGTCTGACTTCAAATGAGTATCTCGCCCGCCCTGGAGATTCTTCGGGGCGGGCTTTTTTTAGCGTCAGGCGTTTCGCGTGATCCAGTCCGGATAGCTGACATTCGACCAATCGCCAAAGCCAAACCGGTCCACTTGCCGGGTGAGTTCAGCGGGGTTCTCATGTTCCAGGCACAGTGTCGAATACCGCTGCCCGCCCAGAGAGGCCTTCGCGATCTCCGCGCGCAGGCCACCCGCATCGGTAGCTATGTGACGTCGCTTGTCGACCACGACTTCGTCTCCTTCCGCGAGCAATGCCTCCCGTAACGCCGCCAGGCTGGTCAGCGCTGTGGGAATGGGGGGAAAGAGACGCGCCAGCGTCGCCCGGTCTTCATCATCCAATGGAAAACGGGAGGAGACGACCGGCCGCCAATGTTCGAGGCCGCCGTCACGAGTCAGCAATTCCTTGATCCCGAACTGCGCCCCGCCCCGCAATTTGGCTTGGGCTGGCGCGCGGGATGGCACACGGAAATAGATGTCGGTGCGGGGAGGCTCGGCGGCGAAATCCAGCGCGGCCCGCAGGCGCTGCTCAATCGCGACGACTGCCTCCGGCCAGATCCGGTATTCCCATAGAGCCGGATTAGCTGTCCCCATGCTCGTCCCCTTTTCCGATCGGGGGTTTTCCGAACCAATGTGTTTCCAACATTCGGATCGGCAGCAGGATCAGGACCGACAGCAGCACAGCAAGGAAAGCGAGCCGGAGATAGCCCGCCCCGCAAGCCAGGCCAATCGCGCCTGCGAGCCAGATACTGGCGCCGGTCGTCAGTCCTCGCACGGACCCACGGCCATGGATGATGGTGCCAGCCGCCAGGAAGGCAACCCCCGCCGTCACAGCTTGCACGACACGCGTCGGGTCAAGCTGGGTGATGTCGTCATCCCCGCCGAAGGAATGGATCATCTCGATGGCAATCAACATGAATACGGACGAAGCAAGCGCCGTCAGCATATGCGTTCGCAAGCCGGCGGGCCGGTCGCGAACCTCGCGTTCAAACCCGACGATCAGGCCCGCCACACACGCTGCCAGCAGCCGCGTAGACATGACGCCCAAGGGCACATCGCTGTCGAAGGAAAGCTTCAGCAGATCGTCCATTCAGGACGAACGTACAAGATGCCGTTTGGTTGCGCTGGAAGGCCTAGGCTTCGTCGTCCTCGCCCTTGGCTACCGACGCGGCGAGCGCCGCCGACAGGAAGAGATCAATATCGCCATCCAGCACGCCGGACGTGTCGGAAGTTTCGACCTCTGTCCGGAGATCCTTCACCATCTGATAGGGCTGGAGCACATAGGAGCGAATCTGGTGGCCGAAACCAATAGCGCTTTTCTCTGCATACTGCGCATCGGCGACTGAACGGCGGGTCTGCAATTCCAGCTCATAGAGCTTGGAACGCAGCATCTGCCAGGCCTGGTCCCGGTTGCGGTGTTGCGACCGGTCGTTCTGGCATTGCACCACGATGCCCGTCGGCTCGTGCGTCAGGCGGACGGCGGAATCGGTCCGGTTAACGTGCTGGCCACCCGCGCCGGATGCGCGATACGTATCGGTGCGCACATCCGACGGATTGATTTCGATCTCGATATTGTCGTCGATCACGGGCGTGACGGCGACCGACGCGAAGCTCGTATGGCGGCGCGCCGAGGAGTCGAATGGCGAAATCCGCACAAGGCGATGCACGCCCGTTTCTGATTTGAGCCAGCCATAGGCATTCTCGCCCTTGAACTGGAGCGTAGCAGACTTGATCCCGGCTTCCTCGCCTTCGCGCTCGTCGAGTTCCTCGACCTTCATATCGTGCGCCTCGGCCCAGCGGACATACATGCGGCGCAGGATATTGGCCCAGTCCTGGCTTTCTGTGCCGCCTTCGCCCGCATTGATCTGGATGAAACAATCATTGCCGTCGGCTTCACCGGACAGTAGCGCGGCGAGTTCGGCCTTCTCGGCGCGCGCCGCGGCCTTTTTCAGATTGGCCTCAATATCGGCAATCATGTCGTCATCGCCCTCGGCGAGTTCGAGCAATTCCTCGGCATCATTGGCTTCGCGCTGCAGCGCTTCGACGGTCTCAATGCCGTCAGCAAGGCGCTGGCGCTCGCGCATCATGGCCTGGGCGGCCTGCGGGTCGTCCCAGAAATCCGGGCGCTCGGAGAGTGCAGTCAGCTCATCGAGACGTTTTGTGGCTGTATCCCAGTCAAAGACGCCTCCGTAGCAAATCGGCGGACTGGCGGATCTGGTCTGTAAGCGTTTTGATTTCTGCGGACATGGGATCAGCCTCTATTTGCACACGTCATTGAAAATGCGAGAGGCGGGGCATAGCGCGCCCGCCTCTCTGCGTCAAAAGTCGATTTGTCAGTAAATGTCGCCGAGATTGTCAT
>JGI24649J20148_1000183_pt1 | contig 10765 bp, 7 predicted proteins | sample MalvirmetagMSP81_FD_20148 | JGI IMG/M metagenome (IMG submission 20148)
TCCAAGAAGCACAACGCCACCCCAGTCACCGCGAGCCCGTGCTCCGGGTTCCTTGCTACTGGTAAAGACCACCGGTTGGTTGCGGCTGCCGCGGGCAAACAGTTTGGCACTGGGTGTTACGATCAGCGCGGAACCGGATTCGCCTTCAATGGTTACACCGGGTTCGATGGTCAGATTGGCGCCTTCCACAAAAACGGTGTTTTCAAGGGTGTATCGGTGGCCGCTTTCCCAGACAGTGTCTGCGGTAATGTCGGAGCTGATACGCACGTTACGGTTCTCAAATGCGGTAAAGCCGGCGACCGTTGCGACAGCAGCGCCAATGACGGGAACCAGTACCAGTGCGTGACGGGCAAACCAACTGCGTCTTTTCTGCGGCGTGACGGGACTGGCCTGGAGCTTCTGGTTCGAGGACTTGGCCATCAGCGGACGGCCATCATCGTTGGCCATGATCTCGCGTGCCAGCGCCTGAAGCTCTGGCGTGCCATTGGCTTCCACACGCATCAGAACGTCATTGCGGTAGTTGGGCTCTCTCAGCAAGACGTTGAGATGGACAAAGTCGACGCTCGGGCACTGGCCCTTGTCGATGCGACGTTTGAGTCGCCAGAGCTTCTCTACCAAAAGGGAGGATTGGTCGGACATTACTGCTGCTCCGTTGGGATGAGAGCACCGTTGTACATGTCCAATGTGAAAGCTTTATGTCAATTGAAAGAAAAGAGTCGCTTAAAGGGGAGTATTTCGTCGTTAAAGAAGGGACTGAGATGCGGGAAAATGGTCGGCGTGGCAGGATTCGAACCTGCGACCCCTTCGTCCCGAACGAAGTGCGCTACCAAGCTGCGCCACACGCCGATCAACGGCCGGTATTATACGGATTGGCTGGTTTTTTACCAGCCCCCGTATGATTTTCACTGCCCACTGGCAGTGGGTAATACCGAGATATCCGCCACCCGCAGGAACAGGTTACGCAGCAGGTTGAGCATGGCCAGGCGGTTATTACGCACGGCCTCGTCGTCAGCCATCACCATGACTTCATCAAAGAAGTTATCCACCGGCTCCCGCAGGCTGGCGAGAGAGCTCAAGGCCGTCGCGTAATCGCCTTTTTCAAACAGTGGCAATGCCTTGTCGGCTTGCTGGCGGATTTGGTCGGCCAGTGTTATTTCCGCCTTGTCCTGCAACAACTCACTGTCGATGCTTTCACCAATGCTGTCGCCACCCTGCTTGGTAAGGATGTTGGACACCCGTTTGTTGGCGCCGGCCAGGGCCAGGGCTTCCGGTAGCTGGCGGAAGGCTTCCACGGCTTTCACCCGGCGGTCAAAGTCCAGCGGGCGTGTTGGACGGCGGGCGTGCACGGCGAGGTAGACTTCGGCACTGATGCCCTGCTCTTCATAATGCGCACGGAACCGTTCCAGCATGTAGTCCACCACTGTGTTGGCCACATTCGGTTCGGTGATGCTGTTGTGTTCCTCTACCGCCCACTCGCACAGGGTTTGCAGGTCCAGCGGCAGCTCCCGCTCGATGATGATGCGCAATACGCCCAGTGAGGCTCGACGCAGCCCGAACGGGTCACGGGTACCGGACGGTGGCTGGTTAATGCCGAACAGCCCCACCAGGGAATCGATGCGGTCGGCAATGGCCACGGCGCAGCCCGTCAGTGTTGCGGGCAGGTCGTCACCGGCAAAGCGGGGCATGTACTGCTCGTTCAGTGCGCTGGCCACGTCTTCGTTCTCGCCGTCGTTGGCGGCGTAGTACTGGCCCATGATGCCCTGCAGGTCAGTGAATTCCAGCACCATCTCGGTGACCAGGTCGGTCTTGGCGAGCATGGCGGCGCGCTCAGCCAGAACGGGATCGCTGCCAATGGCGTCGGCGATCTTCTTCGCCAGTGCGGCCACCCGCACGGACTTGTCGTAAATACTGCCCAGCTTGTCCTGGAACACGATCGGCTTGAGTTGGTCGATGCGGTCTTCCAGCCGGGTCTTGCGGTCAGTGTCATAGAAGAAAGCCGCATCGGACAGGCGTGGGCGGATGACCTTCTCATTGCCGGAAATGACCTGTTGCGGGTCCTTGCTTTCCAGGTTGGCAACGGTGATGAACAGCGGCAGCATCCGGCCGTCGGCGGAAACCACGTGAAAGTACTTCTGGTGTTCCTTCATGGAGGAAATCAGTGCCTCGGCGGGAACTTCCAGGAAGCGTTCCTCGAAACGGCCCATGAGCGGCACGGGCCACTCGTTGAGGGCGGTGACTTCGTCCAGCAGGTCTTCATCGATAACCGCCTGGCCGCCCGCTTCCTTCCTGGCAATGGCGGTGACGCCGTCGCGGATCTGCTCGCGGCGTTCGGCGAAGTCAGCGATCACATACCCTTCTTGGCGCAGCACCACTTCGTAGTCGCCGGGCGTGGGCACGATCAATGATTTCGGGCAGTGGAAACGGTGACCGCGGGTTTTGTTACCCGGAGTCAGCCCCATGATCGGGGTGTCGATCACCTTGTTGCCGAACAGCAGGATAGCCCAGTGCACCGGACGCACGAACTCGGTTCTGTGCGCGCCCCAGCGCATGCGTTTTGGAATCGGCAGTGCGGCCAGGGACTGGTCTACCAGTTCCGGCATCAGTTCAACGGTGGGACGGCCTTTCTCGATGGTGCGATAGACTACCCAGGCGCCCTTGTCGGTTTCCATCGTATCAAGCTGGTCCGGTGTCACGCCCAGGGAGGTGGCGAAGCCGGTCAGTGCCCGGGTGGGGTTGCCGGAATCGTCGAACGCAGCTTTCACGGCCGGGCCGCGTTTTTCCACCGGTTTGTCCGGCTGAGCGTCTTCCAGGTCCCGTACCCTGACGGCAAGCCGGCGTGGTGCAGCAAAGGCTTCCACCTTGCCGAACCGAATACCGGCCTCTTCCAGGCCATTGGTAATGCCACGGGTAAACGCGTCCGACAGTGGCTTGAGGGCCTTGGGAGGCAGCTCTTCAGTGCCCAGTTCGACCAGAAAATCCTGTTTTGCCATGATTATGCGTTCCCCTGTTCCTGCTGAGCTTTTTTCGCTTTCTTACCCTTCTTGCCATTCGCCTTTTCGGCGGCGGCCTCGGTCGCTGCCAGTACCTCTTTGCGCAGGGCATCCGGTGCCAGCGGGAAGCCAAGCTTGCGGCGGCTGTCGAAATACGCCTGGGCAACGGCCCGGGCCAGGGTGCGAACCCGCAGGATAAAACGTTGACGCTCGGTCACGGAGATGGCGTGGCGGGCGTCAAGCAGATTGAAAGTGTGTGAAGCCTTGAGCACCTGCTCATAGGCGGGCAATGCCAGGCCGGCTTCGATCAGGCGCGCGCTCTCGCGTTCGTGCACATCGAAGCTGTGAAACAGGAACTCGGTGTCGGCGTGCTCGAAGTTGTAGGTGGACATCTCCACTTCCTGCTGATGGAACACGTCGCCGTAGGTGACCACACCATCCGGGCCTTCGGTCCAGACCAGTCGTAGACGCTGTCCACGCCCTGCAGGTACATGGCAATGCGCTCAAGCCCGTAGGTGAGCTCGCCGGTGACCGGATAGCATTCCAGGCCACCCACCTGCTGGAAGTAGGTGAACTGGGTTACTTCCATGCCGTTCAGCCAGATTTCCCAACCCAGGCCCCAGGCGCCGAGGGTGGGTGATTCCCAGTTGTCCTCAACAAAACGGATATCGTGGACCAGTGGGTCCAGCCCAAGAGCCTTCAGGGAATCCAGGTACAGCTCCTGAATGTTGTCCGGGGATGGTTTCAGCACCACCTGGAACTGGTAGTAGTGTTGCAGGCGGTTGGGGTTCTCACCGTAGCGGCCATCGGTGGGGCGGCGGCTGGGCTGAACGTAGGCGGCGTTCCAGGTTTCCGGACCGATGGAGCGCAGGAAGGTGGCCGGGTGGAAGGTGCCGGCACCCACTTCCATGTCCAGTGGCTGGAGGACCACGCAGCCGTGCTGCGCCCAGAAGTTCTGCAGGGCGAGGATCAGGCCCTGGAAGGTTTTGATGTCCGGCGTGTTTGCGGAAGTTGCCTTGTCTGTCACGACGTTTGCCTGCTGGTCAGTCTGTGTGTGGTGCCCGGGCATCTGGCCGGGGCACTCCGGAAAAAAGGGGCATTATACGCTTGCCAATCGCGTATTTCTAAGTTGGGTTCAGAAGATTGATTTTGCGCTAGAAGAACGTCAGTCCCACCTGGAACAGTTTCTCCACATCCCGTATCCGCGACTTGTCCACCAGGAACAGGATGACGTGGTCATCCGGCTGTACCCGCAGGTGGTCGTGGGCAATGAGGACTTCGCTGTGGCGGACGATGGCGCCGATGGTGGTGCCTTCCGGCAGGTTGATTTCGTCAAGCCGCTTACCCACTACCCGGGAGGACCGGTGGTCGCCATGGGCGATGGCCTCAATGGCCTCGGCAGCGCCCCTACGGAGTGAGTGAACGTTTACTACGTCCCCGCGGCGAATGTGGGTAAGCAGGCTGCCAATGGTGGTTTGCTGGGGCGAAATAGCGACATCAATGTCGCCGCCCTGGATCAGGTCAACGTAGTCCGGGTTGTTGATCAGCGTCAGTACCTTGCGGGCGCCCAGGCGCTTGGCCAGCAGTGACGCCATGATGTTGGCTTCGTCATCGTTGGTGACCGCACAGAAAACATCGGTATTTTCGATGTTCTCTTCCAGCAGAATGTCCTTGTTGGCGGCATTGCCCTCCAGCACCACGGTTTTGCGAAGGTTCTCGGACAGCATCACGCAACGTTCGTGGTCCCGTTCCAGAAGTTTCACCTGGTAGCGGGATTCGAGAGTATGGGCCAGGCGCTGGCCAATGTTACCACCCCCACAGATGAAGATGCGCTTGTAGGGTTTTTCCAGTGGCTGCAACTCGCTCATGACCGAGCGAATATGGTCGGAGGCAGCGATGAAGAAAACCTCGTCGCCGTCTTCGATCACCGTATCCCCCTGAGGCATGATCGCCCGGTCTTTCCTGAAAATGGCGGCGACCCGTGTTTCGATTTTGGGCATATGGCTGCGCAGGTACGACAATTCGTGGCCAACCAGTGGGCCGCCTTCCGTCGCCCGAATGGCGACCAACTGAACAAGCCCCTTGGAAAACTCCAGTACNTGCAGCGCGCCGGGGTATTCGATCAGTCGTGTNATGTGCTTGGTGACCAGGTGCTCCGGGCTGATCAGAACATCGATGGGGAAACCCCGCAGGCTGTCCAGATCCTTTTTCTGATCNCGCTGGTAGAACAGTTCTGGTTTTGCCAGGTAGGCGTTGGCCCTGACCCGGCAGATGGTTGTCGGGGTTTTGTAGAGCAACTTGGAGACCTGGCAGGCCACCATGTTGACCTCGTCACTGTTGGTCACGGCGATGACCATGTCACCATCTTCAGCGCCCGCCTGGCGCAGAACCGTGGGAAAGGAGGCCATGCCCTGGACAGTCCGAATGTCCAGTCGATCCTGAAGCTCCCGCAGGCGGGTACTGTCACTGTCGATCACGGTGATGTCGTTGGCTTCGTTGGCGAGGTTTTCTGCCAGGGTCCCGCCCACCTGGCCGGCACCGAGAATCAGGATTTTCATGGTTCGGGTTTCTCCAGCACAGCGTAGAAAAATCCATCGTGGCTTTCGGGAACAGGCAGCATCTGGCGGCCGGTTTCCATATCGCGCCCCCAAAGGACATCGGGCTCCACCAGGGCAGCGTCGTCCTGCTGCTTCAGGAATCGACGAATTATACGGTGATTCTCCTGCGGAAACACCGAACAGGTGGCATAGACCAGGCGCCCTCCGGGTGCGAGCACTTGCCACATCGACTCCAGCAGACCCAGCTGAATGCTGGCGAGCGGGACAATGTCTGATTCACGGCGCAGCAACTTGATGTCCGGATGGCGGCGAATCACGCCGGTGGCGCTGCAGGGAACGTCCAGCAGGATGCGATCGAACGGCTTCCGGTCCCACCACTGGTCAATATCTGCGGCATCGGCCTGTTTCAGTGTCGCCACGAGATCCAGCCGTTCCAGGTTTTCCTGCACCCGTGGCAGTCGATCAGCGGATTCGTCGATAGCGACCACTTCTTCCAGTTGTCCGCAGCTTTCAAGGATAGCGCAGGTTTTGCCTCCCGGTGCGGCACAGGCATCCAACACCCGTTGGCCGGGCGCCAGGTCCATCAGGGTGGTGCAGAGCTGGGCTGCTTCATCCTGCACACTGACCGCGCCTTCGGAAAACCAGGGCAGAAGATCCACCGGCACCGGGGCGGCCAATTGGATGCCGTGGGGCGCAAACACGGTTGCGTTGGCATCGATACCGGCATCGGACAGTAATTGCAGGTAGTCGTCGCGGCTGAAGCGCAGGGCGTTCACCCGCAGGGTCATGGGGGCCTGGGTGTTGTTGGCTTCGAGAATAGCCTGCCAGTCGTGAGGCCAGTTATGGCGCAGTTTTTCAAGCATCCAGGGAGGGTGGCTGAAACGACCGATTTCGTCGGCAATGGGCGGCTCCCCTTCCCGCTCCGCAGCCCGAAGAACGCCGTTCACCAGCCCTGTCAGGTGTGGTTTGTCGAGGGCGCGGCAGGCTTCCACGGTTTCATTCAGAATTGCGTAGGTGGCCTGCTGGCTGAAGCGAAGCTGGAACAATGCCACCAGCATCAGGTGGTGGACGACCCGGTCGGATTTGCGCAGCGGTTTTTTCAGGCGCGCCTGTAGCTCGCCATCGAGCCGGTGAAACCAGCGACAGGTGCCGTAGCACAGTGCCTGTAGTGGTGGTCGTTCGTTGTCTGCCACATCACCCATGGCGTGGGGCAGGCATTGGGACAGCGACTGGCCGTTCTCAACGGATTGCAAAACCCGGGCAGCAACCGCCCGCAGTGGCTGGCCCTGCTGGCTCATTCAGTTCAGCTCCTGGCCGGGCATCAGTATGTCCTTGCCGCCGTTGATCAGGTCGTTCACCGATTGTGGCCGCGAGCCGGACAACTGCAAACGGGTGATCCTCAGGGATTCCAGGCCGCAGGCAATGTCGATGCCCTCGCGGTCGCGGCGAATCACCGTGCCGGGATGTTTGTCGCTGGTGTCGTCCAGAATCTCCGCCTGATGAATGCGGATGCGCAGATCGTCCAGGTCGGTGTAGGTGCCCGGCCAGGGATTAAAGGCACGAATCAGCCGGCTGATGGCGGGGGCATCCCGGGTCCAGTCGATATGCCCTTCTTCCTTGCTGAGTTTACGGGCATAGCAAGCCCTAGCCTCGTCCTGGACTTCGCCCTGCAGTTCGCCTTTCTCAAGCTGCTCCAGCGACTTGACGATGGCTTCGCCACCCAGGCCAGCCAGACGGTCGTGAAGGCTGCCGCCGGTATCCGCGTCTTCGATTGGGGTAATGGCTTTCAGCAACATTGCGCCGGTGTCGAGGCCAGCGTCCATCTGCATGATGGTAATACCGGTTTCCCGGTCACCCGCGGCAATCGCGCGCTGAATAGGCGCGGCACCGCGCCAGCGAGGCAGCAACGAGGCATGGATGTTCAGGCAGCCGTGACGAGGGAGGTCCAGCACCGCCTGCGGCAGAATTAGTCCGTAGGCAGCGACGATCATCACGTCTGCGTTAAGACCGCGGAGCTGTTCCTGCGCTTCGGGCGATTTCAGGGACTCTGGTTGAAACACGGGAATGCCCGCCTCAACCGCCACCTGTTTGACCGGGCTGGGTGTCAGTTTGCGGCCACGGCCAGCGGGCCGGTCGGGTTGGGAGTAAACGCCAACCACCTGATGATGGGTCGTGAGCAGTGCCTTCAGCGCGGTGGCTGCGAATTCGGGGGTGCCGGCAAAAACAAGTCGCACGGGTATCGCTTCCTGGTCCGTTGAATACGAAAAGACCGGGTTTTCACCCGGTCCCGATTTACGCTGTTTTGGCGGCTTCAGGCGCTTTTCTTGTGAAGCTTTTCCAGTTTCTTGCGAATACGGGTGCGCTTCAGTGAACTCAGGTAGTCCACAAACAGCTTGCCGTTGAGGTGATCCATCTCATGCTGGATACATACCGCCAACAGGCCACGGGCTTCCAGCTCAAAGGGTTTGCCGTCACGGCCAATAGCCCTGATCATGCAGTGTTCGATACGGGAGACGTCCTCGTAGAAACCCGGTACCGACAGGCAGCCTTCCTGCATCTCCTCAAGCTCGCCATCAAGCACTTCCACTTCCGGATTGATGAATACCCGCGGTTCACTTTTGTCTTCGGACAGATCCATGACGATGATCTGCTTGTGTACATTGACCTGGGTGGCTGCCAGGCCAATGCCGGGCGCATCGTACATGGTCTCGAACATGTCGTCGATCAGCTTGCGGGTCTCGTCTGTTACCTCGTCCACTGGCTTGGCAAGGGTGCGCAAGCGGGGGTCCGGGTATTCGAGAATATCTAGTATCATGGCGCTCGTACTTTTGGTGTCTGATTCTGGCTTTCACCGTTATCTTTTGTAACGGTGTGAATACTGTCTCCGAAATGCGACAGCGTACTGCGCATTTTTCCATCCCGTGACTATTATGATCGGGATGAAAGAGCCGGTTTCAACGGGTTTTTGCCGTTTATGGTGCTATTATCCCTCAACTCGCTCATTGAGTACAAACTGATCAGTTGATAGTCAAAAGCTTTCGACCATAGCGTAGAATTTACTGGAAGAACAAAAGATAACATCACAATTTGCGAGACATCTTCTATAGTAGTGGTATAAAAGGCAGAGTACCGGCTGCTTACCAAGAACAGAATCTATCGATTCAAGGCACGCGATCAAGGACTTAAACAATGAGGAAACTGCTGTACGCTCTGGCAGCAAGCATGCTGCTGCTAACCTCCTGGGCCCACGCCGCCCCGGAACTGAGGTCCGATCATCCCGAGCGTTACACTGTCGTGAAGGGTGACACCCTGTGGGATATTTCCGCCCGCTTCCTGAATAACCCCTGGTACTGGCCGGAAATCTGGCACGTGAATCCACAGGTTGCAAACCCACACCTGATCTATCCGGGTGACGAGCTGGCGCTGGTCTATATTGACGGCAAGCCGCGTGTTACCAAGGTTTCCAGTGATCGGGTGGTGAAGCTTTCACCAAAAGTGCGTTCCGAGCCCATCGATACGCCGATTCCCGCGATTCCCCTGGATGCGATCAGCAGTTTCCTGACCGACACACGCATCGTTGACGTTGAGGCACTCAATGGCGCGCCTTACGTGCTGGAAGGCGAGGACGGCCGGATTATTACCGGCGCGGGTGATCGGATTTACGCCCGTGGTGAGAAGCCGGCTGACAATGTGGGCGTCTTCCGCCGCAGCAAGGAATTCCGCGATCCGGAAACCGGCGAGTTCCTTGGCCTTGAGGCNCGGAGTATTGCCCGCGGNGAAGTCATTGCCGAGAATAAAGACGTTCTGACACTCCGACTGAAGCANTCCAANGAGGAAGTGCGCATCGGGGACCGTCTGCTGGTTGGCGAAGAGCGTCGCATCACCACCAGTTTTNTGCCCAGCTCTCCCGACAGTGANATCGAGGCCCAGATGATCTCGGTCGATGGTGGTGTCAGCCAGATCGGGCAGTTTGACGTGGTGGCTATCAACCGCGGTGAACGGGAAGGTCTGAAGCCGGGCAATGTCATGGCCGTGCTGAAGAGTGGCAATCTGGTTCGGGACCCGGTCACCAATGAAACCATCGAACTGCCCTCCGAGCGTGCCGGGCTGATGATGGTGTTCCAGACCTACGAGAAAATGAGCTATGGCCTGATCCTGCAGGCCACCCGTCCGTTGTCGGTTGGTGACAAGGTGACCAATCCCTGAGCTGATCACAACGTAAGACGTCCGTAGAAAGGGAGCCGCATCGCCGGCTCCTTTTTTTATGGCATAATTCACCCTCGGCCTGCCAGGAAGGCAGGCCCCGTTAGCCAACCCTGATCCACGGAAGGATGCCATGCCCCTCTCTACCGAGCCCCTGTCTGTCCCGAACCTGTTCCAGTCGGAACACGGGTTCTGGATATTCCTGTCCTGTCTGCCGAAATTCGGAGCCCGTCGCCAGCAGGCGATCCTCGAACAGATTCCGGATTTCCAGCATCTCCTGACCCATAACGCCGCCACGCTGAAAGCACTGGGTTTGGCGGCGGAAACGATCGACGCTCTCCAGGCATGGCGCCGCCAGGACAGCGCTCACCCTGTGATCGCCAGCGCCGACGGCATATACCGGGATTGCCTGCGGACCGGCACGGCTATCCTGACCATCGCCGATGCTGACTACCCCGAGCCTCTCAGGCATATTCACGACGGGCCATTGGTCCTCTATGTGCGCGGTGATCGCTCCCTGCTGGGGCGCGAGCAGATCGGTATTGTAGGTAGCCGCAACGCCACCCGGGCCGGGCTGGAACATGCCCGTTCCTTTGCCGCGGCGCTCGGCCAAAAAGGCTTGCTGGTGACCAGCGGGTTGGCCCTGGGGGTGGACGGCGCCGCCCATGCCGGCGCCCTGGATGCCGGCTTCCCGACCGTCGCCGTGATTGGCAATGGTGTTGATAAGCCTTACCCCTACCGCCACCGCACGCTCAGTGAGCGCATCGCCGGAGAGGGAGTGATTGTCTCCGAATACCCGCCAGGCACCTCCGCCAAGGCGGGCCACTTCCCTCGCCGAAACCGGATTATCAGCGGCCTTAGTCGAGGTATCCTGGTGGTAGAGGCGGGACTCAAAAGCGGCTCCCTGATCACCGCCCGACTGGCGCTGGAACAGGGGCGGGAGGTATTTGCGATTCCGGGCTCGGTCCACAATCCTTTGGCACGGGGCTGCCATCACCTGATACGCCAGGGTGC
>JGI24649J20148_1000185_pt1 | contig 10728 bp, 6 predicted proteins | sample MalvirmetagMSP81_FD_20148 | JGI IMG/M metagenome (IMG submission 20148)
CTACGGTTTACAACCGTTTACCAAATCCGGATGCGCTGCTCAGGCGGCAGGTACATCTCGTCATCTTCCGTCACGTCAAAGGCTTCGTACCATTCTGCCATGTTCTGAACGACGCCGTTTACCCGGTAAACGGGTGGGGAATGTGGGTCTGTCAGCAGCTGGCGACGGGTTGCCTCTTCGCGGTACTTGGACCGCCAGACCTGGGCCCAGGCCAGGAAGAAGCGCTGATCACCGCTCAGTCCGTCCAGCACAGGCGCTTCCTCATCCGGGCTGATCGTGCCGTTGCCATCTGTGTCGAGGCTGAGCTTGTAGGCCTTGTATGCCATCGAAAGACCGCCGAGATCGCCGATATTCTCGCCGAGTGTCAGCGCGCCATTCACACAGGTTTCCCCATCATCCAGGGGACAGAAAGCATTATATTGCTCTACGAGCGCGCCGGTCTTGGCCTTGAAATTGGATTCGTCTTCAGCGGTCCACCAATTGCGGAGCGTGCCATTTCCGTCGGATTTGGCGCCCTGATCATCGAAGCCGTGGCCCATTTCGTGACCAATGACGCCGCCGATCGCACCATAATTGACGGCGGGGTCTGCAGTCAGATTGAAGAAAGGCGGCTGAAGGATGGCAGCGGGAAACACGATTTCGTTCCGGTTGGGCGAATAATAGGCGTTCACCGTCTGGGGCAACATGAACCATTCGGTCTTGTCGATCGGCTGGCCGAGCTGGGAGATCATGTCCTTCCAGGCCCAGTCATTCACCGCCATGGAGTTGGCGAAGGCGTCCGGGCCCACATTCAGGTCCGCATAGGTCTCGAAGTTCTCCGGATATCCNATTTTTGGGGTGAATTTGGCGAGCTTGTCATGTGCTTCTGTCTTCGTGTCGTCGCCCATCCAGTCGATCTCATCGAGATTGCTGGCCATGGCCGCTCGCAAATTCTCTACCAGATCGTCCATGGCTGCCTTGTTCTCGCTCGGGAAGAAGCGCTCGGCATAGACTTTGCCGACACCTTCTCCGACGGAGCCTTCGACGGTTGAGACTGCACGCTTCCAGCGCTCGCGCTGTTCTTCGGCACCGCCCAGTTTCTTGCCATAAAATTCGAAGGTCGCCTCATCCAGGCGGCGGGGCAGGACATCGGCGTGATCGATCAGGAAGTGGGCCGCTAGATAAGCCTTCCAGTCCTCAAGTGAGGCGGTTTGCATGATCTCGAACAGGCCGCCTATGCCGCCGCCCGAGACTTTTTCGATCTGTTCCGCGGTGAGCCCGTTTTCTGCGATCTCTTCGGCTGTCGGAGTGACCTGGCGCACGACAAAGGATTCTTCGCTGTTCAGGCCAAGGTCCATGAGCATCGTCGCCACCGGGAAGTCTCCGGCGAGCTGTTCCAACTCTGCGCGGCTCATCTTGTTGTAGGTGAGGTTGCGATTCCGGCCTGTTGCGCGGTCCCAATGGGCGCGAGCAATACGGGTCTCGAGCGCGATCACGCGGTCTGCCGCCGCCTCNGCCTCCTCGTAGCCTGCTTCTGTCAGCAGGNTGGTCAGCATGGCTTTGTAGGCCGCGCGGATTTCAAGGTTTTTCTCTGTATCGTCGAGATAATAGTCACGGTCGCCAATGCCGAGCCCGGCTTGGGTCACATAGAAGATGTACTGGTCGGTCTGCTTGGAATCGACATCGACCCAGCCCGCGATAGGGGAGGCGTAGCCCGTTGCCGCAAACAGCTTGGCGAGGTCTTCCCGGCTATCGATGTTCTTGATCTTGCTGAGATAGGGCGTGGCGGGGGCGAGGCCAGCGGTTTCGATACCGCTCGTGTCCATATAGGCGTTGTAGACAGAGGCGACCTTGCCTTCGAGTGTGGCTGGATCAGGTTCGGCTTCGGCAAGCTCCTGAATGATATTGAGTACGCGCTGCTCTGACTTTTCAGCCAGCAGAGTGAAGGCGCCATAGCGTGTGCGATCACTCGGGATAACGAAACTGTCGAGCCATTTGCCATTGGCATAGGCATAGAAGTTGTCGCCGGGTGCGATGGAGTCATCGCGCAATGTGAGGTCAACACCCCAGTCCCCCCAATAGTCAGCAGCAGACAGCTCCAGGCCTTCTGCGGTGACATATTTGCCTGCTTCGTTGGGCGTGTTCGAGGATGTTGATGTTACTGCCGCAGCCTCTGCTGACTGACCAGTGTCTTCCGTGGATGCCGGCGAACAGGCGGTGAGGAGGGCAATGGTCGCTGCCCCGAGCATGAGGTGTTTCATTTAAGGTCTCTCCAGTAATATGGATAAAGGCCCGACGCCTGATCCGGGCGGGCCTTTACCGTGTTGCGTACATTTTATTCGGCGGGAGCCATTGGACCAAGTCCGCCATCTTTGCTCGTGCCAATCAATTCATCCTCGTCGATGGTCACTTCTCCGCTATAGGTCTCACCGATCTGGCGGAAAGGCTTGCCGCCCCAGGTCCAGCGGAAGATCCGGCCAATCTCGACACCGACTGCGTAAAGGGCAGGGACCATCAACAATGAGACAAAAAGCGCGAATGCAACAGCTGCGCCCAATGACACAACCATCGGTTTGAGGAATTGTGCCTGAACGGATTTTTCTGCAATCAGTGGCAGGATGCCGACAAAGGTGGTGACGGAAGTCAACAGGATGGGCCGGAAGCGGGATACGCCCCCATCGACCAGCGCCTGAACGGCACCTGCGCCTTCATCCCGCCGTCGATTCACATAGTCGATCAGGACGAGATTGTCGTTGATCACGACCCCTGCGGCTGCAGCAATGCCGAAGAACGAGAACATGGCCATCGGTGTATCAAATATCCAGAGCCCGAAGACTGCTCCGCAATAAGCAAAGGGCAGGGCCATCATCAGCAGCAGTGGCTGAGCGTAGGACCGGAAAGCCACTGCCAACAAGATGTACATCGCGCCGATGGCAATCAGGATCAATCGACCAACTTCTTCCATGAACTTCTGTTCTTCTTCGATGCCGCCCGCCACGCCGCGCTCGACATCCGGGAAGGTCTTCTCGAAGTCTGGCCAGAAATTTTCGTCCATTGAGGCCATGATCTGGTTTCGCCCGCCGTCGCCCAGCACTTCAGAATACACTGAGACTGACCGGGTGCGATTGCGACGAACGATGCGGTTGATCCCTGGTGCGTAATCGAAGTTTGCGACCTGGGTAACCGGAATTTCGCGACCATCGGAAGTGCGAACACGAAGAGAATTCAGGCTGTCCAGATTTTCCCGGGCCGATTCCGGCAAGCGGACCATGACGCGGACATCCTCGCCATCTCTCGGCAGGCGTTGGGCTTCTTCGCCATAATATGCCTGCCGGACCTGGTCGGTGACGCTGGCCAGCGTGATGCCGAGCGTTTCCGCGCCCGGTTTCAGCGAGATACGAATCTCTTCAGCGGCTGAGGAGAGGTTGTCTCCAATATCGTAGGCGTTGGCATAAGTTGCCAGGTGCTCTTTAACTGCGGCAGCCGCTTCACGCAGACGGTCCAGGTCTTGATGGTTGAGGGCAAAGCGCACGCCGCTCTGTTCATCATTGAAGGTGAAATCGAAATTGATTTCTTCAGCATCCTGAATGTCACCGACATTCAGGCGTAATTGTTCGGCTATATCCTTGGACCGCAATCCGACAGGCCGGTCTTCGGGTGGCAAGACCCCAATCCAGGCATTGACGCGCGTCCCGGACGCAACGACAGCGGCATCCTTGATCAGGCCACCCTCTATGTTCGGATATTGTTTGATCGATTCCGCCATCGTAACGTCGATACCGGCTTGCAGCTGGTCGCGGATCTGTTCGAGGCGGGTGTATGGCGTACCGTCTGGCATATCGATTTCGACCCGAACAAGGTCTGCTTCGATTTCCGGCATGAATTTGAAGGGTACGATGCCCATACCTGTGATCCGTGTCGCCAGGAAAAACAGGCAGAAGAAGAACATGACGGTNGCATAGCGGTAGCGGATCGCCAGTTCGAGGAAGGGTTTGTAGAGGTTGTTGGCAAACCAGAGCAGGCTGTCTGCAATCGAGTGCTGCAGCTTCAGCAATTTGCCAGACGGGCCGTCGAAGGACTGGCGCTTCATATGTGACAGATGGCTCGGCAGGATCAGCATGCACTCGATGATCGAGAAGATCAGGGCCGCGACCACGACGAATGTGATTTGCTGGGTAAACATCCGGGTCGGGCCGCTAATGAATGCCCACGGCAGGAAGGCGATGATCGTGGTCAGAACGCCGAACACGACCGGTTTGAGCACGAGTTGCGTGCCGACAATGGCAGCGTCCAGGCCTTCGCGCCGTCCGCTTTCGATCTCGCGGTGAATATTCTCGCCGACTATGATGGCGTCATCCACGATCACCCCGATCACCAGCAAGACAGCGAATGTGGAAAGGATGTTCCAGGAAACCCCGAAATAGGGGAGGAGCAAAATCCCGCCCGCAAAAGCGGTGATGATTCCGATCGTGACCCATAGGGCCACAGTTGGACGCAGGAACAGCAGCAGGACCAGCATGACGAGAACGGCCCCGGTCAATGCAGATTGCTGGATCAAATCCATACGGGCATTGAAAGCCACGGAATCGTCAAACAGGATGTCGATCTTCACGGCTTCCGGGAGGATGCCGTTGGAAGGGTCATTGGCGCGGTCCACATATGCCTTGATGTCGTCAGTATATTCGACAATGTGCATCGTGTTCGGCTGGGGAACCTGCACGAAGACGGTTGGCTCGTTATTGTATGTGGCCTTGAACTTGTCTGTTGCGAAGCCGTCATCGATCGTGGCGACGTCGGCCACGCGGATAGTGCCCTGTTCGGTCGATTGGCGGATGATGATGTTACCAAATTGATCCGCTGTGTCGGCCAATTGCCGAGCCGTGATGGCAACGTCGCCGGTTGAAGATTCAATTCGGCCGCCTGACGAGTTCAGCGAGGATTGACGAATAGCACTGGCCACATCACTGAAGCTCAGCCCGTATCGGCGCAATTGTTCTTCCGATACTTCGATGTTGACTTGTTCGTCGATAACGCCGCCCAGCTGCGCCAGCTCACCCCCGTTAATGTTGGCAATGTCATCACGAACCCGGTCGCCGACGCGCCGCAGCGTGCGTGCGTCCACATTGCCGTGGACGGACAGGCCAATATAGTTGTTGCGCTGTTCCCAACGTGTCACCTGCGGCTGGAACGCCGCTTGGGGCATATTGTTGATCTGATCGACGCGAATTTTCACGTCATCCAGAAACTTGTCCATGTCGATATCGTCGCGACCCTTGATGTTGACGACACCGAAGCCTTCATTCGCGATCGAGGTGATCCGGTCGAGGCCGTCAATGTCCGCGACAGCCTCTTCAATACGTGTAACGATCTGGTCTTCGACATCCTGTGGCGAAGCGCCATTCCAGGTAACCGATACCGAGGCACCCGTGATGTTCACCACGGGGAACATTTCCTGTTCCATCTTGGTGTAGCCGAAAACTCCGCCCGTGAAGGCGACGATCATCAGAAGGTTTGCGGCGACGGCGTTACGGGCGAACCATGCGACAATCCCCGTCATTGGGCTGCTCCTTCACCTGTGGTTGACGCAATTGCTGCTGGCTCGCCGGAGCTGGAGGATTCCTCGGTCCGCTCGGGCTCGTAAATCGTGATTGTACCATCTTCCATACGTTGCATGACGGTGATGCTCATACCTTCGAACGGGGCCTGGATGGGGCTGGTGATGGCCAGTTCACCGGGCTCGACACCTGACGCAAGATAGGCTCCATCAGGATCGGAGTAGATCAGCTTCACCTGGCGGATCGCCAGCTTGCCTTCGTCTGGCAAGCCGACGAATAGGCGATCATCTCCGCGTAGAGCGCCGCGTGGTGCAATCAGCACGTTTTCGAGTGTTTCCCCCTGAATGATGGCGGTCACGAAAAGGCCGGGTGCCATGGGTGCGTCGCCATCGGCGCCAGCGCCATACGGATCCTGAAGTTCGGCTATGACATTGATCTGGCGGGTTTGCGAATTCACAGCGGCTGCCGTCCGGACGACCTGTCCGTGCCACTCGCGCTCTACGCCGCCAACCGTGGCGCGGAAGGTCACATCCGGACCGGGCTGGGCCTTGCTGGAACTGAAGGCAAGGGGCAGGCCCAGACGCCCCATTTCGGCGTCCTTGAGCGGCAGGGCGACTTCAACAACATCATTGGCGAAGATCTGGCCAAGTGACTGGCCGACAGAGACGACTTGACCAATATCAACATTGCGTTCCCGCACGCGGCCGGCAAAAGGTGCGTAGACGGCCGTTCGGTCAAGCGCCAATTGGGCGTCTTTCAATTGGGCTCTGGCAGATTCCAGCGCTGCGCGAGCGCCTGCCAGCTGAGGTTCACGGCGGGCGAGGGGAGAGGCGTCGGAAATACCGAGGTCCTCGATGTCCTGTAGCGCCAGTTCAGCTTCGGCCTCTTCGAGGGCAAGGGCCTGCTGGGCGCTGGCCACGGTAGACTGGGCGCGTACAACTGCCAGTTCATAGTCAGCCGCCTCAACACGGACGAGCAGCTGACCTTTGTTGATGAAACCGCCATCGATGAAGTCAGGGGATACGTAGGAAATCCGGCCGGAAATTTGCGGGGCCACGATGATCTCGCGTCGCGGTCTTACCTCGCCTTGCGACTCCACGACGAGCGTCAGGTCGCCCTGGCGAACGGGCTCCGCAAATACATTCAGGCCGGCGCGGGCTTCCTCGGCTTTTTCAGGTTTGGGTTTGATCGCTGACAGAGCGGCCACGCCGCCGATACCAACCACGGCGAGGATCCCGATCGGAATCAAAACTGAAATGAGGCGTCCCATGACTTATTCTCCTGCCGCTATTCTGCGGCGCTTTCTTGCGGGGCTTGAACGGTGGTCGAGGCAGTCTGTACGGGCAGGCCGCCCCCAAGGGCTAGATGGTAGGAAATCCGGTTCGAAGCACGCGATGCGCGCGCGGAAACCAACTGGCTCTCAGAAGTGAGACGCCGGGTCTGGGCATCGATCAGATTGAACACGGTGATCGTACCACTTGTGTACTGGCGCTCGGCCAGTTCTTCGGCAAGGCGAGCCTCTTCCAAGGCGCGCAATTGCGCATCCTCTTGCAGGGCGAGATACGTGTCGGCTGCGATAGCGTCCTCGACTTCTCCCCACGCCGTCAGCGCAATGCCAGCATAGCTCGCAATCGCTGATTCTGCTTGCGCCACAGCGGCATCACGCTGGGCGTCCAGGCGCCCGCCCGTGAACAGTGGCTGGATCAGGCTTGCCACGAGCCGGGCGGCAATCCGCTCTGGATCGACCATGTCTGCAAATTCGGACTCGCTGGTAGAAATAGAGCCGGTCAAGCGCAGGGCGGGCAGCATGGCGAGGCGCGCTTGTTCCGCGCGCAGGCCGGCAGCAATGATACTCGCTTCGGCGCTCGCCACATCCGGGCGACGCGATAGCAACAGCATTGGATTGCCTTCTACGACCAGCGTTTCCAGCACCGGCAATTCAGCCGTGGCTTCGATTTCGGTTGCCGGATAGCGGCCTAGCAGGATTTCCAGCCGACGTGCGGCCTCACCTGATTGCTGACGGCGTTGAGCAATACTGGCTTCTGCGCCAGCAAGTGCGCTGCGTGCGGTGCGCACATCCAATGCTTGGGCCACTCCGCGCTGGAATCGGCGTTCGGTCAGAATGCGAACCCGGTCGCGTGCTTCATAAGTCAGTACTGCCACGCGCTCCTGCGCCAGTGCAGCGTTCAGATTGATCCAGGCAATNGCAGTTTGAGCGGCAACAGACAACTCGGCGGCGGCAAAGTCGGCTTCGGTTGCGGCAAGNTCTGCTTCTGCGGCGGCAATACCACGTCCGAGCCGGTTCCAAAGATCGGCTTCCCAACTCGCATCAAGGCCCAGACCGTAAATTCCGTCCGTCGCTCGATCAAGATCACCGCCAACTTCAAAGGAATTGGATGTGACTCCAGCGCTGATGGAGCCGTCAATACTGACGGAACGCTGAGAACGGGCCGTGCGGATTGACGCAGCAGCTGCCCGGACAAGTGCGGCGCGTGATTCAAGCGTAGGGCTATTGGCCAGAGCCTCGCGCACCAGACTTTCCATGACCGGATCGCTGAACTGGCTTAGCCAGTCGCCGGTATTCGCCTGACCAGCAACACCTGATGCCGCCCAATCCACTGGAGCGTCAGGCGCGATGGCAAAAATCTCCTCGCGATTTCCATCAATGCCGGGCAAATTTGCCTGTGATGTTGCGCAGGCCGCAAGAATTGCCGGGGCTAGTAGTAGAATTGATCGTGTCATGCCGTCGGCAACGCTCCTTTTTCCAGACGTCGGATACGCCCGCTCTAGTCGACTGTCAATGATAAATTATCGTTTTTCAATAATTACATTTAGTTGCACAAATGCCGCTTGTGGTTGTGATACGTCGTGAAGGGCTTGGCAGATGTCTGGTTGCGTATTAGCGGCTTCGAGACCTGAAGTCTTTGAGTAGTTAGTTAACAGGAGCATGAATGAGCGAAGGCATGTCAGCCGACGCAAAACAGTCCGCTCGTAGCGCCCTCTCGCGGCGCGCGAGAGACTTCATAACGCTTGTGTGCTGCTTCGGTTTTATCCTTCTTTTGATGTGGATTACAGGTGCAATTGGCCTGATTGAGGCGATTGCTGCCCTGTTGGTGGCCATGTCCGTCGCGACAGCCATCTTCGTGGGAACCGCGACGATCCTTCCCATCAGTCCACGGCTCTCGGTTGAGCCAGCGCTCGTTCAGCCGAATATTCAGGAATCTGCCATTCTTTTGGATGCATTGCCGCTGCCGGCTTTCGAGATTGATGACGAGCAACGCATTGTCACAATGAACGAAGAGGCGGAGTTCATTCTGCGGCTTGATGGGCGTGTAAACCCCCGCGCCAGTACCGTCATCCGGTCGCCGGGGCTGCTTTCTGCAATCGAGAATGCGATCCAGACTGGCACGGTCGAGCCGATGGCTGTGGAGGTCGAGAGCGGGCCGGACGAGACGTGGCGGGCGCATGTATCGCGACCCGGCCGGGCAAGACGTACGCTCGTCGTTCTGGAAGACCTCACCCCTGTTCGCCGCGCCGCGCGGGCGCGATCAGACTTTCTGGCTAATGCGAGCCATGAATTGCGCACGCCGCTGACTGCGCTGTCGGGCTTTATCGAGACGATGCGGGGCCCTGCCAAGGATGACAAGGATTCCTGGGACCGATTTCTGGCCATCATGGCCGGTGAGACCGAGCGCATGTCGCGATTGATCGCGGATTTGCTGTCCCTGTCGCGGATCGAGTCTTCTGAACATGTATCGCCGCGCGAACGCGAGGAATTTCGGGACATTGTCTCCGATGCCACACATGCTTTCAGCGCCATCGCGGCGGAGAAGGGGGTACGGCTGGTGGTTCAGTCGGATGATGGGCCCATGCCGGTGATCGCCCACCGCGACGAGATGATTCAGGTCGCGGAGAATCTCGTTTCAAACGCCCTGAAGTATTCAAAGGAAGGCGGACAGGTAATCCTGAGCTTTGGTATAGCCTCCGGTATGGCCGAAGCACGCTTGAAAGCGGGGCAGACCTGGGCCAGCAGCGAGCGCATGACCTTGTTGCCCGCGTCAAGCCGGCCAGGCACGCAGGAGCGCGCCATCTGGATGCGCGTAGAAGATCAGGGACCGGGGATCGAGCGTGAACACTTGCCACGTTTGGGCGAACGCTTTTACCGCGCCGATCAGAGCCGGGGGGGCAAGATCACCGGCACAGGGCTCGGCCTGGCCATTGTGAAGCATATCATGGCCCATCATCGCGGCGGATTCTCGGTAGAGACGCGCATTGGCGAGGGGACGGCTTTCGGAGTCTGGTTGCCTGCTGCGCGCGAGGAGGGTTTGTCCGACTAGTCGCGTGCGCGGCGCGCTGCATCAAACCAGTCGGTCACCATATTGCCTGGCAAGGCGTGCAGATCATGCAACCAGTTTGGCAGATTCTGCAGGGCACCTGCAGTGTCTTCCCAGCGACGCAAGTTTACGTCAGCGGCAATCTGAAATGCATCGCGCAATTTGTCTTCGGTCATCGGAGTCGCCATGCCTTTGGGCGCCATGACCGACATGCTTTTCTGAGTGGCAATCAGGGTTTCGAGCGTCGCAGCTGTCATGGACAGGCCCGCGCGCCACGGAGTTAGCCAGAGTTCGAGCATTGCATTACCTCACATTCCTACAACAGACATAGGGCTTAATGCTGCGCTGCACAACAAATCCCGTGCCATTGCGTATTTCATGCCCTGTTTCCGCCACAGCGGAATGCGACTAGGATTCCTGCAATGCCTGCCGATACGCTCCCGCCGAATTTCGTGCCATCCCCCGCCCGGGGCAGGGTGTTGGTATTCGATTCCGGCATGGGTGGTTTGACCGTTGTGGAAGAAATACGCGCCTTGGGACCGGCGCTAGGTATCCATTACTCTGCTGACTCTGCCTTTTTCCCCTATGGTGAGAAGTCCGATGAAGCCTTGCAGGCGCGTTTGCCGGCNGTTGCCAAGGCGCTGTGCGATAAAGTCAAGCCGGATGTCTTNGTGATTGCCTGCAACACAGCGTCGACTCTGGCTCTGCAGGACGTGCGGGCTGCTCTGGATATTCCGGTTGTTGGAACAGTACCGGCTATCAAGCCAGCGGCTCAATTGTCCCAGACCGGCACTATCGGTTTGCTGGCAACCCCCGGAACGGTGCGGCGCGCCTATACGGCTGAACTCATTTCCAATTTT
>JGI24649J20148_1000188_pt1 | contig 10673 bp, 8 predicted proteins | sample MalvirmetagMSP81_FD_20148 | JGI IMG/M metagenome (IMG submission 20148)
GGGTCATATCGGAATCACAGCGATAAACGCGGCCGGGGCAAATCATCCGAAACGGGGGCTTACCATCTTCCATGGTGCGAATCTGGACCGGTGAGGTATGGGTTCGCAGCAATGTGCCGGGATTGAAGTAAAACGTGTCGTGCATGGCACGGGCCGGATGGTGGCCGGGAATGTTGAGCGCTTCGAAGTTGTGATAGTCGTCCTCGATTTCCGGCCCCTGCTCCACGGTATAGCCCGCGCGGGAGAAAAACTGCTCAATGCGCTGGAGGGTTCGGGTCACCGGATGCAGGCCGCCGAGGTCCTGGCCACGGCCGGGAAGCGTCACATCAATGGATTCACTGGCGAGCTTCTGTTCAATGGCGGCACGTTCAAGGTCCGTGCGGCGGGCGTTGATGGCCTGCTCCACCTGCCCCTTGGCGTCGTTGATCTTCTGGCCGGCAGCGGGACGCTCTTCCGCGGACAGCTTGCCCAGTGTTTTCGCCTGCTGGGTGATCACACCCTTCTTGCCAAGGTATTCAACACGAATCTGATCCAGTGCCTGCAAACTGTCGGCACTTTCAACCGCCGCCAGGCCGTCCTGAACGAGTTGATCCAGGTTTTCCATTGACCCTGCTCCAATCCAGAAATGGAATCACTCTAAACAAAAATAGGGGAAGAGCGCGCCCTTCCCCTATCAGAAGGCGTCTTCATGAACCCATGGAGACGCCTGAATCGATCGGTTAACCGATGAAAGAGCTAAGCGATCACAGAGACGCTTTGGCCTTCTCAACAACAGCGGTAAACGCCTGCTGCTCGTTCATGGCCAGGTCGGCCAGAACTTTACGGTCGATCTCAACATTGGCCTTCTTCAGGCCAGCAATCAGACGGCTGTAAGACAGGCCGTTGGCACGGGCGCCAGCATTGATACGGGCAATCCACAGTGCGCGGAACGAGCGCTTACGGTTACGACGGTCACGGTAAGCGTACTGACCGGCCTTGATAACCGCCTGTTTGGCTACGCGGAAGACGCGGCTACGCGCTCCGTAATAACCCTTGGCCTGACTGAGAATCTTTTTATGACGACGGCGTGCAACCACACCACGTTTTACGCGAGGCATACGTTAATCCTTCTACCTTTAAACCTAAAAAGAAATGGCTAGCGGCTGAATCAGCACGCCGTCATACGTTTGATTGAAGCCACATCGGACTTGGCAATCAACTTGGTACCACGGAGCTGACGCTTACGCTTCGGGCTCTTCTTGGTCAAGATATGACTGGTGAAGGACTGCTTATGCTTAAAGCCAGTAGCGGTCTTCTTGAACCGCTTGGTGGCCCCGCTTTTGGTTTTCATCTTGGGCATTTTTAAAACTCCGCATTCTGTTTTTAAGTGATATCAATGTGCCCCTGAACGACAAATCCCCCGCGACCGCGGGGGATCAGCACCGGATCAGGTTCACTTCTTTTTACGGGGGGCCACTACCATGGTCATCTGGCGGCCTTCCATTTTCGGCCGCTGTTCTACCTGGGCAAGCTCTTCAATATCCACTTCGATCCTGTTCATGAGCTTCATACCAATTTCCTGGTGTGCCATCTCACGCCCACGGAAGCGGATAGTGATTTTGCCGCGGTCCCCGTTTTCAAGGAAACGTACCAGGTTGCGTAGTTTGACCTGATAATCCCCTTCTTCAGTTCCTGGNCGGAACTTAAGCTCTTTGACCTGCGTCTGCTTCTGCTTTTTCTTGGCAGCCGCTTTGGCCTTCTTCTCATCGAAGATTTTCTTGCCGTAGTCCATTATCTTACAGACGATCGGATCGGAATCCGTAACCTGAACCAGGTCAAGAGACGCTTCTTCAGCCTGCTTGAGTGCATCTTCAATCGGTACGACACCGACCTGATTGCCTTCGGCATCGATCAGACGGACTTCAGTTGCGTCAATGTTCTCGTTGATCGGCGCTTTTGGAGTGCGCCCCCGATTCGCTCGCTGTTTAATAATCAGATCTCCGTTTTGGTTCTGCCTTTGCGATTGATTTCGTCAGCCATCAGCTGCTCAAACGCTTCCAGCGATAAAGTTCCCAGATCCTCACCCTTGCGGGTTCTCACCGCAACGGCGTTGTTTTCAACTTCTTTGTCGCCGATAACAACAAGGAAGGGAACTTTGTTAATAGTATGCTCGCGGATTTTAAAGCCGATCTTCTCGTTTCTCAAGTCAGCATTAACCCTATAGCCAAGGGAATCCCACTTTTTCGCAAGATTCTGGCAATAATCCCGCTGATTGTCGGTAATATTCAGCACCGCGATCTGCGTTGGCGCAAGCCATGTCGGGAAAGCGCCCTCGTATTCCTCGATGAGGATACCAATAAAGCGCTCGAACGAACCAAGAACCGCCCTGTGTAACATCACCGGCGTCTTGCGCTCGGAGTTATCTGCCACATATTGGGCACCCAGCCGTCCCGGCATGGAAAAATCGACCTGAATGGTACCACATTGCCACACCCGTCCGATGCAGTCTTTCAGCGAAAACTCGATTTTCGGGCCATAAAAGGCGCCCTCACCCGGCAAAAGCTCCCAATCAACGCCTTCCCGGTTCAATGCTTCTTCCAGCGCGGCTTCCGCTTTGTCCCAGACTTCGTCCGAGCCAACCCGCTTTTCCGGACGGGTTGAGAGCTTGTAAAGAATCTCCGTAAACCCGAAATCCGCATAAATCTCGTGGAGCATGCCGATAAAGTCAGACACTTCCTGCTGAATGGCATCCTCTTCACAGAAAATGTGGGCATCGTCCTGGGTAAACCCGCGAACCCGCATCAAACCATGCAAGGCACCAGACGCCTCGTTACGGTGACAGGAACCGAACTCGGCCAGACGCAGTGGCAGGTCCTTGTAGCTTTTCAGGCCCTGGTTGAAAACCTGCACATGGCAGGGACAGTTCATCGGCTTGATGGCGTAGTCGTGCTTCTCGGACTCCGTGGTAAACATGTCGTCCTTGAACTTGTCCCAGTGCCCTGACTTTTCCCAAAGCGCCCTGGAAACCACCTGCGGCGTCTTGATTTCCTGGTAACCATGCTCATGCTGCTTGCGGCGCATGTACTGCTCGATCTCCTGATACAGGGACCAGCCATCCGGATGCCAGAACACCATGCCAGGGGCCTCTTCCTGCATGTGGAACAGGCTCAATTTCTTGCCGATCTTGCGGTGGTCGCGCTTCTCGGCCTCTTCCAGGCGATGCAGATAGGCCTTCAGGTCTTTCTTGTTGCCCCAGGCAGTGCCATACACCCTCTGCAACTGCTCGTTGCTGGTATCGCCGCGCCAGTAGGCGCCGGCAACCTTGGTCAGCTTGAAGGCCTTGAGCTTGCCGGTGTTGGGCACGTGAGGGCCACGACACAGATCGATAAAGTCACCCTGGCGGTAGAAGGACAGATCTTCCTCGCCGGGAATATCCTCAATGATGCGAACCTTGTATTCCTCGCCCATCTCATCAAACAGACGGACAGCTTCGTCACGGGACATGACCGATCGGGACACCGGAATATCCTGCTTGGCCAGCTCTTCCATGCGCTTTTCGATCCGGCTCAGGTCTTCATTGGTGAACGGCCGGTCGAATTTGAAATCGTAATAGAACCCGTTATCCACAACCGGACCAATAGTCACCTGAGCGGAAGGAAACAGTTCCTTGACCGCCATGGCCAGGAGATGTGCGGTGGAGTGGCGGATAATGTCGACGCCGTCTTCATCACGCTCGGTGACAATGGCAAGCTCAGCGTCTTCTTCAATCGGGAAGCTGGTATCGACCAGTTGGCCATTTACACGGCCGGCAATGGCGGCCTTGGCAAGCCCGGCACCAATGTCTGCGGCGACATCGTGAACGGTAACAGATTCGGCAAAACTGCGGTGACTGCCATCCGGCAGGGTAACAACAGGCATAGTAGGCTCCTAGGGACTCAGAGGTGATCCGTACCAAAGACCACATGTTGACGGTTGGCCGCGATACAAACCGCGGACCGTTGCGCGCAGGAGTTTAACAGAAAAAAGCCCGGCAGGTTAATGCCGGGCTTTTAAGGGGAAAAGGGTCAGCCGTAGGCGCTGGCCTCTTCGGGTGTGCGTCGCCGCAATTGGCCGAACGCGACAAGACCAAGCAGTATAAGCGCGGGAATGAACATAAGTTCCTTCGGCGGGCGCTCATTCTCAACCTGCACGGCATCAATGGTCCAGCCGAAGCTGACGCCGGCGTTCTCTGCCTGGCTACCATAGCCAACGAAATCCACCACCATCGTGTCATCCTGACGCGACAGCTCAAGGCCAGCGCTCGCCAGTCTCGCCTCCGGGGATTCCGCTGCGGGTAGCTCCAGACTGAGATAGGTGGAAACTTCGTCACCACTCAGGGACATGCCCGATGCCTGCACTACCAGGGACTCGCCTGCGGGCACATTTTCAATATGCTCAATCACCTCGGTACCCGGCCTGTCCTGCGTTGCCGGGTAGACCATGTCCCACCAATACCCTGGACGGAACAGGGTAAACGTGATCAGCAGCAGCAGAGCCGACTCCCACTTGTAGCTCTTGGTAAACCAGTAACCCTGAGTGGCCGCCGAGAAGACCAGCATGGCCGTCACCGCACTGGCAACCGTCACCAGCAAATCCACCCAACCCGTCAGGCCAATCAACAACAACTGGGTGTTGAAGATGAACATGAAGGGCAGAATCGCTGTCCGAATATCGTACGTGAAGCCCTGCACACCCGTTCGTATCGGGTCCGCCCCGGAGATAGCCGCCGCCGCGTAGGCGGCCAGCCCCACGGGCGGCGTATCATCCGCCAGTATGCCGAAATAGAACACGAACAGATGGACAGCGATCAAAGGCACCAACAAGCCATTCTGGGCGCCCAGTGTCACGATAACCGGAGCCATCAGGGTGGAAACCACGATGTAGTTGGCGGTCGTAGGCAGCCCCATACCCAGAATCAGACTGATAATCGCTGTGAAAACCAGCATCAGCAACAGGTTGCCGCCGGAGATGAACTCCACAAACTGGGTCATCACCAGGCCAATGCCTGTCAGCGTCACCGTGCCCACCACAATGCCGGCGGTGGCAGTCGCCACACCGATACCAACCATATTCCTCGCGCCAGTTACCAGCGAGAGGGTGAGGTCAACGAGGCCGGTTTTTGTTTCCGCAAGGAAGTGACCTTTTTTGCGGAAAAACGCTTTCAGTGGCTGCTGAGTGATCACGATGAAAATCATAAACACCGTGGCCCAGAATGCTGATAGCTGGGGCGAAAACCGCTCAACAGTCAGGCACCAGACCAGGACCACCACTGGCAACAGGAAGTACAGGCCGGTCTTAACCGTTGGCCCCACGTCAGGCAGTGTATCCATTGAGGATTCAGGATCGTCCTGAGCCAGTTCCGGAAAGCGGGTGGAGTACCAGACCAGCCCGATGTAAATGAACAGCAGAAGCGGCCCGAGAACCCACACAGCGGCTTCGCCCAGAACCACCTTCAACCATCCAATGCCGTAATACACGATGAACGTGAGAGCACTCAGGCCAATCAGGATCACAACCCAGTTCAGCATACGCTGCGCGAGAGTCGGGCGATTCGGACGTTCAATACCCTTCATCTTGAGCTTACAGGCCTCAAGGTGAACGATGTAAATCAACGCCACGTAGGAGATCAGCGCTGGCAGGATGGCGTGTTTGATCACTTCCAGGTAGGAAATGCCCACGTACTCAACCATCAGGAAGGCTGCCGCGCCCATAATGGGAGGCGTCAACTGACCGTTAGTGGATGCAGCTACCTCAACAGCACCCGCCTTGGTAGCGGGGAAACCAACCCGCTTCATCAGGGGGATGGTAAAGGTGCCGGTTGTCACCACGTTGGCGATGGACGAACCTGAAATCACACCGCTCAGACCACTGGATACCACCGCAGCCTTGGCGGGACCGCCGCGCATGTGCCCGAGCATGGCGTAGGCAACCTGGATAAAGTAGTTGCCCGCCCCTGCCCGTTCCAGCAGCGCACCGAATAACACAAACAGGAAGACAAAACTGGTGGACACGCCAAGGGCGACACCAAACACGCCTTCCGTACCCAGCCACATATGGGAAGACAGCTTGCTCAGACTGGCCCCTTTGTGGGAAATCACATCCGGCATATAGGGGCCGGCCAGCGCGTAAATAAGGAACACACCAGCAACGATGGTCAGCGGCAGCCCCAGTGCGCGGCGAGTTGCTTCCAGCAGCAGTACCAGACCACCAAGTGCAATGATCAGGTCCTGGGTAATCGGCGAGCCCGGACGCGTCGCAAGCTGGTCATAAAACAGATACAGATAAGAGGCTGCAAAAGCGGCAGCCAGGGCAAGAATCCAGTCGTAAACCGGTACGTGGTCAACATTCCTGCCACGAATCATGGGATAAGCCGCAAACGCGAGGAACGCTGCAAAGGCGAGATGAATGGATCTTGCTTCCGTCGAGTTAAAAACACCGAACTCAACAATGTAGGGGAGCGGTGACGCTATCCATAGCTGAAAGAGGGACCAGAGCAGAGGGACAACAAAGAGAATCTTTGCAGCCGTACCGGTCGCAGCCCTTCCACCGGTCTCGGTTTGGAGAACCTCTGCAACCTTCTTGCTGTCGATGGTATCCCCGGCTCTCGGTTCGCTATTGGTCATAGCTGGGTCCTGTAAGAATATAGCGGGTCGGAGATCAGAACACCGCGGGCAGGCCTGCCCGCGGTGTCGTTGTACCGGTTACAGGATCAGTCGATCAGGCCGGCTTCTTTGTAGTACTTCGCCGCGCCCGGGTGCAGAGGTGCACTCAACGCGTCGGATACCATTTCTTCTTTCTTCAGGTTGGCAAACGCAGGGTGCAGGCGCTTGAAGCTGTCAAAGTTCTCGAATACAGCCTTGACCACTTCGTACACTACGTCCTCAGATACCTCGGTAGACGAGACAAACGTTGCCGCCACACCAAACGTGGTCACGTCATCGTCAGAACCACGATACATACCACCCGGGATCACCGCTTCACGGTAGTATGGGTTGTCTGCAACCAGCTTCTTGGTCGCTTCGTTATTGACGCTGACGATCACACTGTCACAGGACGTGGTCGCTTCCTTGATCGCACCGGAGGGGTGCCCAACGGTGTAGAAGAATGCATCAATATTGCCATCACACAGAGCCTGGGATTGCTCCGCAGCCTTCAGTTCCGCCGGAAGCGAGAACTTGTCCATGGTCCAGCCCATTTCGTCCATCAGCACTTCTGCTGTGGCGCGCTGGCCGGAACCGGGGTTACCGACGGACACGCGCTTGCCTGCAAGATCTTCAAACGTCTTGATACCAGACCCCTTGCTGGCAACCACCGTGAATGGCTCGGGGTGCAGCGAGAATACAGCACGCAGNTTCTCGTTCTTTCCGTCTTCCTCGAACTGGCTGGTGCCGTTGTAGGCGTGGTACTGCCAGTCAGACTGGGCTACCGCCAGGTCCAGCTCACCCTGGCGAATCGCGTTCAGGTTATAGACCGAACCACCGGTGCTCTCTACAGAGCAGCGAATACCATGTTCCTTACGATCCATGTTAACCAGGCGACAAATCGCACCACCAGCCGGATAGTACACACCGGTTACGCCCCCGGTACCGATGGTGACAAATTTCTGCTCCTGCGCGGTAACCGCTGTCGAAGCGGTTCCAAGGCTGACCGCTGCTGCAACTGCAAGTGCGGAAAATTTCTGTTTCAGTGCCATGACTTTTCCCTTATCTGTTCATTATTGCTTTTTTGGGCCCGCGTAACGAAACGGACACTCCTCACTTTCGCCTTAAAACATAGACCACTTTGCGATATAAATAAAGCAAGGGTTAGCTCGCTAACCACTTGAGCAAAAAAACAAAAAAGCCCGCAGAGCGGGCTTTTTTGATCAAGCGGTCGCGAATCTTATTTGTTCGCGCGGGCCTTGGCAACCATTCGATCCGGGCGCAGGAGGAAACGCGCCAGGGCCGGCAGCAGCCAGATAGAGCCCACCATGTTCCAGATGAACATGAAGAACAGCAACAGCCCCATATCCGCCTGGAACTTGATCGGCGAGAAGATCCAGGTAACCACACCGATACCCAGCGTGACACCGGTAAAGATAACCGCCTTACCAGTAGACCTCAGGGTCTCGAAGTATGCTTCCTGGAGTGTCTTGCCCTCCAACAGGAACTTCTCGAGCTTGCTGTAGATATAGATACCGTAGTCGACACCAATACCCACGCCCAGCGCAATAACCGGCAACGTCGCTACCTTGATACCAATGCCTGATACCGCCATGATCGCCTCGGCCAGGATCGACGTCAGGCCCAGTGGGATCAGAATACACAGAACCGCACGGATAGAACGGAACGTCAGCAGGCACAATGACGCGACCACACCGTAGACGAAGATCAACATCATGTTCTTCGCACTTGAGATGACATCGTTCGTGGCAGCTTCGACGCCCGCATTACCGGCGGCCAGCATGAACGTGTATTCGTCGTTGTTATTGTTGCTGGCGAACTCCTCAACGCGTTCGGTGACTGTTTCCAGCGTTTCTGCCTTGTGATCCTCAAGGAAAACAAGCACCGGTGTCAGATCACAATTGGTATTGATCAGGCCTGCCGGTGCCTCACGGATCGAGGCATTGATAATAGTCTGGTTGCGGGAAATCTCATACCACTTCCAGTTACCCTCGTTCAGTGCTTGGTAACAATCTTGGACACATCGGCCAAAGACGCCGAGGACTGCACGCCAGGCGTGTTCTGAAGCTCCCACTGAAGGTTGTCCATCGCGCGGAGAACGTTGTACTGGGTACACTGCTCTTCCTCGGTTTTCACCATCACGACCAACACATCGGCACTCGTTGAGTAGTTGTCGATGATGTAGGCATTGTCCTTGTTGTAGCGGGAATCGGCCCGCAGCTCCGGCGCACCCTGATCAAGGTCACCGACTTTCAGGCCTTGCTTGTAATAAAGGCCAAGACCCAGGCCAATAACCGCTATCAACAGAGAAATCGGTGCCACACCGGGATGTGCGAAGTAAGACATGACGCGCCACTTGCGGTCCTGCTTTTCACCATGATTCTGCACATGACGAACACCGCCCTTGGAGATACCAAGGTACGACATGATCAATACGTGCAATACCAGGTTGGTCAGAATGACGAACGCCACACCGATGCCGGCGGCAACGGCCAGATCCCGGATAACATCGATCTCGATGAAGAACAGAGTCAGGAAGCCGAAGGCATCTGAAATCAGAGCCAGCATGCCCGGGATGTAGAGCGCCCGGAACGCAAGGCGGGCCGCGGTAACGGAATCAAACCCTTTCGCCGCTTCCACCGCCATGGCATTCACAATCTGAACGCCATGACTGATGCCGATGGCAAATACGAGGAACGGAACCAGAACCGAGTAAGGGTCCAGGCCATACCCCAACAGCCTCAATGTGCCCAGTTGCAGGAACACCGCGATGATGGAGGTGAACACCGGAACCAGTGTTCCGGTAATGCAACGTGAGTACCCGAACAGCAACAGGGTCGTCAGGATAATGGTGATGCCCGCAAACCAGGCAATGGAACCAATACCCTCAATGAGGTCGCCCACTTTCTTGGCGAAACCGACGATGTGAATTTCAATGTTCGGATTCTGCGCCTCGTACTTGTCCCGGATCTTTTCTTCCAACTGGCGCGAGAACTCACCGTAGTCCAGCGGCTCGCCAGTTTCAGGGTTGTTCTCATAAAGCGGCGCGTACACGATGGTAGAACGGAAGTTGTCGGAAATCAGGCGCCCTACTTCGTTCGAACGGAGTACGTTCTGACGCAGCTGTTCAAGGGTGGCCCGGGAGCCATCGTAACCGTCCGGGATCACGGTGCCGCCCTGGAACCCTTGCTCAGTCACCTCAACCCAGCGAACGTTGGAGGTCCAGAGTGATTTCAATCCGGAACGGTCCACCCCGTTGAGATAGAACACCTCGTCGGTGATCTGCTTCAGGGTTTCCATATACTCGGCTGTGAAGATATCGCCCTCTTCCACTTCAACGGCGATACGCACAAAGTTACCCAGGTTCTCCAGATCGTCCCGGTGCTCAAGCATATTGACGATGTAGGGATGCTCCAACGGAATCATCCGCTCGAAACTGGCATCCGGCTCAATCTTGACGGCGTTGTAGCCAAGGAACAGCGTCAGGAAGAAAAAGGCAATCAGGATAATGGCCCGATTGTTGAAGATCAGTCGCTCCAGGAACGGTTCTGCCTTCGGTGTAGTCAGGTAATGCTCGCCCTTGTCGTGCTTCGGGTTCGACATTCAAAAGCCCCTCTAATTTTCTATCTGTTGGTGCCGCATCAGGGCGTTATTGAAGATTCTTGCCGCGGGCGTCGGTGTGCTTCACACCACCCTCGCCCACAACCAGTAGATTGGTTCCCGATACGGGGACAACATCCATCACCCCTTCCCGGTCATTCCGGAAGTAGGGACGGAAAGTTTCTCCACCGTTGGTGCTCATTAACACTGCACCACCATTGCCAACCAACGTGATACGGCCGTCTTCGGACACCGTGCCATCATTGAGGGTTGCATCTGACTCGCTGGGCACTACTTTCCAGCTTCTACCCAGGTCGGACGAAAAGAAGATATTCCCACGCAAACCGAATGCGAGTATTTCATTCACATTACCGGTTCCTATGGCTCCGAACA
>JGI24649J20148_1000196_pt1 | contig 10423 bp, 6 predicted proteins | sample MalvirmetagMSP81_FD_20148 | JGI IMG/M metagenome (IMG submission 20148)
ATCAGGAAAGAACCGGATACCGGCTGCCGCTGAGCGGGGCCATTGTCCACCAACTTCCATGATCTGCCTTTCAAAGGGGATGTAGATGAATATTGAACAATACACAGAGCGCGCTCGCGCGATCATTCAGGGTGCACAGACCGCTGCCTTGGCAAATGGCCATCAGGTTCTGACGCCTGCCCATGTCCTGAAGACCATGCTGGAAGACCGCGACCAGCTCGCGGTGAACCTGATCCGTGCAAGCGGGGGTCGTCCGGAACTGGTTGCGCAAGGCATCGACACGGCGCTTGGAAAACTGCCCAAGGTGCAAGGCGCAAGCTCTGGCCTACGTCTCGAGCAGGCAGGGGCCCAGCTGTTCCAGACTGCCGAAGCGGACGCAAAGAAAGCTGGCGACAGTTTTGTCACCGTTGAACGCCTGTTGCTGGCAATCGCCAGTCTGAAGGGTGATCCGGCTTCTGACGTGCTGGCCAATGCGGGCGTGACCTCGTCTGGCCTCGAAGGCGCCATTGCCGAACTCCGTCAGGGTCGCACTGCTGACAGTGAAAATGCCGAAGAAGGCTATGAAGCCCTGAAAAAATACGCCCGCGACCTGACCAAGGATGCGCGGGAAGGCAAGCTCGACCCGGTTATCGGGCGCGACGAAGAAATCCGCCGTGCGATCCAGGTCCTGTCTCGCCGCTCGAAGAACAACCCAGTCCTGATTGGTGAGCCCGGTGTGGGTAAAACGGCAATCGCCGAAGGACTCGCGCTGCGCATTGTTAATGGCGACGTACCAGAAAGCCTGAAAGGCAAACGCCTGCTTGCGCTCGACATGGGCGCACTGATTGCGGGGGCAAAGTTCCGCGGTGAATTCGAGGAACGCCTGAAGGCCGTGCTGAATGAAGTTCAGCAGGCGGAAGGGGGCGTTGTCCTGTTCATTGATGAGATGCACACGCTGGTTGGTGCGGGCAAGGGTGATGGCGCAATGGACGCCTCAAACCTCCTCAAGCCTGCCTTGGCGCGTGGCGAACTGCACTGTATCGGTGCGACGACTTTGGACGAGTATCGCAAACATGTTGAAGGTGACCCCGCCCTCGCACGACGGTTCATGGCCGTTTTCGTGGATGAGCCAACCGTTGCCGATACAATCTCGATTCTCCGTGGCCTGAAGGGCCGTTACGAGGCGCACCATGGTATCCGCGTGTCGGACGCCGCGATTGTTTCTGCCGCCAATTTGTCGAACCGGTATATCACTGACCGGTTCCTGCCGGACAAGGCCATCGATTTGATGGACGAGGCCTCTGCGCGCTTGCGCATGCAGGTCGATTCCAAGCCCGAAGAACTCGACGAGATCGATCGCCGCCTCCTGCAATTGCGGATCGAGGCCGAGGCTCTGAAGAAAGAAAAGGATGCTGCTTCGGTGGATCGCCTCAAGACAATCGAGAGCGAGATTACGGATCTGCAGACAAAGTCTGATGAGCTGACGGCGACATGGTCCGCCGAGAAGAACAAGTTGAAGGGCGCTGCCTCCGCGAAAGAACAGCTCGACCGGGCCTATGCCGACATGGCGGAAGCCCAGCGCCAAGGCGACCTGACCAAGGCGTCTGAGTTGAAGTTCGCGACAATCCCGCAGCTGGAAAAGCTCATTGCCGAAGTCGAAGGCAGCGAGGATGATCAGGGAGACGGTGGACTCGTCTCCGAAGTCGTCCGCCCAGAGCATATTGCTGCCGTGGTCTCGAAGTGGACAGGCATTCCCGTCGACAAGATGATGGAGGGCGAGCGCGAGAAGCTGCTCAAGATGGAAGACGATTTGCGCAAGCGGGTCGTGGGTCAGGATGCTGCGCTGGAGGCCGTCTCCAATGCTGTTCGCCGTGCGCGTGCAGGCCTGCAGGATCCGAACCGCCCAATCGGCTCTTTCTTGTTCGTCGGCCCGACGGGCGTCGGCAAGACAGAGCTGACCAAGGCACTGGCCGAGTTCATGTTTGACGATGATACCGCGATCCTTCGGCTCGACATGTCGGAATTNTCCGAGAAGCATTCNGTCGCCCGTTTGATTGGAGCGCCTCCGGGCTATGTCGGNTATGATGAAGGGGGTGTGCTGACGGAGTCAGTGCGGCGCAGGCCCTACCAGGTGATCTTGTTCGATGAGGTCGANAAAGCCCATCCGGACCTTTTCAATACGTTGTTGCAGGTCCTCGATGATGGGCGCCTGACCGATGGTCAGGGCCGTACGGTCGACTTCAAGAACACGATCATCATCATGACGTCGAACCTCGGCGCAGACGCGCTGGCGAGCGGCGAAGAGGGAGAGGTGTCGGAGGCAGCCAAAGAGTCCGTCATGGGCGCTATCCGCATGCATTTCCGACCCGAATTCATCAACCGGATCGACGAGATCGTCTTCTTCAAGCGGCTGGGCCGCGGCGANATCGACCATATTGTCGATATCCAGATGGAGCGCCTGGAAGCGCTGCTGAAGGATCGGAAGATGACGCTGCAGTTGAGCCTCGATGCTCGCAACTGGCTGGCCGCGCGGGGCTATGACCCGGTCTATGGGGCAAGGCCACTCAAGCGTGTCATCCAGAAGGAATTGCAAGATCCTCTGGCCCGCCTCCTGCTGGAAGGCCGCATCCATGATGGCGAGACCATCGAGATTGGGGTCGAAGGCGACCAGCTGTCCATCAATGGCGTCCCGAACGGGTTCGCCAAAGGTGCTGCAGCCCTGAACTAAAGGTTGATCGACCGAGAATTTTATGATGGCCTTTCTGTCACTCAGGGAGGCCATCTTGCATTTGAAAATGATATTGACCGCGCTCGCGGTGACACTGGCGGCCGCGTGCCAGACGGCGCGCGCGGACATGAACGAGATCGCGGAACTCTATGGTCGTGCGGACGGAATTGCTGAGCCGCAGCTTTCTCCTCAAGGCACGAAACTGGCCATTGAATGNGCCCCGCAGGGGCTTGCCGTCGCTGTGTGTGTTCGACCTGACCGGGGCCACGGAGTCTGCTCTGATCGGCCTCGACTCCACGTATCGCCTGAAAGATTTTTTCTGGGTAGATGAAGCGCGCCTGATCTTTCGTTTCGGTATGTTCGAGCGCCTGCAGACTCAGAGCGGAATGCAGGAATTCGAGGCGTGGCGGGCCGTTTCGTATGATGTGAACTCTGGCGAATCCACCGTACTCATGAACGACACGCGGGGCATGGTGGACACGTCGAACATCGTGTCTCTGCTGCCCCAGGATGAGGGCAAGGTCCTGATCATGGGATGGATTTACGATAGTGGTGCGACTTCGGGTACGATCATGCCGACGAAATCCAACAAGGGCTGGATGCCCCGTACATTTGCGGTCAATCTGAAGAACGGAAAGACCCGGAAAGCTGAAACGTTCCCCAAACACACAGATCAGGTCGTTTTCGACCAGTATGGTCGAGAGGTTGCCCGTTTGCGTCGCGACATCAATCTCGGGACGTCGACCGTTTATCGCGGGCGGGATGAAATCTACTTCGAAGATGATGTGAATGTTCGTAATCTGCGCCTGATCGCGCTCGAAGAAAGCGTTGGAGACCTGATCGTCTGGATCGACAGGGGTGAGAACCGCGGCCTGAATTACATGTCGCTGCGCGACGGATCGATGTCTCCCGTCATGATCGGAGACAAGCGGGCCGGGGCCGCCGCGACGATCATCGATCCCTATACGGGCACATTGGTTGGGGTCGAATATGGTGGGGAATGGGATGAGCAGGTTTTCCTCGTGCCGGAACTGGATGCTGCGCAGTCCGCCATCGAGGCGGCCATGCCGGGCAAGCATGTTACGATCACTTCCTGGACGGCCGACCGCAAGAAAGTCTCTGTCGCCCTGGCGGAGGCCGGGCGGCCGGCAGACTATTTCGTCTATGACTCTGCCGCCGGCACGATGGGGAGCATCGGCAGCGCCGGATCACATCTGGTGAACCGCCCTGTTGGAAATGTCGTTTCGATTTCGTATGAGGCCCGCGATGGCCGCACCATTCAGGGTTTCGTCACCTTGCCGCCCGGCAAGACGTCGGATAATGGCCCGTTTCCGCTGGTCGTCCTGCCGCATGGCGGCCCGGTGGCCCATGACACGGCCGAGTTCGACTGGTGGTCCGGCGCCTATGCCGAGGCGGGCTATGCCGTATTGCGCCCGAACTATCGCGGCTCGACCGGTTCGACTTCGGAGCATCGCTTCGCCGGATATGGCGAGTATGGCGGCAAGATGGTCGACGACGTGATCGACGGTGCGGCATGGGCCATCGCGCAGGGCATTGCCAAGCCGGACGGTTATTGCATCGCTGGCGGCAGCTATGGCGGTTATTCGGCCCTGATGGTGGCCGCGCGGGATTCCGGACAGGTGAAATGTGCTATCTCGGTGAACGGAGTGACGGATCCGATCCTGCGCCTGTCGGAATACACACCCGACAGCAATGCTTACAATCACTATGAATTGATGCTCGGGTCAGGCCGGTTTTCAGACGATGCCAGCCGCGCGGCCATCATGCCGGTCCGTCAGGCCGGGGCAATGTCGGCGCCGATCCTGATCATGCATGGCCGCGAAGACACGCGCGTGCCCTTCCGGCAGTTCACGCGGATGCGCGAAGCTACCGGAAACCGCCCGAACTTCACCTTTGTGGAGATGGAAGGCGAGGATCATTTCCTGCAGTCCACGTACGCACGTTCGGATGTGTTGAATCGGACGCGTACATTTCTGGAGGCGCATCACCCAGTGCAATAGCCGCAGGATACGCGGAGCCTCGGGAGCTCCGCGACATTCCTTTTACGGAGAGGGTGGATTGGTCAGCGAGCCGGTGCCTGCCATGAGCTGGGCGCCCTGGGCTGTGCGGATCGCGTCGATCTCGGCCTTGCGGGCTTCGAATTCGGCAAGCATGTCCGGCGTCTCAGCCAGCTTGCGGCCGGTCGGCAGTTTCAGGCGCATCGCGTTGACTGGCTTGCCCTTGATGTAGACTTCGTAGTGCAGGTGCGGTCCGGTTGAGGCACCGGTCGAGCCGACATAGCCAATCACGTCGCCTTGGCGGACCCGCTTGCCAGCGCGCACGCCTGGTCCGTAGCGGGACATGTGGGCGTAGGCGGTCTTGTAATTATTGGCGTGCTTGATGCGGACATAATTGCCATAGCCGCCATAGCGGCTGGCGCGCTCGACCGTGCCATTGCCCGCTGCATAGATCGGCGTGCCGGACGGTGCGGCGAAATCAGTGCCCTTGTGCAGGCGCGTATAGCCAGAGATCGGATGGCGCCGATTGCCGAAGGAGGATGACAGACGCGCGCCATTGATCGGAGTCTTCATCAGGAATTTCGTGGCGCTTTCGCCATTCTCGTCGAAATAGTCAGCTACGCCGTCATCGCTGGGTGTGAAGCGATAGAAGCCGCGTGTCAGGGCCCGGCCATTCAGCTTGGCGAACACCAGATCGCCATTCTTGACCGGTGTGCCACGTTCATCGACCTGGGTCTCGTAGACCATTTCGAAGGTATCGCCCGGATGGATCTCGCGCTGGAAATCCACGTCATAGGCAAACGCGCTGGCAAAATCGACAACCTGCTGGTCGCCGGCGCCCAGCTTGCGGGCGGCTTCATAGATTGAGGTTTCAATTGGGGCTGCAACGCGGTGATAAGTTGGGTTGAGGCGGGCTTTCAGCTCGCTGGCTGTCCAGCCGCTCTCGGCTGAGCGCGTGATGAAAAGATTGCGTTCGGCGTCCGCCTTGATGTTGAGCGCGGTCAGTTGACCATTGGTAATGAAGGCTTCGGCCTTGACCCCGGGGCGAAGGCGCCGCGGATCGAGGAATTCCTTCTCGTAAATCGTGTGCAGCGCAGCGGCAGCATCGGATGGCTCGGCCCCAAGGCGCGTAACGAGTTCCGTCAGCGTTTCGCGGCTTTTCAGCGTGCCGCTTACGCGGTTTGGAATGCCAAGGCCGGGCTCGAATTCGGTTGCAGACAAGAGTGTTGTGGCGAGGGGCGGCGGGGCCGGCGATGCATGGGCGGCGCCCATTCCGACCGGCTCATTGGATGGACCGACCGTTACAAGGCCCAGAATGGCCGAAACCGATCCCAACAGACCCAATACGACCAGACTCTTCACGCCATGCGAGACCGTTCGGCCCGGCTCGGCAGTGTTTGTTTCGACTGTTTTCACGTCATGCACCATGGCGCGATCTCCCTCACTCCAGTGCCACCCAGCACCTCTGTCTCTCAAGACTGTGAATGTCAGAAGGACCTTTTATACCGTTTACACGTTAAGAAACGACATTCTTGCTCAATTTGGCCTTCTTGCTTTCCTACAAATCCTAGTAGCCAATCAAAGCAAGAAGCAAGCCGGAACCGTCAGTGAATACGCCACATTACAAAGATTTAGAGGTTGAAGGCTCGAAGGCGGGCACGCGCCGCCTGAATTGGGGGCGTTGGCTGCTGGTCGCGATCCTGACCCTGATCCTGCTTTTTGGTGCACTCGGCTGGCTCGGTCGCAAATACATTGCCCAACAGGCATTGGCGCAGTGGTGCCATGACCAGTCCCTGACTTGCGAGGCCGATTTCAAGCGCCTTGGGCCTGGTGGNGCGGTGATTACCGGGGTGCGCATCAAATCCGGCGACGAGACGCCCTTCGTGGCAGACGAAGTAACTGCAGACATATCCTGGAAGGGGCTGGTGCCGTCTCTCGGTGCCGTATCGGTTATTGCGCCGGAATTGCACGGCACGTTGGATGATCGTGGTATTCGCTTTCATGGGCTTGAAAATCTGGGCGGGTCTGGCGGGGACAGTGGCAGCCCGCTGCCTCCAGTGAAGATTACCAAGGGCCGCGTCTTGCTGGCCACAAGCGCCGGCGACATCGGGGCATCGGTCGATCTGGAAGGCGAATTTCCCGAATCCGGCACATTGCAGATGGTACTCGACCCGGTGTCCCTGTCCGGTCCGGACGGCACGCTGGTCTGGTCGGAGGGGCGAGTCGATGTCACCGCCAGCGACGGCCAGCTGGTAGGCGAGGCGTTTCTGGATCTTGCCGAGGCCGATATACGCGGCGTTCAGGCGCGAAACGTTCAACTCGACGCGTTGCTGAATTCCCCCCTAGACGGAGCCGGTGACACACAAATTGTCTGGGACGGACATGTCGCCAGCGCCTCCTGGAGCGGATATGAAATTTCCAATGCATCGAGTAGGGGGCGTGCCATTTTGGATCGTCTGCCATCCTTTGAGATCGACTCGATTTTGAATGCGCTGGTTGAGGCCTCTGCCGAGACAGATGCGTCGAAAGTTTCCGGCAGCGCATTTGCCGGTCGCGACATGCAATTGGAGTTCGATCTTGCGGGCGAAGCGGGGCACGTCATCGGCCCTGTACTGGCTTCTGCAAGCGACCTGGACGTTCCTCAGGGCCGCACGCAACGTGCGTCGATCCGGGCAAACTTGGACAGGACGGTCGCGGACGGCATCGGCTTCAAGGCCGATGTATCGACATCCGGGACATCGTTGACTGCCGCGACAACCGACCAGTTGCTCGACTTGGTCAATCTGCCCGACATGTTCGCGGCCCATGAGGCTAGTCTCACGAGCGCGCTGCGTCGAGCGCTAACGGCCTTCAATGCGTCGGTTACGGTCGAGGCTCAGCACAAGGCGGACGGATGGGCCATTTCGGCGGATGGGCCGGCGCAGCTCAACGCACAATCAGGGCTGGCGGCAGACATCTTGCCTGGCGCTAACGGAAAATGGCTCTCTTGGATGGGCCGTGATCGATCGGTAGCAGGTCAGCTCTCTTTGAAAGGCGGCGGTTTGCCAGCCCTTACGGCAGACCTTCAGGTCCAGATGTCCGAAATGGGCCTGTCGCATTTCAACGCGACGGATCTGAAACTGTCCTCCTGGTCGGCAGGTGGCAGGACTCTCTCAGCCGATTTGAAACGGATTGACTATCAACGCGTCGGCGAAGGGGAGATGGCGCTTGAGACATCTGGCAAGATCGGCGTCGCGGGTAATGTGTCCGGCTTTGATCTCGACTCTTCCAGCCTGTCCGGTCAGTTGCTGGTGTCGTCCGACAAGGCGGGGTGGCGGATATCCACTCCGGATCGGTCCTGCCTGTCACTGGACAGCCAGGGCTTGCGGTTCGGATCGGTCAGCCTCGGCGCTTTCCGCACGCCGATATGCCCGGAAGGGAAAGACTTCATCTCGCCGGGGGCCGGATTTGCTGGGGCCACAAAACTCGGAGACTTGGTGGTTCCGGTCGCTTTCTCATCGAATGCCGGGACGGTCAGCTTCACAAATGCACAGATTGACTGGACGGGCGGAAAGACTGCGAGCGTCTCGGCGGTGTCAGACTCTGTCTCATTGGCCCTTGGCATCGGTGAGGAGACGCTCAGCATTGATGGCGACCGACTGAGGCTAGGCATTGCCACCCGTCTGAACGCCGCGCCCGCTCTGTCGGCGCGACTGGGGGCAACCAAGTTCAACGGAACGCTTGTGCCCGCCAATGTCAGCTCCAGTGATTTCCGCTTCGAAGGCACAACGGGCGAGGGTGGTGTGAGGGGGAGTATGAGCGCCGACGGTGTGATGATCCGCGACTATCGCGATGACCCCCTCTACCAGCCGCTCACAGCAGACCTGGACGCAACTCTGAGCGGTGCCGATTTCAGCATGTCCGGGCCTTTGCGGCTTGCGTCAAACGGCATCACCGTTGCGGACACACTGCTTCGCCTCGACGTGACGAAGCTGAGTGGCATGGCGGCGCTGGAGAGCCGTGACCTGCAATTCGAGCCCGGTGCCCTGCAGCCTTGGCGCCTGTCAGACCGTTTGCGGGGCGTTTTCACGGATGCGCGCGGCGGTCTTGCTGCGGCGGCGCGGTTTGACATTGTTGGAGGCAAGATCGAAGGGACAGGGGAAGTCTCGGTTTCCGAATTCGGTTTTCAGACGACACGGCTTGGCCGGGTGCAGGGGGTCAACGGCACCGTCGCCTTTCGCGAATTGCTGGCCCTGACCACCGAGCCAGGACAGACCATCCTCGTCGAGCGTCTCAACCCCGGCGTACCGCTGGAGAATGGCCAAATCACGTTTCAGCTGGTCGAGGGTACGCAGTTCAAAGTCGAGTCGGCTGCGTTCCCCTTCGCTGGGGGGACACTGGCATTGCCGCCCTTTGTCTGGTCGCTTGGCGGCGAGCAACAGAACATTGAAGTTACGGCAGAAGCAATCGAACTCGCGAAACTGGTCGAGGTTTTGAAACTGCCCGACACACGAGCGACCGGCACTGTGTCCGGCAGCTTTCCAATCGACATTGACGGCACAGATATTCTGGTCCGCGATGCTCGGTTGAGAGCCGATGCGGAGGGGGGCTATATCTCCTATCTGGGCACGGCTGCGGACTCTGCTGGCGCAGCAGACGAAAACGCAAAAATGGCCTTTGAAGCGCTGAAGGATTTCGATTTCACGGTCCTTGAGCTTGGCCTTGACGGCAACGTCCGCGATCGGATGACCATTTCTCTCATTCTGGAGGGCAAGAGCCGGAAGGGGATCGCGTATGGTGACGGAAATCAGGTGCTGACGGGGCAACCCTTCCTGTTCAACATCACGGTTAACTCGGCACTCGGCGAACTCTTGCGCAACACTCAATACTATACGAGCCAGAAGGGGCTGACCAACGCCGTTGTCGAGCAGGTGAAAGCAAAACGACTGGATGAATCTGAATAGGACACAACCGCCAACTTCATTGACGTTAAGGTGGCGTGTGTCATGTTCCCCATTGAACCCTGAGGAGCGAATCCTGATGAATTATTCCAAAGCCTTGCTGGCTGGCGCGGGCATTGCGGCACTGGTCGCCTGCACGCCGACCGTCCGCATCGAACCGTCCGACAAGCCGATCAAGATCGACTTGAATGTCAATATTACCCAGGAAGTCCGCGTGATCCTCGACAAGGAAGTCGAAGACCTGATCGCGGACAATCCAGACTTGTTCTAAACTCGCGAAATCTGGAGACGAGATGATGAAATCCCTTCGCACCTTTTTCGCTGCCCTGGCCTTGGCCTTCGGCCTTGCCGCGATGTCGCCAGCCGCCTTTGCGGGTGATCCCGCCATTGATGCTGCCATTGAGGCAGGTGAGGTCGGCGAACGCATTGACGGTCGCCTTGGCGTTATCGGGTCGGCTGACCCGTCGCTCATTCGCAAGGTTCAGGAGATCAACAACAAGCGCGCCGCCAAATATGCGGAAGTCGCTGCTGAAACCGGCACGACGGTCGCTGAAGTCGCCCGCATCACCGGCGAAAAGCAGATTTCCAAACTGCGCCCTGGCCAATGGTACATGGATGCCAGCGGCAGCTGGAAGCAGAAATAGCTTGTTTCCAGCGCCGTCAGGCGTAGGTGATCAGACATGTCACGCAAGCTGATCTTCTGGATTGTAGCCAGTTTCGTGCTCCTGGGGCTGATGCTCTGGGGCATTTCGCTATTC
>JGI24649J20148_1000209_pt1 | contig 10050 bp, 7 predicted proteins | sample MalvirmetagMSP81_FD_20148 | JGI IMG/M metagenome (IMG submission 20148)
GTATGGGTGCGGCTGGCTTGTTTGAGGTTGCCTAAGGCTTTGGCTGCTGCCTGAAGCCTCGGTTGCCTATTGCTTGGAGGGAGGTGCCCGTTGGGAGTGGGTGTCCAAAACTCGCTCCTTCGGCACGTCCATGTGACGCTCGAGCTCCGCCATCCATGGCTCCGCACGGTTTTGGACACCCACTCCCAACGGCCACCCAGAACTTTGTGCAGAGGCAAACAGGTGCAACCGGTAAGCGCATTGCGAACGTTCGGCAAGACATTTTTTAAGCAGGCAAGAACAGACTTGAAGCGTTGGTCGGTAACGGCCTTTCAAAAATGTGCGGAGCCAGGGATGGCGGAGCCCAAGCGCACACGGACGTGTTCACAGCGTTTTTTGAAAGGCCGTTACCGACCGACGCCGCCCCGAGCTAACAGGCCCGGGCATTAAGAACTACCAGGCAACTCCAAACGCCAAAAGAACCATCAACCTCAGCCAATAGACAAAGAGGTAAAACATGGACCTGAATTACACCCCGGAACAAGAGGCCTTCCGCGCCGAAGTTCGCCAGTTCCTGGAAGACAACCTCCCGGACGACATCCGCGAGCGCGTTCAGAAACGCCTGCGCCACGATAAAGACATGACCCAGCGCTGGCAGAAAATTCTGTATGAAAAAGGCTGGGGCGCCTCCACCTGGCCGGAAGAATTCGGCGGCCCGGGCTGGAGCCCGATTGAACAGATCATCTTTGAAGAAGAGTGTGCCCTCGCCGGTGCGCCACGCCAGCTAGACTTCGGCCTGCGCATGGTCGCCCCGGTGATCATGACCTTTGGTAACGACGAGCAGAAAAAGCGCTTCCTGCCGGGCATCCTCAGCGGCGAAGACTGGTGGTGTCAGGGCTATTCCGAGCCGGGCTCCGGCTCCGACCTCGCGTCACTACGCTGCTCCGCCAAGCGCGAAGGCGATCACTACATCGTCAACGGCCAGAAAACCTGGACCACCCTTGGCCAGCACGCTAACTGGATCTTCTGTCTGGTGCGCACCAGCAACGAAGGCAAGCCGCAGCAAGGCATTTCCTTCCTGCTGATCGACATGAACGACCCCAGCATTGATGTGAAGCCCATCATCATGCTGGATGGCGAGCATGAGATTAACGAAGTCTACTTCGACAACGTGAAAGTGCCCGCTGAGAACCTGATCGGCGAAGAGAATCAGGGCTGGACCTACGCGAAGTTTCTGCTGGGCCATGAGCGCACCGGTCTGGCGAACGTCGGGCAGTGGAAAGCGTTGATGAAGCGACTGAAAGTCGTGGCCAACGAGGAACAAGACGGCCAGCGCCCGCTGATCGAGAATACTCGTTTCCGCGATCGTCTAGCGCAACTGGATATCGAGCTGCGTGCACTGGAGCTGACCGTACTTCGGGTGCTGACCGACAAGCGCGGCCCCGGCCCGCAGGCGTCGATTCTGAAAATCCGTGGTACCGAGATCGGCCAGAAGCTGTTTGAACTGCTGATGGAAGCCACCGGACAGGATGCGATCGCGCACATTCCGGACGCCCTGGAACTGGACTACAACGGCCCGCGCGCCGGGTCCATCGATGCCACTCCGGCGGCCGGTGACTACTTCAACATGCGCAAGCTGTCGATCTTTGGCGGGTCCAACGAGATCCAGCGCAACATCATCGCTCAGCTTGTACTTGGTCTTTAAAGGAGGCGCTCTTATGAATTCGATCTTACCGACGAACAGCAAATGCTGAACGACTCGTTGCGCCGCTTTGTGACCAACGAGTACAGCTTTGAAAAGCGCAGCACCTTCATCGAATCCGGCAAGGGCACCGACCCGAACACCTGGGCTGCCCTGGCAGATATGGGCCTGCTGGCGTTCACCTTCCCCGAAGCCTTTGGCGGTCTGGATGCCAACGCCGTCGACACCATGGTGGTGATGGAAAACTTCGGTCGCGGCCTGGTGGTTGAGCCCTATCTGGCTACGGTCGTTCTGGCCGGCGGGCTGATTCGTGATGTGGGCAACGACTCCCAAAAAGACGAGTACCTGACGGCGATCGCTTCCGGCGAGCGCAAGATGGCCTTTGCACATTACGAACCCGGCGCGCGCTACAACCTGAGCCAGGTACAGACCACTGCCCGCAAGGACGGCGACCACTTTATGGTCAGCGGCCAGAAAACCGCAGTCATCCATGGCGGCCAGGCGGACCAACTGGTCGTCTCTGCGCGCACCAGCGGCAACACCAATGATGAGACCGGACTGTCCCTGTTCATCGTCGATGCCAATGCCAAAGGCGTGAAAATTGACGACTACGCCGCCCATGACGGCTACCGCATCGCAGACATCAGTTTCTCCAATGTCGCCGTCAGCGCCGACAATCTTCTGGGTGAGCTGGACCAGGCGTTCCCGCACATTGAGAAAGCCACCGATCTGGGCATTGCGGCGGTCTGTGCCGAAGCCGTGGGGGCCATGGAGGCCATGAACGAAACCACGCTGGACTACATCAAGACCCGCAAGCAGTTCGGTGTGCCCATCGGCAAATTCCAGGTGCCTCAGCACCGCATGGCGGACATGTTCATTCAGGCGGAGCAGTCCAAGTCCATGGCCATTCTGGCCGCCAACACCACCGATTCAGACGACACCGAAGAGCGCCGCAACGCCCTGTCCATGTCCAAGACGCTGGTGGGCCAAGGTGCGCGCTATGTGGCTCAGGAAGGCGTCCAGCTGCACGGCGGCATGGGCGTGACCGACGAAATGTTCGCCGCCCATCTGTTCAAGCGGCTGACCACTATTAACCTGCTGTTCGGCGACGCGGACCATCATCTGGGACAAGTCAGCGATAGCCTGCTGGCCGCCAGCGCCTGAACCACCGGACTCACAAAAGGACGATTTTATGAGCGTAAAGCAGCTACTGGACCTGTCCGGAAAAGTCGCCTTCATCACCGGCGGCTCCCGTGGCCTGGGCCTGCAAATGGCCGAGGCGCTGGGTGAACTGGGCGCGAAAATCGCCATCAGCGCCCGCAAACAGCACGAGCTGGATGCGGCCAAAGAACGCCTGGAAAGCCAGGGCGTGACGGTCGTGACCATCGCCGCAGACCTGGGCGATCTGGAAGGTATTCCCAAAGTCGTGGATCAGGTGGTCAAGCAGCTCGGCGACATCGACATTCTGGTGAACAACGCCGGTGCCACCTGGGGCGCCCCGGCAGAAGACTATCCGCCCGAAGGCTGGATGAAGGTAATGAACCTGAATGTGAACGCCAGCTTCTTCCTCACCCAGACCGTCGGCAAGCGCTGCATGATCCCGCGCAAAACCGGCAAGGTCATCAACATTGCCTCCATTGCGGGGCTATCCGGCAACCCGGAAGGTATGCAAACCATCGCCTACAACACCAGCAAAGGCGCCATGGTGAACTTCACCCGCGCACTGGCGTCCGAATGGGGTCATTACAACATCAATGTGAACGCGCTTTGTCCAGGCTTCTTCCCGTCCAAGATGTCTCAGGGACTGTTGGATGCACAAGGCGACAAAATGCTTGAGCGCATTCCGCTGAAGCGCTTTGGTGGCGAAGAAGACCTGAAAGGTGCTGCGGTATTGCTGGCGTCTGAAGCCGGACGACACATTACCGGACAGTGCCTGGCGGTGGATGGCGGAACGCTGGTCAGCTAAGCCAGCCTATTCAGACGGTCAAAGGCACTGACTGACCTGTTCCGGATCCAGGTTGCCACCGGTGATAATCAGAACCGTGGCCCTGTCCGGATCAGGCGCAACCTGGTTTTCCAGTAACGCCGCCAGCCCGACACTGGCACCAGGCTCTACATAGAGCCTGGCTTCGGTCAGCAGGCGATGTGTGGCTTCCCGGATAGCCGACTCGGTAACCGTCACGATCTGGTCCACCACCTGACGGGACGCGGCGTAGGTGCAGTCACCGACCACTACCGGTGCCAGGCTGGCGGCCCAGGTATCCACCGAATCCAGACTCGCACTGGCGTCCTGCAGTTGCCAGGCGTTGAACATGGTGGCCGCGCCTTCCGGCTCCACGCCGATCAGTTCCACCTCCGGCTTTTGCGCCTTGATAGCCAGTCCCAGCCCCGAGATCAAACCGCCACCACCAATGGGACACAGCACCCGCTGTACGTCCGGCTGCTGACGCAGCAATTCCAGGCCAACGGTGCCCTGCCCGGCCATAATTCGAACATCGTTGTATGGGTGGACCAACGTTAACCCTCTGTTGTCCCGCAATTCGTGGCACCGGGCTACCGCTTGCTGAATATTGCCGTGCACAACAACCTCGGCACCCAGCGCCTGGGTTCGACGAATCTTCAGCGGACTGGAGCCCTCAGGCATAAAAACGGAGAGAGGTACATCCTGCATGGCCGCCGCCCAAGCCAGGGCGATGGCGTGGTTGCCGGCGGACACCGTCACTAGGCCAGCCTTGAGTTCATCTTCCGTGGCGGTCAACAACCAGTTCAACGCACCCCGGGCCTTGAAGCTGCCGGTGCGCTGAAGGCTCTCGCATTTCAGACCCAGTGGCTGGCCGATTGCGGTGTTCAGGTCAGGCACAGTCAGCAGCGGTGTTTCGCCCAGTTTCGGTCGAATGCGCTGTTCCGCTGCCTGAATTTGGGATAGGTCAGGAAGGATTGGTTTGGTCATGGTGCGTGCTCCATTTGCTCCCACAACCAAACCATGGCCCCATTGGGGCCAGCGATCAAGTCACAACAGCCTTGCCCGCTTCAACAGCCTCTGGCTCACACACATACTGCCCCGCATCAAACCGCCGCGTCTGCTGGCGGAATTGCCAGGTGAAGCCCGGCCACAGCGTGGTGTTCTTGCCGTTCTCGTTCACATACCAGCTCTTGCAGCCGGTCTGCCACACGGAGTCGCCGAGCTTGGCGTGAATAGAGGCGTTGTATCGGCTTTGGGCGTTTTCCTTCACTTCCACGCTCTTCCAGCCGTGCTTGTCCATTTTCTTCAGGGCATCCAGCACGTACTGGATCTGGCTTTCGATCATATAGACCATGGAGCTGTGGCCGAGGCCGGTATTGGGGCCCATGAGCATGAAGAAGTTAGGGAAGCCGGCAATGGCGCTACCCTTGTAGGCCTCGGCACCGCCTTTCCAGGCGTCCAGCAGGTCCTGGCCGCCCCGGCCATGTACCATGCCTGCGGGTATCGGGTCCTGGGCCTTGAAGCCGGTGCCATAAATGATGCAGTCCACTTCCCTCTCATGGCCATTGTTATCCACGATCATATTGCCGCGCACCTCGCGGATGCCGTCGGTCAGCACGTCGACGTTATTCTGGGCCAGCGCCGGGTAATAGTTGTTTGAAATCAGCACCCGCTTGCAGCCGAAGTGAAAATCCGGGGTAACTTTCCTGCGCAGTTCCTTGTCCTTGATCTGGTTGCGGATATGGCGGCGTGCCTGTAATTCGCCGATTTTGAGGATTCGCGGATTGCCTACAAAGCCCAGTACCCGTGCTTCCAACATCCAGTAGATGCTCTGGCGAAAGGCGTTCAGGGTCTGCGGGAACTTGCGGAACATCATCCGTTCCAGCGAGCGGATCTCGCGGTCAGGCTTGGGTACGATCCATGGTGGAGTCCGCTGGTAGAGGTCGAGGTGAGCTGCGTCTTTGGCCACTTCCGGTACGAACTGAATGGCTGAGGCGCCGGTGCCAATCACTGCTACGCGCTTGCCCTTGAAGTCGTAGTCATGGTCCCAGTCCTGGGAGTGGAAGCTTTTGCCGGTGAAGGTGTCGATGCCTTTGATGTTGGGGTATGCCGGGGTGCTAAGGCCGCCCATGCCGGAAACCACAACATCCGCCTTGAAGGTGCTGAATTTGGGCAGGCCCTTGTCTTTGCGGTTGAGTTTGTCGCCGGGGTTCAGGCCCTTGTCCTGCAGGTAGGCCCAGAGTTTGGGGCTGTCGCAGGTTTCGACGGTCCAGCTTTGGGTTTTCTCGTCAAAGCGGGCACCCGCCACGTGGGTGTTCAGGCGCACGTGTTTCATGAGGTCGTATTTTTCGGCGCAGCTTCGCAGGTAGGCCTGGATTTCTTTCTGCTGGGCGAACATGCGGGTCCAATTGGGGTTTTGTTCGAACGAGAAGGAGTAGAGGGCGGATTGGACGTCGCAGGCACAGCCGGGGTAGTGGTTTTCGTGCCAGGTGCCGCCGACGTCGTCGCTTTGTTCGAGGATGACGAAGTTGTCGTATCCGGCTTCTTTGAGTTTGATCCCCATGCCCAGGCCGGAGAATCCGGTGCCGATGATGGCGATTTTTGCTGTCTGACTCATGTTTTCCACCTCGTTGTTCGCTGGCCTTCTGGCCTTGCCTGTTGTTGTCTGTTTCGCCATGATGATTGGCGGTAGACACATGTATACCCAACGAAGTAGACAGCTGTATACTTTTGATCTACAGAATTTGACCGTTTGGCCTCGTTTGATAAGCAACTGTCCCTCATACCAAACTTTGGAGAAGGACAAGTTGGGGGAGGGGATTCCCGAAACACGCCTCAAGACATCCATGTGCGGCTTGAGCTCCGCCATCCATGGCTCCGCACAGTTTCGGGAATCCCCTCCCCCAACTCGTCCGCATACTTTAGGTGCATGCTCAATGAACATGATTACCGGTGGAAAACTGAAGCTGATTCAGGCGGCGCTCAGGTTGATTACCCAGAGCCGCAGCCTGACATCTCTCGGTCTCCGGGAACTGGCCCGTGAGGCCGGACTGAATCCCAATACTTTTTATCGGCACTTCAAGAATCTGGACGAGTTCGGTCTGCAGGTACTTGGGTACATTGCCGAAGACATGAAAGCCGGCGTGCGGGAGTTGCGGCGGATGGCGGAGTCGTCGGAGCAGGCGTCCCACGATACGGTGACGTTTGTTTACCACTACTTCCTGGCCAACCCGGCAGCGACGACCGTGGCGGTGCGGGAGCTTCACGGGCCGTCGGCTTTGTTGCGCAGGGCGCTTGAGGCGCAGTTGGATGCCAGCGCGCGCGAGATGGCGGAGGATATTATCGAGCGGCGGCTGGTCAGTGCTGTGCCGACGGAGACGATTCATGAGATCTCCCGCATGACCATTCGCTATATCCTTTTCAGGGCAATGGATTACATCGAGAAACCGGCGCAGCGGGCAATGATCCAACATGAAACCGAGCGGTTTATCAACCGNCAGTTTCGGGGGGCGATGCTGGATGGGCTGGCCGAAAGTGAGGTACAGGCACTGTTAGAGAAGGACCTCTAACGGGCTTATTATTTTTTTCGTTTTACCTTTCCGTTTTTTCGCTTTGTTCGTTTTTAGGAAAACCTTTGTAAATCTGTTAGCGTCTACCTATAAGTAAAAACCGAGATTTTCAGTGAATCGGTCATTCCGGAGGACGTACTTACAATGAAGATCGGTATCCCCAGGGAGATTTTCGAGGATGAACGACGGGTAGCGGCAACGCCGCCCTCGGTGCATAAGCTGATAGGCCTTGGCTATGAGGTGATGGTCGAAGCCGGTGCGGGTGAGGCCGCGAATTACACGGACGACGCCTACGAAAAAGTGGGCGCTACCATTGCGGCGGACACCAAATCGCTTTGGCAGGACGCGGATTTTATCCTCAAGGTTCGCGCGCCGATGAAAAACCCTTCGCTCAAGAAACACGAAGTGGATCTGATGAAGGAAGGGGCGTTTCTGGTCAGCTACCTGTGGCCAGCGCAGAATCCCGAGCTGCTGGAGAAACTGGCGGCCAAAAAGATTACTTCCTTCGCCATCGATAGCCTGCCCCGCATCAGTCGTGCCCAGAAGATGGACGCCTTGAGCGCCATGGCCAATATTGCCGGCTACCGCGCGGTGATTGAGGCGGCCAATAACTTCGGGCGGTTCTTTACCGGCCAGGTGACGGCGGCTGGCAAGGTACCACCGGCGAAGATCATGGTGATCGGGGCCGGCGTCGCTGGCCTCGCTGCAATCGGCGCCGCAAACAGCATGGGCGCCATTGTGCGGGCGTTTGATACCCGTCTGGAAGTGAAAGAACAGGTTGAAAGCATGGGCGCCGAGTTCCTGGTGCTGGATTTCGACGACGAGGACGGCAGCGGTGGCGGCGGCTACGCCAAGCAGATGAGCGACGAGTTCATCAAGGCGGAGATGGCGCTGTTCGCGGAACAGGCCGAAGAGGTGGATATCATCATCACCACTGCCCTGATTCCCGGCAAGCCTGCGCCCAAGCTGATCACCGCCGATATGGTGAAATCCATGAAACCCGGCAGTGTGATTGTCGATCTGGCGTCGGAACGCGGGGGCAACTGCGAGCTGACGGAGCCCGGCAAGGTCGCTCACCATCATGGCGTAACGCTGATTGGCTACACCGATCTGCCCAGCCGTATGGCCAAGGTGGCCAGCGATCTCTATGCCACTAACCTGGTACACCTGATCACTGAACTGACACCAGAGAAAGACGGCCAGCCCCAGGTCAACATGGAAGACGATGTGATCCGTGGCCTGACGGTGGTGCGAGAGAACGACGTTACCTGGCCGCCACCTCAACCGGAAGCGCCGGTCAGCCCCAAGCCGGCACCCGGCACAGAAGAACCCACGGCTGCCGACAAGGAAGCGGCAAGGCAAGACGCTGAGCGCCGCAGCCTGTTCGGCAAGGGCGCACTGCTGGTGGTAACGGCGCTGGCGCTCTATGGCGTTGGTGCCCATGCGCCAGAAAGCTTCCTGCAACACTTCACGGTGTTTGTGCTGTCCTGCTTTATCGGCTGGCAGGTCATCTGGAACGTGACGCCGTCCCTGCACACGCCTCTGATGAGTGTGACCAACGCCATCAGCGGCATCATTGTGATCGGTGCCATTCTCCACCTGGCCCAGGCGGAGAATCTGGCCGTAGGCATCATGGCCTTTGTCGCGGTGCTGATTGCCAGCATCAACGTAGGGGGCGGCTTTCGGGTCACCCATCGCATGCTCAAAATGTTTCGCAAGTAGGAGGCGCCCGATATGAGCACAGGATTGGTGAGCGTGGCCTACGTGGTCGCAAGTATCTGTTTTATCCTCAGCCTGGGTGGCCTTAGCCATCAGGAATCCGCCCGGCGCGGGAACCTTTATGGTGTCGCCGGCATCATCATCGCTGTTGGCGCCACCCTGGCCAGCGTGGACGGTGGTGTTATCGCGATCGTGATTGCGGTGCTGCTGGGCGCCGGTATTGGTATCCCCATCGCCAACAAGGTGGAAATGACCCAGATGCCGCAGCTGGTGGCCCTGCTGCACAGTTTCGTGGGCCTGGCGGCGGTATTGGTCGGCTTCTCGGGCTATATCGAGCCACTGGTAGCCACCACGGGTGCCGAACACACCATCAAGCTGGTGGAAGTGTTTGTCGGTATCTTTATCGGCGCGGTGACCTTCACCGGGTCGCTGGTGGCCTGCGGCAAACTGGATGGCCGTATCGACAGTAAAGCCCTGACCCTGCCGGGCCGACACCTAATGAACCTGGTGGCCATCATTGCCTGCGTATTGCTGGGCGCCTGGTTCCTCGGTACCGACAACATGGCGCTGGGGCTGATTTCCCTTGTCATCATGACGATCATCGCCTCGGTGCTCGGCATTCACCTGATCATGGCCATCGGTGGTGCCGACATGCCGGTGGTGGTCTCCATGCTCAACAGCTACTCCGGTTGGGCGGCGGCCTCTATCGGGTTCATGCTGGGTAATGACCTGCTGATTGTGGTGGGTGCCCTGGTGGGTAGCAGCGGTGCCATACTCAGCTACATCATGTGCAAGGCTATGAACCGGTCGTTCATCAGCGTGATCCTGGGCGGATTCGGGCAAACTACCAGCAGTTCCAGCGCGGCAGACCCCGACCAGACGGTCTACGAATCCAGTGCTGACGATGTATGCGAAGAGCTTCGCAATGCCGATTCAGTGATCATCGTGCCGGGTTACGGCATGGCTGTGGCGCAGGCCCAGAACGGCGTCAGCGAAATGACGAAAATCCTGCGGGACCGTGGCGTCAACGTGCGTTTCGGCATTCACCCTGTGGCGGGTCGCCTGCCCGGACACATGAACGTGTTGCTCGCCGAAGCCCACGTGCCCTATGACATCGT
>JGI24649J20148_1000212_pt1 | contig 10024 bp, 6 predicted proteins | sample MalvirmetagMSP81_FD_20148 | JGI IMG/M metagenome (IMG submission 20148)
TCTTCCAGGGTAACGAAGGTGACGCCGGAGGCGGAGCCGGGGCGTTGGCGGCCTGTGACAAGGCCAGCAACCTGAACCGGTCGGCCAGGCTGGATATTCTTGAGTTGTTCCGCGCTGAGACAGAACTTCAGGTGCCCCTGTTCCCGGAGCAGGGCCAGGGGATGGCGCTGCAGGGTCAGGCCCTGGCTGGCGTAGTCGGCCAGTACGTTCTGGCCTTCCGTGGGTTCGGGCAACTGGTAACAGTGTTCTGGCTGGTAATGAGCCGCTGTCTCTTTGGCAAAGAGCTCCGCGGGCTGTTCGTGCTCAAGCAGTTGCCAGTAAGCCTGATGGCGATTAGTGGTAAACGCTGGCATGGCGTTAGCGCCTGCGAGCAGTTCCATGTCGCGTTGGTTCAGGCCGGCCAGGTGACGTAGTTCGGCGGTGGACCGGTAACCTTCAGCCGGGCGATTGTTGTAAAGGCGCTCGGCGCCGCTGGCAGAGAGGCCCTGTATGAGCCTGAGCCCCAGACGCAAATGACGATTAGGCGACTCCAGGGTGTGATTCCATTGGCTGTGGTTTACATCCGGTGGTAGCACGGTGACGTCATGACGACGGGCGTCCTGGACCAGTTGGGACGGTGAATAGAATCCCATGGGTTGGCTGTTGAGCAGGGCGCAGTAGAAAGCGGCTGGGTAGTGGCGTTTAATCCAGGAGGACACATACACCAGCAGCGCAAAACTGGCGGCGTGGGATTCGGGAAAGCCGTAACCGCCGAACCCGCAGATTTGCAGGTATAACCGTTCGGCGAAATCGGCATCGTGGCCCCGTTCCAGCATGCCGTTGATCAACTTGTCCCGAAATGGCGTCAGGTCGCCGTGGGACTTCCAGGCAGCCATCGCACGCCGGAGCTGGTCGGCTTCACCGGCAGAGAAGCCAGCGGCCACCATGGCCAGCTTGATCACCTGCTCCTGGAAAATAGGCACACCCAGAGTGCGCTCCAGAACGTTCCGTACAGCGTCGTTGGGATAGTCCACTGGCTCCAGGCCATGCTTGCGACGCAGATAAGGGTGAACCATGTCACCCTGGATAGGGCCGGGGCGAACAATGGCCACCTCGATCACCAGATCGTAGTACTTTTCCGGTTTCAGACGCGGCAACATGTTGATCTGGGCACGGGATTCCACCTGGAAAACACCGATGCTGTCGCCTTTTTGCAACATGGCATAGGTGGCGGGATCTTCCAGGGGAATATCCTGCATGGAAAAAGGAGCACCCTTTTCCTCACTGATCAGGTCCAAGGCCTTGCGGATGGCCGTGAGCATGCCCAGGGCAAGCACGTCCACTTTCATCAGGCCCAGGCTTTCCAGATCGTCCTTGTCCCACTGTATGACGGTACGGTCCGCCATGGCCGCGTTCTCCACTGGTACCAATTCGGCCAATGGTCCGGCACTGATGACAAAACCACCGACATGCTGGGACAGGTGGCGAGGGAAGCCCAACAGGGTATTCACCAGAGTAAAGAACTGGTCGGCCACTTTCGGGTTGCGGGTGAGGTGTTTGTCGAGAATCTGCTGGCGCCAGTTGCTGGCCTTGTCCCGCCAATCGATGCCTTCCAAAAGCTGTTCCACCATGGCGGGATCAAAACCCAGGGCTTTGCCCACATCCCGGATGGCGCTGCGCGGCCGGTAGCGGATCACCGTGGCGGCCAGGGCTGCGCGTTCCCGGCTGTAACGCCGGTAGATGTACTGGATAACCTCTTCCCGCCGTTCATGCTCGAAATCCACATCAATATCGGGTGGCTCTCCACGATCCTTGGAGATGAAGCGCTCGAACAGCAACTCCACGCGAGCCGGGTTGACCTCGGTGATGCCAAGGCAGTAGCACACGGCAGAGTTGGCAGCCGACCCGCGGCCCTGGCACAGGATGCCTTTGCTGCGTGCGAAGGCGACAATATCTTGGATAGTGAGGAAGTAGTGCTCGTACTTCATCTCTGATATCAGGCCTAGTTCCTTGCGTATCAGCCTCTGAACGCTTTGTGGCGTGCCGTTTGGGTATCGCCGGCGTTCACCGTCGTGGGTCAGTTGTTTCAGGTAGGCCGCTGGCGATGTTCCGGCCGGCACCAGATCCGGTGGGTATTCGTACCGCAAGCTACCCGGTTCGAAAGTACATTGCTCAGCAATTACCAGGGTTTCCCTGAGCCAGGCTTCCGGAAACAGGCGATCAAGAACCGGTAATGGTCGAAGGTAGCGCTCCCCATTCTGGAACAGGCAATGGCCGGCGTTCTCCAGGTTAGTGTGGTTGCGCAGGGCTGTGAGCACATCCTGCAACGGTTGCCGCTCGCGGCTGTGCATATGCACCTCTCCGGTGGCGGCTATCGGACAACGCAGGTGGTCTGCCAGCCAGCGTGCCCGGGCCAGTTGCTGCTCCTCTCCAGATTCAAGAGTGCGGGCTGCGGCTATCCAGAGATTCGGCTCAAACAGGCGCTGAAGCCACTCACCACAGGCCAGGGCCTGGTCTGCATCTGCAACAGTGGGTGAGGGTGGCAGCCACAGGCACACACAATCGTCCAGGGAATGGGTCTCGATATCCCGGAAGAATAACCGGTACTGGCCTTTCTCCGCTTGCCGTCGGCCAGTGGTGATCAACTGGCAAAGCTGACCATAACCCTTACGGGTGCGGGCCAGCAGGATGAAGCGGGGAGTAACCGCTCCGGGTGGGGCATCGTCAAGTTCAAACCAGCTGCCGGTGATCAGCTTTACCGGGCTGTCTTTCAGTGCGGCCCAGGCCCGAGGAATGCCAGCCACTGAGCAGGCATCTGTGATGGCCAGTGCAGAGTAGCCCAGCTCCAGTGCTTGCTCGGCCAGTTCATGGGGATGTGAGGCCCCGGTCAGGAAGGTGAAATTGCTGAAGCAGAAGAGTTCGGCATAGCTGAAGTTGTCCATCAGCCAAACCAGCCATGCACAAACCAGCCATCCCGCACATCCCGGAACACCCAGGCAAGCTGGCCGGTGGACAGCTCGGCAATGTAATAATCCCGGTGAACCCGCTGGCCATCCCACCAACCTCCACTGATCCGTTCCGGGCCCGAAAACCACATGGTCGGAGCTTCGGCCAGCGGTTGTGGCCCTTTGAGTAACCATAAAGGACGACGGGGTAACTGGTCGGGAGAAGGAAGGCGGCTATGATTTTTCCGCTGCACTTCGGAGGCCGACCAGGCCCGTTCGGGCCGGTGATCCGCCTGCGGCGATAACTGCCGTAATGAATGTCCGCCAAGCCGTGCCTGCAGACGGCTGATCAGGGTGTGCCAGGCTTCGTTCAGATCCTGCGTTTCACCCAGAAGATCCTGGCCAGAGGCCGCTTCCCGCCCCAGGAAGCGTTTAACGGACAGCACTAATGAGACCACCGGAGCCCTTAACGGGTGCTGCTCAAACCGTAGGCGGATAAGATTCAGAAATGCTTCGGCCCGATGCTCGGGGCCGGAGGTGCGAACCCGAATGCGGGTAGGCTCCTCATGCCGGTGCTGCAGGACCAGCAGCAGGCTGTCGGTATCCTGCTGTCGCCAGCACAGGTCTTCCTCGAGTTCTGACAGAATGCGCTGCAGGGGGAACAGCAGGCCCTGGGACTGCTCAATCTCCTGCACAAAATCCGCCTGCTGGCGAAAGGTGTGGGGCGGTTGCCAGGGTGTTTGTGGGTCCGCGCGGTTACCTTGGATTTTCTGCACATACGCGAGGGTTTCCGGCGACAGACGGCGGGCCAGTTCACTGGCAGGCAGTGCGAAGACCTCATCCAGGGTGTTCAGGCCGAGCCGTTGCAGACGGGTACAGGTTTTGTCATCGAACTCTGCCGTCAGCAGGGGCATCTGCCCCAGTGTACGCAGGATATGGCCTTTGTCCGCCGTGCACTCGCCCTTGCCGGCCCGGGCAATCAGTCGGGCGGCCAGTGGTGTGTGGCCGATGGCTGTCCAGGCGTTAAGCTGGCGTTCCTCCAGCCCCTGTTCCACCGTTTGCCAGACGGCTGCCAGCCCACCGTAAAGCCGCTGCAGGCTGCCCACTTCCGCCAACAGGCCATTCGGGGGTACCAATACGATATGAGCCGCGTACCGGTATAGCCAGCGCGCCTGGTCTTCCAGTATCCGGGCTTCCTGTTGGTGGTCCGCCCTGAGCATACGCAGCTCCGGAACCAGGCTGATAGCGGTTTTCAGGCGCATGCCAGCGCGTACTCCCTGGGCATAAGCTTCCGGGCAGGCCTGGATAATCTTCTGGCCGGAGCCTTCCACAACAGCCAGCGCCCCCTGGTTTTCGCGGGAGCGGCGAATATGATCCAGCAACAGGTGAGGAAAATGCAGGTACAGCCAGAGCATGATACGCCTTACCCGGTCTTGCCGGCCCAGGGGCCCTGGACCACCCGGGGGGCTTCCCGGAAGGCCAGATCCGCCCGGTGAGACATGGCTACGGAGCAACATTGGCCGGGCCAACTGCCGCGACGTTTCAGAACATTGACCTTGAGCGCCTGTTGACTTCCTGCCGTCAGATCCAGGCGTAGCGCCGCCGGGGAGTTCTGTTCGGCATGACGCCGTTCGCGGAACAGCACGCACACATTGCTGCCGGCCTCCGCAGCCAGTTGCAAGCGCCGTATGTCACGGGCAGCCAGTTTTCCGGGCCAGGCCATCACCAGGCCGGTGACCGGTGAACGCAGGCAGTTTTCCAGTGTCCACAGGAAGTCGCCATCGTCTTCGGTGTTGATCAGTATGACCTGATCCAGATTGACCCCTTCGCGGGCCAGGGCAGGGGCGTAGGGTGTATGGGGAGGGTTCAGCCAGAAGACGGTCTTACCTGCCTGAGAAAGCCGTTGCATCAGGGGTAGCAGCAGGTGCAACTCACCGATGCCGGGCTCATCCAGCAGGCACTCACTCAACGCCCCTCGAGGCCAGCCAACGCCACCGAGCTGGTTGTCCAGCACCTGGTAACCGGTTGGCTCCGATGGCCGACCAGTGCGGGTATGGTGCTGACCCTGCCACACACGGTCGTCCTGCATCAGCGTATTCAGAATCTCGCTCATGGAAAGTTCTCTATATACTGTTTAAATATACAGTATTCTGAAAAAGACAGGATTTCAAGCAGTGGGTTGATAATGTGGCGGAACGAACCCACGCTTAGTAGTACAGCCATCAACCATGGAGGTTGAAATGAGTGAACTGACGAAACAAAGCTGTGAAGCCTGCAGCGCAGATGCTCCCACAGTCACTGCCGATCAGAAGCAAGCCCTGGGTAAAGATGTACCCGACTGGCAGGAGATTGAGCTGGACGGGGAGGAACAGTTACAGCGAGTGTTCAAGCTCAAGAATTTCGCCCAGGCCCAGGCATTTACCAACAAGGTGGGTGACCTGGCCGAAGAGGAAGGGCACCACCCCGCCATCCTTCTGGAATATGGCAAGGTCACCGTACGCTGGTGGACCCACAAGATAGGCGGCCTGCACAAAAACGATTACATCATGGCGGCGCGCACCGACGCAGCCTACAAAGACATGCAATAATTCACCAAACCCACCGGAAACAGGATGTGTAATGGCTGAAGACCGTACAGATAACCCACTAACCTTTCGGTTAGGCCATGAAGAACTGGTTATACGGCGCCGTTACGAAGTGCTCAGCATCATCAATGATTTCCTGATCGCCATCTGGTTTCTGGTGGGCAGCGTCCTGTTTCTGTTTCCCGAACACGAGAAGGCGGCCATCTGGCTGTTCATTATTGGCAGTTTCCAATTCCTGATTCGCCCCACCATTCGCCTGATCGGGCATATCCACGTACAGCGCATTCCGGAAAGCCGCTGGGAAAGTTAGAAGGTGTCGTCTATCGGGCTGCGAACTCCAAAGCCTCCTTTACGAACCACATGTGTGTAGATTTCAGTGGTGCGCACGTCGGCGTGGCCCAGCAGCTTCTGAATAGTGCGAATATCGTATCCGTTTTCCAGTAGGCGAGTGGCAAAGCTATGGCGAAACGCGTGGCTGTTTGCCTGCTTGTATACTCCCGCCTCACGAATAGCTAACCCGATGGCCCGTTGAACACCGCGATCCAGAAGATGGTGCCGGCGTAAGACGCCGCTACGCGGATCCATGGATAACTTGGCGGCTGGAAACAGATATTGCCAGGCAGGTTCTTTGCCTCCGCTGGGGTATTTTTGATTCAGAGAAAAGGGCATATAGACTTCGCCATGACCGCCGGCCAGGTCTTTCTTGTGCTGAACCAAGCAAGCGTCAATTTGCAGGGTTAATGGCTCTGCCAATGAGTCCGGGAGCAAGGTTGTTCTGTCCTTATTGCCTTTTCCACTGCGCACGATGATTTGCTGCATCCCGAAATCCACATCTTTCACTCTAAGTCTCAAGGCTTCGTTGATTCGCAGGCCGGAGCCATACATCAGGCGCGCAACCAACTGAGGAGCGCCTTCCAGGCCGTTGATAACGGCTTTGGCTTCATCATGGGTAAAAACGGTGGGTAAGCGTCTGGGTTTTCGTGCCATTTCAAACGATAGTTCATCCAGGGGCTGCTCCAGAAACTCGCGGAACAGAAACACGAGGGCATTCAGCGCAGTCCGCTGGGTACTGACACTGTTGTTACGCTGCACCGCAAGGTGCGATAGAAATTGTTCCACCTCTTTTGCCGAACACGCGGAAGGATGCTGCATACCATGAAAACGGATGAAGCGCTTGATCCAGTGGCAGTACGTCTGTTCAGTCTTGTAGGCCATATTTCGGCTACGAATCAGTGTGCGCAGCTGATCCATAAAGCGGGTAGGGTTGTCTGGCAACTTTGGTGGTACATCCAAAATCATCGGCTCAGCCTCCATGCTGTTTATTTATACAGCATTTTAGGCCTACTTTTGGGTTATTTCACGGTGAAAAACGGAGATATACGACAATTGTCGCAAAACTTCGTAAATTTTGTGCCAATGAGCTGACAACTCTATGAAAGATATGGAATAGTCGTTGAGGATCTATTTCAGATAAGCGAACAGGTGTACTGGGTGAAACTTGACAATTGACGCTTATTTTCAGACTGGGCAGTTGTTGAGCATTTTAATTCATTGAAAATAAAGGAAATTATGGTCAGTGACATCTGGGCGCATGGAAATAGGCGCGTTTTTGGTAGATGTCATTTGTCGTTGAATTAGCTGTTAGGCGCCTAGAAAAACATTTATGCAAACTATGAAGTCAGAAGAAAAGCACATCGAAGTTCCGGGCGGACAAATCTTCGTCAGTCGTTGGTGGCCGACCGAATCATCCGACAAGCCAGCCATTGTGCTGTTGCACGATTCGCTTGGTTGTGTGGCACTTTGGCGGGATTTCCCGGCTCAACTCGCAGAGAAACTTGGGCGCGAGGTCGTAGCCTATGATCGGCTCGGCTTTGGGCGGTCATCTGTAGTTCCGGAGCCACCATCGCTTCGATTTATCGATGAAGAAGCAGAGTCAGTGTTCCCGGCATTGTGTTCCTCGCTGGGGTTAGAAGCCGTCGTTCCTTTTGGTCACAGTGTCGGTGGCGGTATGGCCATTGCAATTGCTAGCATTCATTCGCAATCGAACCTCTGTGCCAGCGTCGTAACAGAATCGGCTCAGGCTTTCGTTGAAGAACGAACACGGCAGGGTATCGAAGCTGCAAAGAAATTCTTCAACCAGCCTGGCCATTTGGACAAGCTTTCGAAATATCACGGTGAGAAAGCTCGTTGGGTCTTGGAGGCATGGACGGAAACATGGCTGCATCCGAACTTTGCAGATTGGAGCCTCAGGTCTCACCTCAAGAATGTAAGTTGTCCAGTTCTTGCCATTCACGGGGATACGGATGAATACGGTTCCGTGGCATTTCCGAAACTTATTGCCGAAGAATCATTGGGCCGTTCCCAGGCCCTAGTTCTGGAGGGTTTCGGGCACGTACCGCACAAGGAAAACCCAGGCGTGGTGTTGGCTGCTACCGAGCGTTTCCTGTCAGAGATCGAGGAGCCAAGCGTTGTCGCGGCCGGCGCCTAACAATTCGTTGCAGCGGACGTTTGACCCGCAGCCCATTTTGCTGCCGCAAAATGGCCCGCGCCTCAAACGCCGCTGAACTCAGGCGTTATGCACAAACAAGGAGCTGACGTGCTTCGGGTAATATCAGTATTTTTATTCAGTCTTTGTGTTATGTCTCAAGCTTCTGCTGAGCAATCTGAAAATTATGAAAAAATTGTAGATGCAGTTGCTTTCAAATCAAAAATAGTTGGCACAACATGGTCATATCGCTGGAGAAATCGAGAGTATATTTTTTCGTTTAGCCCCGACGGAAGCATAGAAAAACTTGATAGTTGGTCTGGTGTTAGTTGGGCTGTTAACCAACCTCGCGAAGTGATCTTAGATTCAGGTTCCCAGCAAATGTATTTATTCTTTAACTCAGAGGCCTCAAGCTTTAAAACCGTTGATTGGGATGGTCAAAGAGCAACGGGCGTCAGAGTTTTTGATGATTACAAATAAACTGCATAACAAGTCACGGAAGGCGGACGCGTGAGACGCGCCGCTTCGTTTAGCGTTAGCTGGTAGTGCTTCGTACCTTTTTGGTGGTTCGGTGCTAGTGGCCTTGGCCGTAAGTGGATAGTAAATCCGGCAACATGGTGCGGTTGCCAAGGCCCGCAAATTTGGCGTGTTGTTGGTAGCTCAATTGGTTTGAGGTGTTGGTATTAACATGGGCGTTCGGGTCGTGGGGCCGTCCGCCGGTAAACGGTTCCTTGCTTACCTGCTACTCTGACGTTCAGGTTCGTTCGCCGCATCATTGGCGGAGGTTTCAATAAAGATGCACCGGCGGATTTGGGTGCAAGGGCGGCGGTGTAGGCTGCGATGTTGGTTGCCAGGGATCGGGCTTCATTGATGCCCCCAGCTAACCAGTCGCTGTAGTACGTTCCCGGCCTGAAGGCCGTCCACCGGACGCCCTTGTCAGGGCGCCGCTAAGCTTCAGCGTTAAATTGATCAGGAGGGGCAAATGGAGTTTGACGTTTTAGGAAAAATACTTGCTCCGCTACTAACAGGCATAGCGGGAATTCTCATCAAGAGATACCTTGAGGTTAGGCCGAAATTAATAACTTGGCTCATCCATGCTGCGGCAATACCGCTGAATGATGAAAACGGTACAACCGTAAACACGCATAGTATCGTTGTTCGCAACGCTGGCAAGCGAACGGCTCACAATGTTCGTGTTGGTCATAACTTCCTCCCAGCATTCCAGATTCATCCGCAATTATCACATCATGTGATTACAGGGCCGGGAAAATCAGCAGAGATAGTAATTCCCACGCTTGTACCCGGGGAGCAGATCAATATTTCCTATATTTATTTCCCGCCGGACTTATGGAGCCAAGTGCACTCTTATTGCAAGTCAGACGAGATGGCTGCCAAATATATCAACATTATCCCGGCTGCTCAGCTCAATAAGTGGCAGTTAACGATCATCTGGGGGTTAATGTTCATCGGCCTTTCCACGTTAGTGTATTGGGGGCTGTATTGGCTATGGGAATGGGCATATCAATAAATTTAACAAGTCATTCCAGTTTGTTCCGGCCCTGACGGGCCTCCACCGGACGGCCTTTTCTCCGCTTCGCTGCGCAAAGGCCGCCGCTGAATGTTGGCGTTAAACCAAAAAAGGAGAATCCATGGGAGCTTGGGGTGTTGGTAATTTTGAGAATGATGATGCAGTCGATTGGACCTACGACATTGCTGATTCAAAAGGGGTGAAAATCCTGATCACGCCATTGCGCTATGTTGCCAGTGAGTCTGATTATCTAGAAGCGCCCGATTGCTGTCAGGCATTGGCATCGGCAGAAATCATTGCCAAAGCCTTATCCCAAGATACATTGGATCTCCCAGAGGAGATCCAGGTTTGGTTAAAACAGAAAAAGGGGTTTTTCGGCAAGCCGCCTGCCATTGAAAAGGAACATGCTTCATTAGCGTCTGAAGCCGTTAAGAGAGTTGTTTCTAATTCCGAGCTCAAAGAGCTTTGGGAAGAGTCTGGCGAATATGATCAATGGGTTTCT
>JGI24649J20148_1000221_pt1 | contig 9850 bp, 9 predicted proteins | sample MalvirmetagMSP81_FD_20148 | JGI IMG/M metagenome (IMG submission 20148)
CCTCTTCGTCCCAGTAGGCGGCCTTGGCTGCAAAGGCCCGTTCGGCCATCTTGCGGGCGTCTTCACGGAAGGATTCGAGTTCGGGGTCGAGTTGAAACATGGTCACTCCAGTGACGTGGCAATCGTGAACCGTATCAACGGCCGTGGAACAGGGGCTTGCGCTTTTCGCGATAGGCGGCCACGCCCTCGCGGTGATCCTGGGTCTGCAGTACTTCGGTCTGGATATGCGATTCCAGTTCCAGGAATTCTTCGAGACTGGGCCTGGCGGCGGCGTGGAACATGCGCTTGCCCATGGCCAGCGCAAAGGTGGCCGACGACGCCAGTTCTTCGGCCAGCTCCATGGCGCGCGCGTCCAGCGTCGCGTCGTCCACGACTTCGGCGACCAGGCCCAGCGACTGCGCTTCCCTGGCGTCGAACAGGCGTGCGGACAGCATCAGTTCCTTCGCGCGTCTCGCGCCGACAGCGTGCGTCAGGAAATAGGCCATCCCGCCGTCCGGCGCCAGGCCGACTTTCTTGAACACCAGGCCGAAGCGCGCGGTGTCGGAGGCCACCACCAGGTCGCTGGCCAGCGCAAGGCTGAACCCGACGCCGACCGTGGCACCGCGCACCGCCGCGATGACGGGCTTGTCGAGGTTGGCAATGCCGAGGATGAAGCGATGCGCCTGCTGCAGGCGCGCACGACCGGCGCGGACATCGAATCCGGTCATCGTGCCGATGTCGGAGCCGGAGCAGAACGCCCTTCCTGTGCCGCACAGCACCACGCAGCGCACATCGGTATCGCGCTGGAGTTCGAGGGCCAGATCGCCGATGCGATCCTTCATCTCGCCGTTCAGCGCATTGAGCGCATCCGGCCGGTCGAGGACGATGCGCGCGATGGCGCCTGTGCGTTCGAGGCGAACGGTCATGAAGCTGCTCCCTGTGCTCTGAAGATGTGGCTGGCGATGGTGTTCTTCTGTGTCTGCGTGGTGCCGCCGGTGATGGTCAGCATGCGCACGTCGCGCACCATGCGCTCCAGCGGCAGCGCCCCGAAGTAGCCGTAGCCGCCGAACATCTGCTGGCACTGCAGCGTGACCTTCTGCGCCATCTCGGTGGCCTGCACCTTGGCGATCGACGACAGGCAGGGATCGGGCCGGCCGGCATCGACCAGCGCCAGCGCCTTGTAGCAGAGGCAGCGCGCCGCTTCGATCTCGATGAGCATGTCGGCCATCATCCAGCGCAGGCCCTGCATCTCGCAGAGCTTCTGGCCGAACTGCTCGCGCACCATCATGTAGTCGCGGGCCAGATCGAAGGCGCCTTCGGCGACGCCCAGGGCCATCACGCCCATGCCCACACGGGTACCGTTGTAGATGTTCAGCGGCTGCACGAAGCCGCGCGAATGCCCGGCCTCACCAAGCGTGACGACATTGCTGGCCGGCACACGCACCTCGTCGAAGAACAGCTCGCACTCCGAGGCGCCGCGCACGCCCATCTTGTTCTCCAGCCGGTGCACGGTGACGCCGGGTCGGTCGCGCTCGACGAGAATCGTCCCGATGCCACGCGCGCCGGTGCCGGGCGCGAAGCGCGCGTACACCAGGTGCATGTCGGCGCGGTCGCCAAAGGTGGTGAAGATCTTCTGGCCGTTGACGATGTAGTGGTCGCCGTCGCGCGTGGCGGTGGTGCGGATGGCGGTGCCGTCGGAGCCGGCCTGCGGCTCGGTCCAGGCGATGCTGATTTCCAGTTCGCCCCTGACGACTTTCGGCAGCAGTCGCGCGCGCAGCGCAGCCGGCGCGTGGTTGGCGATGATGCGCGGCGACACGTTCTGGTCGTGCACGATCAGGGCGGTGAGCATGTCGACCTTGGCGATTTCCTCGACCACCAGATAGGTGCTGACCAGCCCCGCGCCGCTGCCGCCGTGTTCGCGGTCGATGGACAGGCCCAGATAGCCAAGCTCGGCGAGGAGATGCTTGTTCTCCTCCGGGAATTCCTCGTTGCGGTCCCAGCGGGCCGCCTTGTCCTTGAACCGCTCCTGCGCCAGACGTCGCGCGGCGTCGCGCAGTTTGGCCTGCTCATCGGTTGGCTCGAAGTTCACGGGGGCTCGCAGTTGCCGTGGAATGTCGTGTAATCTAACTAACATCTGTTCGATTTGCACGTCGGTCCCCTTGTTCTTTGTGACGGTCCGGCGCTCGTTTCACCTCAACATCCCTACCAAGGAGTACACCGTGTCGGAAGCCGAAGTGCTGTACAGCGTTGACAACCACGTTGCCACGATCACCCTCAATCGCCCCAAGACCCTGAACGCCTTCACCGGCGACAACATCAAGGAAATGCAGGACTTGATGGACAAGGCAACGAACGACCGCGACGTCGGCGTCATCGTGCTGACCGGCAGCGGCGAGCGCGCGTTCTGCGTGGGCGGCGACATCAACTGGGAGAAGGGCAGCGACGACGGCAAGAGCGGTCTTGAAGATCTCAACTTCACCTTCAACCGCCAGATCGCCGAATGCCTCAAGCCGGTGATCGCGCGCGTCAACGGCTACGCCATTGGTGGCGGGCACCACATCGCCTACTTCTGCGACTTCACCATCGCCGCCGAGCACGCCATCTTTGGCCAGAACGGTCCGCGTGTCGGCTCGCCGGCCGGCGGTTACATCGTCAGCCACTCGGCCAACGTGCTCGGCCACAAGCGCGCGCGCGAACTGTGGATGCTGTGCCGCCGCTACACCGCCGCGCAGGCCCTGGAATGGGGGCTGGCCAACGCCGTCGTGCCGAAGGAGCAGCTCGACGCGGAGGTGCGCAAGTGGGCGGACGAACTGCTCGCCGTCAGCCCCACCTGCCTGAAGATTCTCAAGCGCTCGTTCTACTACCAGATGGAGCCGATCATGCAGCGCGACATGAACGACATGATCAAAGAGATTGCGCCGGACTACTTCCGCACCGGCGAACAGGCCGAAGGCGCGGCGGCCTTCCTGGCCAAGCGCAAGCCCGACTTCACCCCGTTCCGCTGAAACGGCGCGTCACCCGCCGGGAGAACCTGTAGATGAATAGTCTGGAACTGAAAGACAAGGTAGCGGTGGTCACCGGCGCGACGGCCTTCATCGGCCGCGCCTGCGCGATCCGGCTGGCCGAGCAGGGCGCGGCCGTGGTGGTCAGCGGTCGCAATGCGGAAGCGGGCGCGGCCGTGGTGGCGGAGATTGAAGCGGCAGGCGGCCGCGCCTGCTTCGAGGCGGCGGACCTGTTCGATGCCGGCCAGATGCAGGCCATGGCGGATCGTGTCGCGGCACGCTTCGGGCGCATCGACGTGCTGGTGGCCAGCGGTGCCGGTGCCAGCCACGATTCGCCCTCGTTCCGCCTGTTCAAGGACATGGATCTTGAGCACTACGACCAGTATCTGCGCGCGCACTTTCTTTCGCGGGTGTACGCCATTCGTGCCCTGCAGCCGCATCTGCGCGATGCCGGTGGCGGCAGCATGGTCATGATCGGCACCGACGCCGGTCGCGTGGCGACGGTGGGCGAATCGGTATTGGGCGGTTCGACCAGCGGCATGATGCAGATGTGTCGCGTGCTGGCGCGCGAGTTCGGCCGCGAGAAGATTCGCATCAACGTCGTGGCGATGAGTTTCATCTCGGACGCCATCCCGCGCTGGGGCGCCGGGTCGGCGGCCCTGATGGCCGATAAAGGCAAGGGCGGCATGCTGGAGAACCTGCGCAAGCGCATGCTGTTCGACGTCACCTGCCGGGACATCGCCAATGCGGCGGCCTTTTTCGCCGGGCCTCAGTCTGCCGCGATCACCGGGCAGACGCTCAGCGTCAACGGCGGCCTGAGCACGCCAGGCTGAGGCCTGGCGGGCTCCGGTGCCGCCGGGGTGGTCCTCAGGGTTTTTGCGGTGGCTGCGGTGGCGCGAATTCCGTGACGCCGTAGCCGGCCTCGGCCGGGATGATCAGTCGCTTGCCCTCCGGCCCCTTGATCACTTCGGGCACAACGGTGACGACCGCTTGTGTGCGCGCGGCATCAAGGGCGGCATCCACGCTGTCGGAAAAGCCGAGCTTCTTCACATTGAGCTCGGTGGCCGGCACCAGGGTGTGGACACCGGCGGCGGCCTGCGACAGCGCGTGCGCGGGTCGCAGCCACAGCGAGTCCACCAGTTCGCTGCCGTCATGCACCGCGAGCTGTTCGGCCGGCGCCACGGCGAGGTAGAAGTGCGTGTCGAAACGCTTGGGCATGAAGGTCGGGGTGATCCAGTGCGCGAAGGGCACCAGTTCTTCACAGGCCAGTTCGAGGTCTTCGGCTTCCAGCATGTCGGCGATGCCGAGGTCGCCCTTGTCCAGCGCCTTGCGGTAGCGCGGCCCGAGTTCGGCCAGGCGGGTCGGTCCGAGCAGGCGCTGCTCGCCGCGCGCTCGCGCGAGCAGGACGCCGCACTCCTCGAAGGCTTCGCGTATCGCGGCGACACGCAGGGCGATCTGCTCGGGTGCCAGGCCGGCAATGCCGGTGCAGCGCAGGCGCACTCGCGGATCTTCATCGCCCACCGCGAGCTTGCCGCCGGGGAAGACCAGGGCCCCGGCGGCAAAGTCGATCTCGTGGTGACGCACCACCATGAAGACTTCCAGGGCCTCGGCGCCGTCGCGCAGCAGCAGGATGGTGGCGGCGAGGCGGGGGGTGCTGCTGGGGGGTGCAGATGACATGGTTAAGTCCTTCGCAAGGCAATGTGTGGTGGATGAGCAGGCCGGTCCGACGTGGCCGTATCAGCGCGGGGCCGGGGCGAGCGCGCCTGCGCTGCGCAGCGCGTCGATCTCGGCAGCGCTCAGGCCAAGATCAATCAGCACCGGGTCGGCATCGGCACCGACCGCCCCGGCCACGCGGTCGAGGCGCCCCCCGCGGCGGTGGTCGGCGTGTACCGGGAAGGGCAGGTGGCGCTGCCCTTCGTGTTCCATCACCAGTTCGCGCGCGCGGGTCTGCGGCGAGCGCGCGGCCTCGGCGGGCGAGAGCACGAGCTGCGCCGGCACGTCGTGACGCGCCAGACGCTGCAGCCACTCGCTGGAACTGCGTGTGCGCATGACGGCGGCGATGCGCGCGTGCAGGGCGTCGCCATCGGCCAGGCGCCCCGTTTCCTCGGCCCAGGCGGGCGCCGCGAAGTCGGGCGCAATGTCGGCAGTGGCGGCGACGAAGCGCTGCCAGAACTGCGGTTCGATGATCCCCAGGGTGAGCGCGCGGCCGTCGCCAGTCTCGAACACGTCGTTGGTCGGATACAGGTGCGCACGCGAGGGCGCTTCCGCCTCCAGTCCGTGGCGTGCGGTGTTGAACGCGAGCGCGGCGTCGGCCAGTGCCAGGTCGAGGTACACCCCCTTGCCGGTGCGGCCTCGCTCGTGCAGCGCGGCGAGCATGGCAACGATTGCGAAGCTGGCGCCCGCGAGGTCGGCAACCGGCATGCCGGAGCGGCGTGGCGCGCCGCTCCAGTGGCCGGCGAACATCAGTCCGCCGGACGCGGCAATGTAGTTCAGGTCATGGCCGGGGGCATCGCGGGCGGGCCCCTCCTGGCCGTAGCCGGAAATCGAGCAATAAATCAGGCGCGGGTTGAGCGCCGAAAGGTAGGGGTGATCCACCTTCAGGCGCGCGGCGACGCCGGGGCGAAAACCTTCCACGACCAGATCGGCCCACCGCGCCAGACGTTCGATCAGGGGCCGCGTCGCCGGGTTTTTCAGATCGAGCGCGAGGATCTGCTTGTTGCGGTTGGCCATCGCGAACATCGGGCCGGCCATGCGCCGCGCGAAGTCGCCAGTCAGCGGCTCGATCTTGATGACCTCGGCGCCGAGGTCGGCCAAGGTCACGGTCGCGAACGGCCCCGGCAGCAGCAGTGAGAAGTCCAGCACGCGCAGGCCGGCGAGCGGGCGCCAAGGGTTGGGGGTTTCGGTCATTGTGCGTGTTCCCTGCCAAGGGCGAGCCTGAGGCCCAGGCCCAGCTGCCAGACATCCAGTTCGGTGCGCAGGCGTTGATCGGTGCCGTCGCTGCTGGCGTCGATTCCCGGCGGCAGCAGCTGAACCTGAACCTGGCTCAGGGGGTTGCGTCCGTCAATCGCTTCGGGAAACGCGCGTTGCAGCATCAGGTCGACCCCCCAGCGGGGCGAAGCGGCCCAGGACAGCCCAAGTGCCAGATGGCGACGGCTGGTGGCGGGGGCCACCATCGACGCCAGCACCTGGTCGACGCCCATCGGTCGCTCACTGTGCGCGTAGCCGAGTCGTAGCTGCACCGGCCCCTGCGTGTACTCGTAACCGATCTTGTAGACGGTCAGATTGCGCCAGCCCAGCCCGGCGCCGTGTGCGCCACCAAGGCAGTCTGGCGAGGGGCCAGCGGCCAGTGCCTGAGGAAGTGAAAGCTGCACCAGGCGAGGCAGCAGGCATTGCTCGGTCAGGCGCTGCGCGTCGACCCGGTTGGAGAGGGCGCGGCTGTCCTCGTGGCGGATGTGCTCGACATCAATCAACAGACGCTGTCGGGCAAAAGGGCCTAGCGCGATGCCCGCGTGGAGGCTGGAGGGCGCGTCCAGTTCTCCGCCCGGCATCAGCCCCGCATAACGGTCCGAGCCGCGCATTCGGATCGGCGTCTGGTAACCGGCGCCCACGGTGAAGGTATTCGCCACCTGCCAAAGCAGGCCCAAGCGTGCGCCCAAACCCCAGTAGAAGCCGGTGCCGCGGTCGCTCGTGGCTGCCGGATCATTGGAGAAATTGGCCAGCGCCCCGAAGCCGTCGGCGCGCAGGGCCTGGACGGCCAGCACCGGGGCAAGTCCCAGGCTCAAGCCGTGATCGAAGTTGTGGGCGTAGTTCGCGGCCAGAAACCCCTGCGCCAGTTGCAGTTTCAAGGTGCTGCGGCTGTTGCCACAGAGCCCGAGGGCATCGGTGCTGCCGGGCGCCGGCGCGCCGCCACCGAGCAGTCCCTCGCAGCGGGCAGAGATTATTGGTGTCGCGCCGCCGAACGTGGCGCTGCCGCCGCTGGCCTCGGCGGCCAACCCGGTGAAATTCAGCGACAGGCCCAAGGCCGAACGCGGCGTGAGGCGCCGGTTGTAGGCGAACTGGGGCCCCGGCAGCAGGCCCGAGACCGACTGTTGCGACTGCGAGGAAAAGGCAAAAATCCCCAGTCCCATTCCGGCATCGTTGGCCCGGATGCGGCCATCCGGACGCCCGAGGTCCAGGCCCATTACAAGGTGCGTCTCCAGGCGCGCGCCGGCCGCCGGATTGCGCACGCTGGAGAACGCATCAGCGGCGTCTGCGGTCCCGGCGCCCGCCAGGCCGTTCTGCACGGCGCCGGTGCCCAGGGGCGCGAGGCCGCTGGCGGCCCAGCCCGTTGCCGGATGCAAGGCCGCCGACCACAGGGCCAGCAGCCCAAGCGCGGCGCGCCCGCAGGCGCCGGGGCTCATCGGCCGCCGTCGACTCAGCGGGCGCCTCGTTGGCGACAATGGTGACAGTCTCATCTTCATGCTCCGTCCTCCTGCTCGCCTCATGTTCGACGAAGCCCTCAGACGGGACTCACCGTGAACTTGGGCAGCGTGACTTCCGGCGTCACATCGTCGAACTGCACGGTGACCCGCTGGTCGATGCGCACCGACTCAACGTCGGTCGTGACGATGTTGGTCATCATCCGCGGGCCTTCGTCGAGTTCGACCAGGGCGACAACGTAGGGCGCGTCGGGCTTGAACGCGGGGCCGGCCGGGCGCCGCGCTACCGTGTACGTGTAAATGCGGCCGGTGCCGGCGGCCTGCTTCCATTCCAGGTCGTCGGAGTGGCAGTGCGGGCAGAGTTCGCGCGGATAGTGATGGAAACGTTCGCAGGCGCGGCAGTGCTTGAGCAGCAGCCGATGCTGCTTGAGGGCGTCCCAATAGGGCTGGCTCTCGGGGTCAATGACCGGCAGGGGTTTTTCGTACATGGTGATCAGCTCCGCGAAAGGATGCAGGTGGCGCCGCTGGACAGGGTGCCGCCGGTGCCGTGGACCAGCGCGGTGCGCGCGTTCTGCACTTGGCGTTCGCCGCACTCGCCGCGCAGCTGCCGCACCGCCTCGATCAGCAGGAAAATGCCGAGCATGCCGGGGTGGCAGCAGGACAGGCCGCCGCCGCTGGTGTTGAGCGGAAAGGCGCCGCCGGGGGCGGTGCGCTGACCGGAGACGAAGGCCCCGCCTTCGCCGCGCTTGCAGAAGCCCAGCGCCTCCAGGGTCAGCAGCACGGTGATGGTGAACGAGTCGTAGATCTGCGCGACGTCGATTGCATCATGGCCGATGCCGGCCATGCGGAACGCCTCGCGTCCGGCAATTTCCGCCGCCGTCAGGCGCGCGAGGTCGGGCATTCCGGACATCGTCCAGTGCGTGTTTGACTCGCCGTAGCCCCGCACGTACACCGGCGGGCGGCCGAGTGCCCTGGCGTGCTCGGCCGTGGTCATGACGATGGCGCCGCCGCCGTCGGTGACCAGACAGGCATCCAGCAGGTGCAGCGGGTCCGAGATCATCGGGCTGGCGAACACGTCGTCGATGGTCAGCGGGTCGCGCATCGTCGCGGCCGGGTTGCGCTGCGCCCACTTGCGCGTCGCGACCGCGATTTCGGCCAGGTGCGTGCACGTGGTGCCGTATTCGTGCATGTGGCGCATTGCGGCCATGGCATAGCCGCCGACGGGCGTCGGCATGCCCCAGGGCGTTTCGTACTGCATGGTCAGCACCGACGGGCGGCCCGCGAGGTTGCGGCTCTTCTCACTCTTCTGGGTGCTGCCGTAGGTGATCAATGCCACATCGCAGCGGCCTGCTTCAATCGCCGTTGCCGCGTGCGCCACGAAGGCCTCGAACGCCGAGCCGCCGATGTTGGTGGCATCCATGTAGCGCGGCGTGATGCCGAAGTATTCGGCCAGGGTCAGCGTTGGCAACTGTCCGGGGCCGGGCACGCCCCACATGCCGGCCGTCAGCAGGCCGTCGACATCGCGCATCGACAGACCGGCGTCGTTCAGGGCGTCGCGCGCCGCGCGCGCCTGGACCTGCAGCACCGAGAGTGACTCTGTCACCTTGCCGTTTTGCAGGGGAACGTCGGCGACGCCGACGATGACCGCTTCGCGTTTCTTCATGTTGGATCTTGTCCGCTGTTGAGAGGAGTGCTTCAGTCCTGAAGCCGAGGTGGCCCGCCGAGGCGGGTGATGGCGTCGCGGGTCATCTGCTCGATCTGCGCCGCGTCGTAGCCGAGCTCGCTGAGCACGGCCCCACTGTGTTCGCCAAGACCGGGTGCGCGTCGCAGCGCGGCGACGTCAGCCGTGCCGCGCTGGCTGCGTACCGGAAATTGCGGTTGCGGCAGTCCCGGCACGTCGGCCTGTTCGATGAGCAGCGCGCGCAGCACCGGGTCGGCCAGCATGTCCGGCACGGTGTTGACCGGGCCTGCGGGGATGTCGGCGCTGTCCAGTGCGTCGATCCAGTCCTGCGCGGTGCGGCTCAGGAAAATGTCGGCGAGCATCGCCAGCAGTTCGGGGCGGTGGCGAATGCGCGCGGCGTTGTCGCGGAAACGTGCCTCGGCTTGCCATTCCGGATGCCCGACCACCTGGCAGAACCGGGCGAAAGCGACGTCGTTGATGACGGTGAACGCGAACCAGCGCCCATCCGAACCCTGGAAGTGCCGGCTGGGGGCGACGATGGCGGGATTGATCTCGCGTTCGCAATGGCCGTCGATGCTGGCTTCGGCGATCTTGCTGCCGAGGAAGTTGAGCATCGTCGACATGAGCGTGAGTTCCACCGCCTGGCCGCGCCCGCTTTTCTCGCGCTCCATCAGCGCGGCGAGGATGCCATTGACGCCACACATGCCGGAGGCCACGTCCACGATCGGCAGGCTGTTGCGGATCGGCGGGTCCTGCTCCTCGCCCGCGCC
>JGI24649J20148_1000246_pt1 | contig 9221 bp, 7 predicted proteins | sample MalvirmetagMSP81_FD_20148 | JGI IMG/M metagenome (IMG submission 20148)
CCTCAAAATGGTCATCGGGATATGGTGTTTCTTTACGCGGCGTAGGGCACCCCAAGGCCGGTTGCGCTGGGCGGCAAAGGTCGCTGCTTCCCATTTCGGCTCACACAGCAGACGCCAGGTCTGCTCATCGCTATCAGCAGAATTGTGGTCGGTGCGTTCAATACCATCCAGCAGGTAATCTGCCAGAAAGGGCTCGCGCCATGATTTGAATGCGCCGCGACCTGTATAGGACTCAAGCGCCTCACGGAACGATCCGAACTCGGCGCGGCGTTTCTTGGCCTGACGGGCCATGGCATTGCGCCGCAGAAGGAATGAAATAGGCGACAGCATATGCTGCCAGAAATAAACCGATTTCGACATGATTACCGGGTCGGCCAGTACGAGGCCTTTGACGAGATCGGGTCGCTTGCCTGCCACCAACAGGGCCACGCACCCGCCCATGGAGTGCCCGCCCAGGATCACGCCCTGTGGCGCTTCTTTCTCCAACCATTCGATCACATCGTCGCGGTGGCGTTTCCAGGATTTCATGCGGCCGGGTTTGGCCTGCAATGTGGAACGACCATGCCCCCGCATGTCGAGCGCCGCCACACGCTGGCGAAGCCCGAGGGGCGCCAGCAATGACTGATAGGTCATTCCATTGAATCCGGTCGCATGCAGCCATACCGCAGAGAAGGGCTTGATTGGGTCACCGAATTCAATGCCGGCCATCTCTCCGCCGGCTTTGGCCTCATACGTAAATCGACGCATCAGCCCCTCGATCCAAAGACGCGCCGCAACAGATCGGTCGTCCGAGCCACAGGATTCTCACGGATCTTCTTCTCCTCTGCAGCCACGTAGTGGAACATGCCATCCAGTCCCAGTGTGACCGCGTGATTGGTCAAGTCATTTTGCAGGCTGGAGGTGACTCCCCCGACGCCATAGCTATTGGCGACCTGCTCAAGTGACGTGAATGCACCCGCCTGTGCAAGCGACGTTTTGACATAGGGTGTGAATGACGCACGCAGCTGGCTCTCGGTCTTCTCGCGCAGGTAGTCTGTCGCCGCTGTGTCGCCGCCATTCAGGATGCGTACAGCATCCTCAATCGTGATCTGGCGGATCGCTCCTATGACCAGCGTCTTTGCCTCCGGCACAGCTGCCTCCGCCGCCCGGTTCATACGCAATTCCAGGTCATCCAGTGGACCGCTCGCCCCGACGCGCGACAGGCCGGATTGGATATCCCGATAGGTTTTCGGAAGCGGAATACGAATTTCCGAATCTCCGAAATAGCCATTGGTCTGGCCCAGTTGCGCTGCCACGATGTTGGTGCCCACTGTGAGCGCTTCGCGGAGACCGGCATCAATTTCGGCCTGGCTGAGCGCACCGCCCTGCCCTGTTTGCTGGCCAATCACCTCGCCCAGAACCCGCCCCAGATCACCAGAGCTGCCCGTGGTCGCGCAGCCCACCGGCACCGTCAGCAGCGCCATAGCTGCGATCATCATTGGTCTCATGGCCGTCTCCTCCAGTTTTCTCCAGATGACCGTACTCGACGCCGTGACTGAATAGAAGCCACACGAGGATGTATTGCTGCAGCGCCAGCTCACCTTACGAACGTGTCATGGAAAATTTGTTGACCACGTATGTAGTCATGTCATACGACTACGCTTGTAGTCCAGAGAGGGGTTCTACACTATGAAGATTTCCGATGCAGAACTCGACGTGATGAGCGTGCTTTGGGCGCGGCCGGGCCTTGCTGCCTCGGATGTCCACGACGCGCTGGGCACCGAAAAGGACTGGACCAGCCGCACCGTCAAGACCTTGCTGGCCCGCCTTGTGGAGAAGGGCGCGCTAAGCACTGAGGAAGATGGCCGACGTTATCTCTACTATCCCCTCGTCGAGGAAGGCACCTACAAGGCCGGGGCCGCTCGCCAGTTCGTCGACCAGGTCTTTTCCGGTCGCGCAGCCCCCCTCGTGGCGCACCTTGCTGATACGCGCGGTCTTACGGCCGATGACATCGCAGAACTTGAAAAGCTTCTAGGGGAGTTGAAGAAATGATTTTCGACCTGAACAGCCTCAACTTCACCTATGGCGTACAGACCGTGATTGCGGTGTCTGTCCTGATCGCGCTCATTCTGTTTGCGCGCAAGCATGTTGCCCGGCAGTTCGGCGCGGGTGTCGCCTATGCGCTCTGGGCAATTCCGCTGGCCCGGCTTGTCCTGCCTCCCCTTTCCATGCCCACGCCGCTGGCCGGGTTCTTTGAGATGTTCCAGTCTCAATCACCTGCGGCGGCTGGGACGGCAGATGCTGCACCTGCATTCGTTCGCTCACCTGAACCCGTAGGATCCGCAGCCAACGCCGTCTGGGCTCCGCCAGCAACCGGTCCTGAGGCTTCGAGCCCCCTGTTCGAAGTGGCTCATGGTCCTGCGGCCTTCCCGGAACTGTCCGAGCCTGTTTTGGGCGGACTCCTTCTTGGAACCGTGTTGGCCGTGTGGGCTGGCGGAGCCATCTACATGCTTGCCCGCAGTTCGTTTGCACACCACAGTTTCATGCAGACCCTGCGCCGCGAAGAGATGCCTGCCTCGCCCGAGCTCGCCAGCCTTGCCGACGATGTGGCCCGGCAGATCGGCCTGAAGCGCACTCCGCAGATTTCCACCAGCTTCATTTCATCTGGCCCGCTGGTCTCCGGCCTCTTTCGCCCGACTGTTCTGCTACCGGCCTGGTTCGAGGAAGACTATACCGTGTCCCAGCAACGGGCAGCGTTGGCGCACGAGCTGACGCATATCAAGCGCGGCGACCTCTGGGCCTTGCAGATGTCGGAAATCTTCGTTTCTGCACTCTGGTTCAATCCGCTGGCCTATATTGCACGACGCGCCTTCCGCACCGATCAGGAAGCAGCCTGCGACAGCGATGTGCTGAAATCCGGAGCGTCCTCCCCTCACGCCTATGGTGAGACATTGTTGAAGGCCGTTCAGCTTGCCCTGCCGGAACGCCTGACCGCCGCGGCCAGCCTGCCCCTGACTCACGCCCTGAAGGAAAGAATGATCCGCATGACCACACCCAGCCCCTCCCGCTCGCGGCGTCTGCTCGGCGCAGGTGTTTCCGGACTTCTTGGCAGCGCGGCCCTCATGTCGTCAGCCTTCGTAGCCACCGCCTGTGCCTCTGCCGAAGCCGATGAAAAGGTCGATATGGCCGAACTCGCGGGCGGAGAACCCGACAACATCAACCCAGTTCCCCAGCATCGCAGTTTGCACTTCAAGGATGGCACATTGTTCATCGATGGCGACAAGGTCGAGGACCGGCAGGTCGTCATCATCGGCGATCCTTTCTCGGTCGATGCGATGACGCCGGAACTTGAGCGGGAAATTGAAATCCTGACATCAAAGATCGAAGCTGAAACGGCCGAAATCGAAACTCTGGTGGCCTCCATGCCGCACATCGAACTCGCCTTCGAAGGCTTTGACGAAGAGCTGAACCGGAAGATGGAGATGGCCTTCAGCTTCACCGACGAAACCATGCCGAAATCCGAAGCCGAGTGGGAAGCCTGGGCAGAGAAGGTCGAGGCACAGGCCGAGGAATGGGAAGCCCATGCCGAAGCGATTGCCGAGCGCGCCGAAGCTCATGCAGACGCCTGGGAAACCCGCTTTGAACCCCAGATGGACGCCCTTGAGGCTCGCATCGAAGCCCATGCCGATGCGCTCGAACGCAAGATCGAGATCGCCTATGGCGAGGAGTTTGAGGATGAAATGGAGCATACCCATATCGTACTGACCGATCTGGTCGAGCAATGCCGCGACGCCAATCTGGCAGAGGGCGAGACCCGGATCCTCGAAAAGAGCAGTAGCCAGGACAAGACCAGGGACGTGAAGATCGCCTGCATCAAGGGCGACAAGGACACGCTGAAAGCCAAGGCGACGATCAAATCCGTGATGAAGAGCGACAAGCTCGACGCCGCCGAAAAGAAGGCCTTCAAGAAGCAGGTCAACGGTTCGTCCAGCCACACGATCACGATTGAAACCGACACGACAGACGAATAACGGGTCCCGCTCGCGCATTGCACGGAATGCATAGGCGGAGTCCCCCGGCGCAGGTCCCATTGCGTCGGGGGCTTTTTTTGCGAATGAGTCCCGCGCTTTGCGGTAATGGGATCGGCGTCTAGGGTGGCCCCCTGAATCGCGCTCCGGAGGATTTCCATGATACGCCTGCTCGCCACAATGGCCATTGCCACCTGCCCGCTCGCTGCCTGTGTCACAGCGCCTGAGCCCTGCACGCAGGAATGGGTCGAATACAAGACCGACCGTATCCTCGGCGAGTTCGCTTCCGAAAATCGTGGTCTGATCAACGACCTGCGGCGCATTACTGATAGCGAGGGCGAACTCAACACATTCGCCACGATGCGGCTGATGTCGCGGACAGACGACCTTCAGAACTTTGCTGACAGCTTCCAGAATGTCGTCATCCCTGAACTGGAACTGGCCCTGGTGGAATGTGGGCAGAGCGATCAGTTCGCCCCTGCACTGACGGGCTTCCTGCGCGATGAAGGTGTGGACGAAGAGGCCTTGCAGTGGGTCGCGCCGATCATCGGCCTCATGCAACAAATGCGCGAAGATGATGTAGGCAACCCGCCGCGAGCCATGTAAGAGCGCGGCCATGAAAACGCTGATCGTTGTCCCCGCCCGCTATGGATCCACCCGGTTCCCCGGCAAGCCGCTGGTCGAGATCGCCGGCCGCACCATGGTGAGCCGGGTGGCCGCGATGGCTTCGCGTGCCGCCGCTGAACTGGATGATGCTGCAAGTGTCGTGGCCACCGATGACGAGCGCATCGCCAGCCATTGCCGGGACCTCGGCATTGAGGTCGTCATGACCGATCCGAACGTCCCGTCCGGCACGGATCGTGCCCTCGCCGCCGTCGACGCGATGGGGGTCACGCCAAACGTTGTCGTCAACCTGCAGGGCGACTCGCCCTTTACCCCACCCGCACATGTTGTCGCCGTCGCCGAAGCCGCCGCCAGTTCCGGCGCCGATGCCGCCACGCCCTATGTCCGCCTGACCTGGCAGGCGCTCGACGACTTCCGCGCGCACAAGAAAACCACCCCCTTCTCCGGCACAACGCTGGCGCATGACGCCGCTGGGCGCGCGCTCTGGTTTTCCAAGAATTTGATCCCCGCCATCCGCAAGGAAGACGCGCTGCGCCAGCAAGGCGACATGTCTCCGGTCTGCCGCCATATTGGCCTCTATGCCTATCGCCTCCCCGCGCTGCGCAAATATGTCAGCCTGCCGGAAGGCCATTATGAAAAGCTCGAAGGTCTCGAACAGCTGCGCTTCCTCGAGAACGGCATGAGCGTGCAATGTGTCGAAGTCGAGCCGGACACAATCGCCATTCCCGGCATTGATGCNCCGGAAGACGTGGCCCTCGCCGAGCGCCTGATCGCAACCCATGGCGACCCGCTGAAGGACTGACCGGACCATGGCAAGACTGATCATCGTCCGGCACGGAAACACGTTCGACAAGGGCGACACGGTCACCCGTGTGGGCGGACGCACCGACCTTCCCCTGTCCGCATCCGGACTGGCACAGGCTGACGCGCTCGCCCATCATTTCGCGGACACCCGATTTGTCGCCGCTTTCTGCTCTCCGCTGATGCGTACGCGGCAAACTGCGCGGGCCATGATCGGCATGCGCACCGGTTCCCCTGCCCTGATCGTGCTGCCCTTCCTGACGGAGGTCGAGTACGGCCCGGACGAAAACCAGCCGGAAGAAAAGGTCGTGGCACGGATTGGCGAAGCAGCGCTCGAAGCCTGGGAGCGTGATGCCACGCCGCCGGAGGGCTGGCGCGTGGATGCGGACGCGCTCCGCGAGGGCTGGCGCAGCCTGCTGGAGCGCGCAGCCGGGCTCGGCGCAGAAGACACGGCACTGATCGTCACCTCAAACGGCATCGCACGCTTCCTGCCAGATGTCGTGGATGTTCAGCCAGACGATCTCGACCGCAAATTGAAGACCGGGGCATGGGGCGTTGTCGAGGTCGACGGCGCCACGTCGTGCATCACCAGCTGGAACCTGCGTCCCTAGGCGACGTCCCGCGCATTGGTCTCATCGACGAGTTCGCGTGCGCCGGAGATCGGCAAGGTAAATGCCACCGTCGTGCCCTCCCCTTCGATGGAGGACAGGATCATCCGCCCCCCATGCATTTCCGCAAATGATTTCGTCAGTGCAAGGCCAAGCCCTGTGCCTTCGTAATTGCGGTCCTTGGTGCCGGAGACTTGCTCGAACGGCGTCGCGAGGCGCGGCAGGTCTTCAGCCGGGATACCAATACCGGTATCGGTCACGCCGACATAGATTTCCGGTCCGCGCTGCTCGACCGCGACCGTGATCTTGCCGCCAGCATCGGTGAACTTGATCGCATTCGATACGAGGTTCAGCACCATTTGGCGGATCGCCCGATGGTCGGCATCAATCTCAGGCATGTTGGGCTGGGCATCCAGCACCATCTCGATTTCCTTGTCCTCTGCCTTGCGACGGATCATGCGCACAGCCGCGTCGACCGGGTCCACAGGATCAATGGGCTGCGGGTCGATTGTCATCTTGCCAGCCTCGATCTTCGCCATGTCGAGAATATCGTTGATCATGTCCAGCAAGTGTTGGCCCGAAGTCAGGATGTCCTGCGCGTAGCCCTTGTAACGCTCGTCCCCCATCGGGCCGTAAAGTTCATTCGACAGGATTTCGGAAAAGCCATTGATCGCATTCAACGGCGTGCGCAACTCATGGCTCATATTCGCCAGGAAGGCTGATTTGGTGTGCGCCGCATGTTCGGCCTTGGCCTTCTCCTCGGAATATTTCCGAGACAGTTCACGCTCGCGCCCTTCAGACCGTTCAAGGTCCAGGGCGGTCTTGTGCATCTTGGCTTTCTGCTTCCTCAGCTCTTCCTCATTGCGGACATTCTCTGTGACATCCACGCCAACCGAGATTAGGCCACCATCAAGCGTGGGACGTTCCACCAGCTTGATCCAGCGCTCGGTGTTGAGCTCCAGCAAGGTCGTCTGCGGATCTTCCAAAGAGGGGTGTTCTGAACGCAAGGCCCCAGCCCGTGCAATGTTCACCGTGTGATGCGCCATGCCCGGCCGCAAGGTTTCCTCGAGTTGGAGGTCGGAGGCAAAGGCCCGGTTCCAATAGAGCAGACGCTTGCGATTGTCCCACAGGGCGAAAGGACCATTGAAGCCTTCGATAGCCGTACGCAGTCGGCGTTCGGCCGCCTTGATCCGGTCCTCGGCCTGCTTGCGCTCGGTAATATCCAGCAACACGCCGCCATAGACATTCGCCCCGGTCTCGGCATGAGGCGTCACACTGCCACGCAATTCCATCCAGCGGGCCGGTTGGAAACTGGTCACGAAACTGGTCTGCACCCAGCCGTCCTTGTAGCCTTTGCGAAAGGCGTCCTGAACCCGCTTCTGATGCTCAGGGTGAACCTGCGGCAGCATTTCATCAATCGTGATCTCGCCATCGCCCAGCATGCCCATCAACTCGGATGCCGCATCGCTGAGATAAACCGCGCTGGAATCGTCTGACCACTCCCAATAGCCTGCACGCACACCCAGCATGACCGGGCTCATGAACCGGTCGGATTCGATCTCCTGCGCGCGTTCAACGAACGTGACTTCAGGCTCTCGCGAGAGCTGGTTCATCAGTCCGAGAATGACCAGCATGGGCGCTGCCAGCAGCAGACCAAAAATCAGGAGCCGTATAAAATCGTCCAGCGTGAACAGTGGCGTGGCCTGACTGGTGCACACCTGCAAAGCACTGCCGCCCACCGGCGCGCACCCTGTCGCGGCGCGGTCGAGCAAGCCGAGGGCGCGAAACTTCGTGGCAGGTAACATGCCCGCTGTGCCGGGAAGGATCGTCCCGGCACTGAGATGCTTGTCGGTGACGAAGATACCGGTACCTGCCCGGCTTGCCGGCAACCATGTGCCCGCCGGGGCAAGCGCCAAGATGATTTCGCCATCCGGGGCCGTGGTAGCCACGACAATGTCACCCTGCCCCGACAGACCGATCCGATGCCCTCCGTCCAGCATGGCTTCTGCAACCGGCACAGCCGCCAGCAGACGGCTGCCCTCAGGTGCCAGGCGGGCCTCCTGCAGAGAAACGACTACATCGACTCCTGGCGTAGCGGAGGCGACTGCCGAGCGGGACGCGCCTGCATCGGCAATCAGCCGCATCGCCATTTCAGCTGTGCCGGCATGACCGGATAGCCGCGCTGCGATGGTCGAAGAGTTGGCTTCAAGCGCACCCAGAAGCGTGGAGTCGGCCGTCTGGCGCTCTTCCCAGGCCTTCAGCCCAAGTGCGCCTGCCAGCAACAGGATAATCGCAATTATCGTCCATTTCAGCCGCCGGTCATCGCGACTGGGGACTCCCGCAGCGACAGTATCCGTTTGCGGAGGGATAACCGACTTGGACAAGGTGCTTCCTGTGCCGATTCCTTAGAAAAACAAGGGCTCAGCTTTGGTTTTCTATCGTAATCCTTGCCCAATTCTTAACAAAGGTACAGATTTCGTTAACCCAGAAAACGGGTTCCGCCGCCTAGCTCAGCGCGCGGGACACGATATCTGCAGAATTCTTTGACAAATCAGCAGCTTGCAGACGGCGGAGGCAGGCTTCTGCCTCTGCCTTCGCCTTCGGCTCCAGAATGCGCCACTGTTCAAACGCAGTCAGCAGACGGGCACCGAGCGCAGGGTTTACCTTGTCGGCCTTAAGGATAATGCCTTCGATGACTTCATATCCAGAGCCGTCCGGCGCGTGAAACCCGGACAGATTCTGCATTGCAAAAGCCGCCGCGACCGAGCGGACGCGATTGGGGTTGCCCATGTCGAAATCCGGATGCGCCGCCAGTTTTGAAACGGTTGCGGCATCACCGGTACCCGCCTGTACGCCAAACCATTTGTCCATGACCAGCGGGTTAAATTTCCACGTCCTCTCGAAATCGGCCAGTGCAGTGTCCCGCGCCGCGCCTTCCAGCCCTGCCAGGCCGCGCAACGCAGCGAGCTTCTCGGTCATGTTGGTGGCGGCGTTATAGAGACCCAGAAGGCGCTCACCCGCTTCGTCGTGGCCTGATGCTGCCAACAGGTTGATCAACGCCGTGCGCAGGGCGCGTTCACCCGCCTGCTCTGCTCCCGGATCATAAGGTTCCGGGGAAGACTTGGCGAGAATGTCATCCACAAAATCGAAGAGTTTGCTGTAGAGGGCTGCCTGCAATTTC
>JGI24649J20148_1000250_pt1 | contig 9109 bp, 9 predicted proteins | sample MalvirmetagMSP81_FD_20148 | JGI IMG/M metagenome (IMG submission 20148)
CGCTGATGGGCCTGGAGCGCATGGGCGAAAAATCGGCGGCCAATCGTGTCGCGGCCCTGGACAAGGCCAAGTCGACCACGCTGGCGCGGCTGCTCTACGGCCTCGGGATTCGTGACGTGGGCGAGCGCACCGCCGACACCCTGGCGCAGCATTTCGGCCGCTACGAGGCATTGCTGGCGGCCTGCGAGGCCGATGCCGCGACCGCGGGCGAAGAAAAGGACAAGGACCGGTATCCGCGACTGCGCGCCGTGGCCGACGTAGGGCCCGAGGTGGCCAAACGCCTGGTCGACTGGTTCAGTGATCCGCAGAAACAGGCTATGGTGCAGCGCCTGCGCGAGGCCGGGGTGCACTGGCCCGACGTGGCGGTGGCGTCCGCTGAAGGGCCGCTGTCGGGCCGGCGTTTCGTGATCACCGGCACCCTGCCCGAAGCGCGTGACGCGGTGGCGGCACGTATCACCGCGGCCGGTGGACAGGTGGTGGGCAGCGTGTCGAGCAAGACCGATTACGTGGTGGCGGGCGAGGCGGCCGGGTCCAAGCGGGTCAAGGCCGAGAAGCTGGGCGTCACCGTGCTGGACTGGGAAGCGCTTCTCAAACTGCTGGACCCGCCAAGGGCGGCCTGAACCTTTTGGGCAATCGTGCGTCAGAGCCGGTCCGATACCACTGATCAGTCGAAACCGGCCCCCGGCCCGTCGCTGGCCCATCCATTGCATGGGGGTCGGTATAACTGAGGCCGACCCGAAGATGACGCCATGAAACCGATGTCAGTCACGCCCTCGCTAAGAACCCTGCAACTGCTCAGCCAGCGCACCCAGCGCTGGCCGTTCGCCTTTCCGCCCGGACTTGAGGCGGCGTATGCCGCAGCGCGCCGGCGGCAGGGTCGTCTGCTGCGGGCCTTGCTGCTGTGCATGCCGCTGCTCGCCCTGTGGGCAGTGAGTGGCCAACCCGAAGGCGAGGCCGCCACCCAGGGGCCAGGCTGGCTGACCGGGCTTACCGTTGCCAGTATTGCCCTGATGCTGCTCACGGCGGCCGTCGTCGCTCGGGCGCCGCGCTTGGGTGGCGCCGCGCTTGGGGGAGCGGGCCGTTCGCTGGCTGCAGATCGCGGCCATCACCGTGGCGGTTGCCTGGCTTCTGGGGCTGCGCCTGTGGCTGATGATCCGGGGTGGCGACGCTGACCTGATGGCCATCTGGTTGGCGACGGCGTGGATCCTGGTCAGCGCGTTCGGTCGCTATCGCTGGCACTACCTGCTGCCGGGCATCGTGATCAGCGCCGCCATTTTGCTGCTGCAGGATGCCCTGATGAGCAGCGACCGCGCCGGCCTGCTGCATCGCGAGTCACTGATCACGCTGCTGCTGTTTGCCATCGCCGCCACCTTGAGCGTGCACCAGGACCGTACCCAGCGGCTGATGTGGCTGATCGAGCAGTCACAGACGCTGCTGAGCCGCGTCGACAGCCTCACCGGGCTGGCCCACCGGCACGAGTGGAACATCCGCTTGGCGCAACTGTGGGCCCAGGCACGGCGCGAATCGCAGTCGCTGACCCTGGCGCTGATCGACATCAATCGGTTCGGGGCCTTCAATGCCCAGCATGGTCATGGCACGGGGGACCGCGCCTTGTGTGCCCTGGCCGACCAGCTCAAGCCGCTGCAACGCGCCGAGGGCGCCTGCAAGGCGGTGGCCCGCTATGCCGACGATCAGTTCGCGGTGGTGTGGATGGGCCTCGATGCCGCTGCGGCGCAACGCGCCCAGTCACGTCTGGAGATGCTGTTGGACGGTCTCGACGTGCCGGACGCACTGCAACAGTCGGCCGAAGTGTTCGCCCGCGTGGCGCTGGTGCACCTTGAATCGGTGGCCCAGAAAACCCCGGATGTCGTGGAGGCCCAGCTGCGCCGTGCGCTGGCCGAAGCCGGCCAGGCCACGTTGGTCGAGCCGGCATCCGTCGCCGCAGGGACGCCGCTGCAAGCCTGAATCAGCGCGCCGTTCCAGTCGGGGTCAGGGCGTTTGCAGGCGCATCGACAAGGCGTGAATGTCGGTGTCCATCAGGTCGCCGAGGGCGGCGTACACCGCACGGTGACGGGCAATGGGCGTCAGGCCGACGAAGGCTGCACTGGTGAGGGTGACGTGAAAATGCCCACGGCCACTCTGCGCACCGGCGTGCCCGGCGTGCAGGTGGCTGTCGTCGCGTACCGTCAGTTCGGTGGGCGACAGCGCGGCGCGCAGGGCCGTCTCGATCAGTGCGATGCGGTGGGCGCTCATGCTGGGAGTGCCTTGACGAACGCCTCGATCCGCACCTGCTCGAACAGGCCGGCCCTGGCGTAGGGATCGCCTGCGGCCCACTGCTGGGCGGCTTCCAGGCTGTCGAAGTCGGCGATGATCAGGCTGCCGATGATGGGGGTTTCGCTCAGCGGCTTGCCGGGCTCCAGCGGACGCGGCCCTGCAAGCAGCAGGCGATGGTCATCAATCAGGGCCTGCAGATAGGCAAGGTGCGCCGGGCGTTGCGCCGTGCGCAGGGCGGCATTGCCGGGCGCGTCGTCGGCCAGAATCATGAACCACATCAGGGCTTGTCCGCCTGCTGTGGCATGTACTTGGTCAGGAACGGCAGCTGCGTCAACAGGAAAACGAAGGTGATGATGGAGTAGCCATAGGTGCGGAACTGTACCCACACCTCTTCGCTGAACTGGCTGGCGACCAGCAGGTTCAGTCCCGCCAGCGTCAGAAAGAAGGCGCCCCAGATGGCGTTGAGCCGCCGCCAAAGGGTCTCTGGCAGCGCTACCACGGTTTGCGGCAGGCGCTGCAGCAGCACGCGATCCCCGATCCAGTGCGATCCCAGCAGCACCAGGCCCAGCAGCGCGTACATCATCGTCGGCTTGAACTTGATGAAGGTGGGGTCGCGCACGTAGAGCGTCAGTCCGCCAAACACCAGAGCGGCCAGCGCGGCGGCAAGGTGCAGCTTGTGCAGCCGGCGTTCCAGCAACCCGTATCCGGCCACCGTCACGAACAGCGCAATGATGACGGTCAGCGTCGCGGTGTAGATGTCGCCCAGATAGTAGGCAACAAAAAAGGCCACGGCGGGGCCAAGGTCGAGGACGTGTTTCATAGGCCCCTAGTGTACGAGCGCGCCGCGAATGCTGTCGCGCAGGGGGTGGGTATCAGTACAATTCAGCCCCCGACAATTTCTGATGAGACCGCACGATGAATTTTGATGCCCTGAATGCAATTGCCAAGGCCATGGTGGCGCCCGGCCGTGGCCTGTTGGCTGCCGACGAATCAACGGGGACGATCAAGAAGCGGTTTGACACCATTGGCGTCGAGAACACCGAAGCCAACCGTCAGACCTATCGCGACATGCTGTTCACCACTGAGGGTTTCGAGCAATACACCTCGGGTGTCATTCTGTTTGAGGAGACCCTGTTCCAGAAGTCACTGGCCGGTCAGTCGTTTTCGGAACTGCTGCAATCCAAGGGCGTGATTCCCGGCATCAAGGTCGACAAGGGCGCGCAGCCGCTGGCCAACGCCCATGAAGACGAAACCGTGACCGAAGGCCTTGATGGCCTGCGGGCCCGGCTTGAGAAATACCATGCCGCAGGGGCCCGCTTCGCCAAGTGGCGCGCGGTGATCAATATCACCGAGAACGCGCCGTCGGATTACGCCATCCACGTCAACGCCCATGCCCTGGCCCGCTATGCGGCGCTGTGTCAGGAGGCCGGCATCGTGCCGATCGTCGAGCCCGAAGTGCTGATGGACGGTGACCACCCCATCGACGTCTGCGAAGAAATCACCGACCTGGTGCTCGACGCGGTGTTCGCCGAGCTTTCGGCGCAGGACGTGTACCTGGAAGGCATGATCCTCAAGCCCAACATGGTCATTTCGGGCAAGAAATGCCCGGAGCAGGCCAGCGTGCAGGAAGTGGCCGAGCGCACCGTCAAGGTTCTGAAGCGCCGCGTGCCCGCGGCGGTACCGGGCATCGCCTTCCTTTCGGGCGGCCAGAGCGACGTCGATGCCACCGCGCATCTCGATGCCATGAACAAGATCGGCAACCTGCCCTGGACCCTGACCTTTTCTTACGGTCGCGCGCTGCAGGCTGCGGCGCTGAAGGCCTGGGGCGGCAAGACCGAGGGCCTGGACAAAGGCCGTGCCGCCCACCTGCACCGCGCCAAGATGAATGGCCTGGCGGCGCAGGGCAAGTGGAACAAGGGGCTGGAAAAAGGCGCCTGAAGGCCCCCGGCTTCGTTTGAGCGTCGTTTGATCAAAGCCCCGCCCGGCAGACGCCGCGCGGGGCTTTTGCGTGATCAGCGCCGCGCACGGCGCGCCTCGACGTACACCCAGGCGCGATGCCCCGACAGCAGCTGCACGACCTCGCGCCGGTAGGCGTCGCCTTCATAGGCATCGGCCCGCTGCAGTGCCGCGGCGCTGAGCCTCAGGCGTTCGCCATCGATGCGCGCAGAGGTGTTGGCATCGAGCCGCAGCATGGGACAGCCGCGCTGTCCGGTGAGGCGAAACAGGTCGGCGTCGAGGTCATCCACCCACCGGCAGCACGCACCTTGCACACTGTCGGGTGTGGCCGGAACGGCGCGGCCGAACAGCCAGCGCTGCACCTTGCGCTCGCGCAGGCTGCCGTAGGCAAACAATGCCAGCCTCGGTGCGCTGTTCGGCGTCATGGCCGGGTCCAGGCGCAAAGGTTCACTGTCAAAACCCCAATTGGCTCCAAAGGCGCGAGTCTGACGAGCGTCACCTGGCGCGTCGAGCCTGTAGGCTGCAGGTGGGTCGGAATCGTGGAGAAAGCGGCATGGCGGTAAGTCTGGATGGACGCCTCGTGGTGGCCTTGTCATCGCGCGCGCTGTTCGATTTCGAAGAAGAAAACCAGCTTTTCGAGGCGCAGAACGACCGCGCCTACATGAAGCTGCAGCTCGCACGTCTGGATGTGCCGGCGCGCCCCGGTATTGCCTTTCCGCTGGTGCAGAAACTCCTGGCGTTCAATCAGGGCGACACGCCGCGCGTCGAAGTGGTGCTGCTGTCGCGCAACGATCCGGTGTCGGGTCTGCGCGCCTTCCGCTCGGCGGCCCATCACGGCCTGCAGTTGGAGCGCGGCATGTTCACGCGTGGCCGTCCGCCCTTTGGCTATCTCGATGCGCTGGGCGCGCACCTGTTTCTGTCGATGAACGGTGACGACGTACGCGCCGCGCTGGATGCGGGATTTCCGGCGGCCAGGGTCATGCCGCTGTCGAAACCCGCGAGCGGCTCGAAGGTTGACGAAGTGCGGATTGCCTTCGACGGTGATGCGGTGTTGTTTTCCGACGAGGCCGAGCAGATTTTTCAGCGTGACGGCTTGCCGGCCTTCACCCGGCACGAGGTCGAATCGGTGGCGCGGCCGTTGCCGCCAGGGCCTTTCAAACCTTTGCTGGCCGCCTTGCACGCGCTGCAGCAAAGCGCCGGAATCACCCTGCCGATCCGGTTGCGCACCGCCCTGGTCACGGCGCGCAGCGCCCCCGCACACGAGCGGGCCATCCGTACCTTGATGGACTGGGGCCTCGAAGTGGACGAGGCCATGTTTCTGGGCGGTCTGGACAAGGCCCGATTTCTACGCGCGTTTGCTCCGGACTTTTTCTTCGACGACCAGACCGGCCATTGTGAATCGGCGGCCCAGTACGTTCCGTCGGGGCATGTCGCCGCGGGGGTGAGCAATCTTTGAGGGCCACGGTTTGGTGTATAAAAAACCCGGCACGTTTGGCCGGGTTGGTGGTGCATCGATTGCGCTTAGCGGAAGGGCACTGCAAATCCGATGCGGATGGCCGCGGCACGCGGCACCTTGTCGCCGTCGAAGATGACGTCGTCAAGGCCGTAGAGCGCATCGATATTCAGCACGCCGAACAGGTTGATGCCGGCCGTCATGGCATCCACCTTGTTGCCGCTGAGGTTGGACTGATAGCCCAGCCGCACACTGGGGAAATACCAGGGGCCTTCATAGATCACGCCCATGTAAAGGTTTTGCACCTCATCGCCGCCCACGTTTTCGATGTTGTTCAGATCCAAGGCGCTGGCCAGTCTCAACCGTGTGCCCGGCACGGTAAAAACAGCTTCGGCGGTGGCCTGTGGGTCCATCGTGAATTTGCCGAGCCGTTCGGCCTCGTCAAGCACACCGCTGACGTCGGCGCGACTGCAGTAGTCCAGGCTATTGAGTCTTTCGCATCCTTCGCGCACACCGGGCACGTCGAAGCTGGGCGAGATCAGGTTTTTCAGGTTGAGGCCAAGGTGCACGTTGTCGGTGACCCATGCCGCGCCCACGTCCAGGCCAACGGCGGTGGTTGCCTTGGTCAGTGCATCGAACTCGTCTTCAATACGGTCAAAGGCGCTTTCGTCGTCACTTTCGTCCTCGATGCGGGCGACGACCTGACTCATGTCACCCTGAATTACATGAAGCCGGGCGCCAATATTCAGGTTGCCCTTCATCCCCAGAAACTGGCCGGGGAGCAGTGGCAACCCGTAGCCCAGTGACCCGCGAATGAACTGGCCAGACCGGAGAAACAGTGCGCTGTCGGTGGTGACCTCGTTGTTCTCGACGTCGATGTCAATGGGGGCGTCGAGCAGCGAGGCGCGCGCGCTGGCGGCCAGATCGAGATGCACCGACATCACGCCGCCAAAGGCGCGGAAGGTCATCGGCACCAGCGGTACCGGCAAATATGCGTCGACCGTGACGTAAGCCGCATCCCCCAACTTGGCCAGAATGGGGTCGAACTCGTTTTTGATGTCTTGCGGATTGGCCTGGCCCATTTCCGCGAGCTCCAACTGTTCTTCGAGCCGCTCGATGTCGTCGATGAAGTTATCAGCACCGCCGAACTCCAGACCAATGCTGGGCAGCTCGAAGGCACTCATCCGGAATCCCCGCGTCTCCTTGAGCGTCAGCGGCAAGAGGGCCGGGTTGCCGGTGGTGCTGGGCAAGGCCCTGCCGGTGGTGACCCCGCCGGTGGAAAACTGTCCGCCGCTGTTCAGCAGACCGGGTGCCGCATGCGCCGCCCCCGCAATGAGCGCCAGCCCCACAACGCCTGATCGAATCATAAGTGTGCCTGTTGGTGATGGTCAGGCAATTCTGACACCAACCTCACGTGGCATTCAGTTTTTAGTGCTCGATTATCAAGCCGCATTCCGGCCCTTGCGCCGTGCGCCTAAGGCCGCAGCCTCAAGGCCGCAGCAGCCGGTCGAGGATGCCCTCGTACATCCGTGATAGCGGCGCAAGATCGGCGATGCGGACGTGCTCGTCGATCTTGTGGATGGAGGCATTGATCGGACCCAGCTCGATGGTCTGGGCGCCCCAGGGCGAAATGAATCGCGCGTCGGACGTGCCGCCGCCGGTGAAGCGTTCCGGCGCTGCGCCGGTAACCGCGTGTATCGCGTCACTGGCGGCCTCGGTGAGCGCGCCGTGCCGGGTGAGGAAGGGCTTGCCCGACAGTTCCCAATTCAATTCGTATCGCAGACCCGCTTCATCGAGCATGGCCTGCACGCGCTGCCGCAACTGCGCATCGGTGGACTCGGTGCAGTAGCGGAAATTGAACACCACGTCCAGGGTGCCGGGCACCACATTGGTCGCGCCGGTGCCGGCATTGATGTTGGAAATCTGGAACGAGGTTGGCGGGAAGTCAGCGTTGCCCTCGTCCCAGGTCTCGGCCGCCAGGCGCGCCAGCACGGGCGCCGCACGAAGGATGGGATTCTCGACCTTGTGCGGGTAGGCGACGTGCCCCTGCCTGCCGAGCACCTTCAGCCGGCCGTTGAGCGAGCCACGCCGGCCGATCATGATGCGATCGCCCAAGGTGAGGTTGCTCGAGGCCTCGCCCACGATCGCGTAATCCGGCACCACGCCGCGCGCCTTGAGCTGCTCGATGGCGTACTGCGTGCCGTAGGTGGCGGGGCCTTCCTCGTCGCTGGTGATGAGAAATGCGAGGGTGCCGGCCCAGTGGTCGCGCGCGGTGAAGCGCTCGGCGGCCGCCACCATGGCGGCGATGCCGGACTTCATGTCGGCGGCCCCCCGACCGTAGAGCAGGCCGTCGTGCACGGTGGGTTCAAACGGCGGGCTGCGCCACTGGTCCAGCGGGCCGGTGGGCACCACGTCGGTGTGCCCCGCCAGAACCATCAATGGGCCGTCGCCGCGGCGCAAGCTTGCCCACAGGTTGGTCACGCCGCCGGCATTGAAATACTCGGCGGCAAACCCCAGAGGCTGCAACCGCGCCATCAGCAGGTCGCAGCAGCCGGCATCGTCCGGCGTGTTGGAGGGCCGGGCGACAAGGGCCTTGAGCAGTTCCAGCGTGGCGTCCATCAGCGTGGCCTGGCCGGGTTCAGCCTTGCTGCTGCGCGTCGCGCAGCAGTTCGTTGATGCCGGTCTTGGCGCGGGTTTTTTCGTCGACCTTCTTGACGATGACCGCGCAGTTGAGGTGGTAGCGACCGCCGTCACGCGGCAGGCTTCCGGCCACCACGACGCTGCCGGCAGGCACTTTGCCATAAAGGGTGTCGCCGCTTTCGCGATCGTAGATGGGTGTGCTGGCGCCGATGAACACGCCCATGGAAATGACCGAGCCCTTTTCGATGATCACCCCTTCGACAATCTCGCTGCGGGCGCCGATGAAGCAGTCGTCCTCGATGATGGTGGGGTTGGCCTGCAGCGGTTCGAGCACGCCGCCGATGCCGACGCCGCCGGACAAATGCACGCGGGCTCCGATCTGCGCACAGGAGCCCACGGTGGCCCAGGTGTCGACCATGCTGCTTTCACCGACGTAGGCGCCGATGTTGACGTAGCTGGGCATCAGCACCGCGTTCTTGGCGATGAAGCTGCCGCGGCGCACTGCAGCGGGCGGCACCACGCGCGCGCCCTGGCGGGTGAAGTCGGCCGCCGCCCAGCCTTCAAATTTCAAGGGCACCTTGTCGTAGCCCCGCAGCGCGCCCATTTCAACCGGGGCGTTGTCGGCCAGGCGGAACGACAGCAGCACGGCCTTTTTCAGCCACTGGTGCACTTCCCACCCGCTGGCGGTCGGCTCGGCCACCCGGGCCTCCCCGTTGTCGAGCAGGGCGATGGCCTGTTCCACCGGCCGGCGATGCTCGGGGTTGGTGGGATCAAACTGGGCGCGCG
>JGI24649J20148_1000259_pt1 | contig 8936 bp, 10 predicted proteins | sample MalvirmetagMSP81_FD_20148 | JGI IMG/M metagenome (IMG submission 20148)
CGCCCGGTCGCGCCTGAGATGGCGCCGGGGTGGCCGATGCCCACCGGCAAACCGGTCTGCCCGGCTGCGGCCTCCATCTCGGCCACCAGACCGGCGATCAGGTCGATCTGCCCTTCATAAGACTCGAACGGCGTCGGNTTGCGCGCNCGCGCCAGAATCTGCGAGCCAGCGTCCATCAACACGGCCGCGGCCTTGGTGCCGCCCAGGTCAATCCCGATACGCAGGCCGCTCATTGCCGCCAGTCCGGGTCCAGACGGTCCAGCGTGCGCAGCAGCCCCGGCCACGCCAGCCTGCCACCGGCACCAAAAGTAGCCTGCCGGGCCTGTTCCAGGCCGCGGGCAACGATGGCATCGGGAATGGTGCGCAGCGCCCCGCCGCCGCTCTGGGCACGAATCTGTACCGTGCAGGCGGCTTCCAGCAGGTACATGAACAGGAAGGCGTTGGGAATGTCGGGCGCCACTGTCAACAACCCGTGATTACGCAGCAGCAGATAGTTCGCCGTGCCCAGATCGGCAACCAGTCGCGGGCGCTCATCGTCGAGCAACGCCACACCTTCGTAATCGTGATAGGCCAGCGACCCCAGCACGAAAATCGACTGCTGCGACAGCGGCAGCAGACCGCCCTCCTGCGCCGACACCGCCACGCCGTTGAGCGAATGGGTGTGCATGACGCAAAAGGCATCGTCGCGCGCGGCGTGAATGGCGCTGTGAATCAGGAACCCCGCCGGGTTGATGGGATACGGGCTGTCCATCACCTTGTTGCCGTCGATGTCGATCTTGACCAGGCTCGACGGCGTGATCTCGTCAAACATCAGGCCATAGGGATTGATCAAAAAATGATGCGCCGGCCCGGGCACCTTGGCGGTGAGGTGGGTGAAGACCAGATCTGACCAGCCAAAGTGGGCCACCAGGCGGTAGGCGGCGGCCAGGTCGACCCGCGTCTGCCACTCCTCGGCGCTGACCTGCGACTGTAACGATGGCGTCATGCGCACACTCCCGAACGTTGAATGCCTTGAGGTTAGTGCAAGGCCCGTTCCACTGCAGCACCGTGCAGATGGGTTGTGACCCCCCGCCCTGAAGAGACTAGAGTGTGCACACCTGTTCACTCGTGATTTTTCATGACGCCTATGGTCAGCACCGATACCCAGCGCACGCTCGACGGCGCCGCCCAGGTCGCGGTGATCGGGTTGACCCAGGTCACCGAGGCGGTGCAGGCCGTGCACCGCGCCATTGCCGCGATTCCCTTTTCGATGCTCGGCCCGCTGCCCGGCGCCCGCGGCACCGCGTTCACCCACGACACCATTGCCGACGGCGTGTACGACGCGGTGCGCATCGTGACGCGCGGCGTCGGCGAGGGCGCGCGGCGCATCATCAGGGCGCTGCCACCGGAATACCTGCCCGACCCTGAGGCGCCTGCGCCGTGGCAGGGGCAGGCCATCAGCGCGCTCAACGGCGCCTTTGGCGACCACCTCGCCGAGCACGACAGCCCGCTGACCCTGGGCATGACCTTCGTCCACCACGGCCGCGCCCTGCCGCTGGACGCCGCCGCCTGGGCCGCCGCCCACCCGCAGGCCACCGGCAAGGTGGCGGTTTTCGTTCACGGCCTGTGCTGCAACGAATCGGTGTGGGACCTGCATCGCGTGCACCACGATGGCCAGAACTACGCCGAACGCCTGAGTCGCGAGGCCGGATTCACGCCCTTGTTCGTGCGGTACAACTCCGGCCTGGGCATCGCCGACAACGGCGCCACGCTGTCGCAACTGCTCGACGGCTTGATGGAGGTCTATCCGCGCCGCATTCAGCACCTGGTGCTGATCGGCCACAGCATGGGCGGCCTGGTGGCGCGTGGCTCAAACCCACCCGTCACCTGTTCTGCCTGGGGGCGCCGCACCTCGGGGCACCGCTCGAAGGCTGGGCCTGGCACGCCGCCCGCCTGCTCGACCGACTGCCGTTCACCGCACCCTTCGGCGACTGGCTGAAGGCACGCAGCGTCGGCATCAAGCAGCTGCGCCACGGCCACCTGCGCCTCACCGACGGCGTCAACGAAGACCTCGATACCATGTTCGGCAGCGCCGCAGGTCCCTGCCCCCACCCGGCGAACGTGCGCCTCGGCTTCATCGGCAGCAGTCTGGGCGCCAATCCCGACGCCCTCATTGCCCGTTGGTTTGGTGACGGTCTGGTGCGGCTCGGCAGCGCCCACGCAAGCCTCATGGGTGAAGCGGACCGGGCCAGCTTCTCGGGCCTCCACCATCTGCAGCTCAGCAATGACCGCCGCGTTTGTGACCAGCTGATCGCCTGGCTGCGGGCGTAAAAAAGCCCGGCCGGGGCCGGGCGGGCGAAGCGGGTGCGGTGGCCAGGCCGCGTATTTGCTGCCCTCGCGCTTGGCTGCCAACACCGCCATGTCGACAAAGGACGTGCCTGCTCAGGCCACCAGCAGCGCTCAGGTAGGCGGCGCCTCGGGGCTGGATGCGCAGGCAGTCACCAGCAGCACCATGGCGCCGGAAACGGAAAGGCGGACAGACGAAACGGCCATTGATCGGCTCCAGCAAAAAGAGCCGCGATGATCGGGCGCTGCCGGGCAGGCAACCACCCCGCGAACCGGGGGTTACACCGACAGCGTGAAGCGCCAGACCACGGCAACCAGCACGCCCAAGGTCAGCGTGGTGCGCAGCCGAAAGTAACCGTCGATGGTATCGAGCACCCGCTCCCGCCAGAAATCGGCGGCCAGCAACAGCAGAAACACCAGCCCCAACAAGGCCAGGGACGGGGCAAACGGCAACAACGTGGCCACCCAGGCGATCAGCATCAGCACCGCCGACATCGCCACCCCCAGCAGACCCGCCGGCCCCTGCGCTGCCGGCAACGCGAAGCCCCAGAAGGTGCCGGCCATGAAGCTGGCGATCATCGCCACGTAATTGAGCCAGGCGATGTCCAGCCACTGCGGCGCGCTGCCGGGCGACAGCGTCAGCCACAACGGGCCAATGACAAACGGAATCAGGCCGGAATAGCCCAGAAGCAACACGGCGGGGGGCAGGTGCATGGAAGAACGCTCCTCAGAAATGAATGCCGCGCAACGATGCGCCGTGCGCCCGCATGGCCGGGCAGAATCCCACGTTGGTTTCCCGCATGTTTTCGTTCAGTGTAGCTTCGGTCGCCCGGCATGACCGCCGTAGAATGCGACATGCTCACCGTCTCCGATCTCACCCTGCGCCGCGGCCCACGCGCACTGTTCACCGAACTCAGCTTCAGCGTATTTGCCGGCCAGCGGGTCGGCGTCATTGGCGCCAACGGCGTGGGTAAATCCAGCCTGTTTGCCGCCATTCAGGGCGAATTGGGCGTCGATGCCGGTGACATTGCCGTGCAGCGCGGCGTCACCGTTACTGCGGTGGCGCAGGAGGTGCCGGCACTGCCGGAAAGCGCGCTGCACTCGGCCCTCGACGGCGATGTCGAGCTGCGCGCCACCGAACGCGCACTGGCGCAGGCCGAAGCCGCCAACGACGCCGCCGGCATTGCCCGCTGCCACGACACCCTGGCGGCCATCGACGGCTACGCCGCGGAGGCGCGTTGCGCGCAGATGCTGCGCGGCCTGGGCTTCACGCCCGAGATGCAGGCCCGCCCGGTGGCCAGCTTTTCCGGCGGCTGGCGCATGCGCCTGAACCTTGCGCGGGCGCTGATGCGTCGCGCCGATCTGCTGCTGCTGGACGAACCCACCAACCACCTCGATCTCGATGCCTCGCTGTGGCTGCAGGACCTGCTCGCCAGCTTTTCCGGCGGGCTGCTGCTGATCTCGCACGACCGCGCGTTTCTTGACGCGGTGACCACCCACAGCCTCCACCTCACGCCGGAAGGCGGCATGCTGTACACCGGCGGCGTGACGCAGTTCGAGCGCACCCGCAGCGAGCGCCTCGCCCAGCAGGCCGCCACGCACGCCAACCAGCAGGCGCGTGCCGCCGAACTGCAACGCTTCGTCGACCGCTTCCGTGCCCAGGCCACCAAGGCACGGCAGGCGCAGTCGCGGCTGAAGGCGCTGGCACGGATGGAGATGATTGCGCCGGTACTGGCGGAAAGCCCGTTCAGCTTCCGCTTTCGCGCGCCCGAGAAGTTGCCGCATCCCCTGCTCAGCGTGATGCGCGGTCAGGTCGGCTACGGCGACACGGTGCTGCTCCGGCAGCTCAAGCTGGTACTCAATCCGGGCGATCGCATCGCCCTGCTGGGCGCCAACGGCGCCGGCAAGTCAACCCTGATCAAGAGCCTTGCCGGCACACAGCCGTGGCTCGAAGGCCAGGTGACCCGCGCGCCCGATCTGGCGGTGGGCTACTACGCCCAGCACCAGATGGAGCAACTCGATCCCGCCGCCAGCCCGCTGCTGCACCTGCAGCGACTGGACCCGTCGGCCACCGAGCAGGCCCTGCGCGACTATCTGGGCCAGTTCGCGTTTCATGGTGACCGCCAACTCGAAGCCATTGCGCCGTTCTCGGGCGGCGAGAAGGCCCGGCTGGCATTGGCCCAGGTCATCTATCAACGGCCGGCATTGCTGCTGCTCGACGAGCCGACCAACCATCTCGATCTGCAGATGCGCGAAGCGCTGGCCGTGGCGCTGCAGGACTTCCCCGGCGCCGTGGTGCTGATCTCTCACGACCGGCATCTGGTGGAAAGCACCTGCGATGCGCTGTGGCGCGTGGCCGACGGCCACTGCGAACCCTACGACGGCGATCTGGACGACTACGCCCGCTGGCTGCGCGCGCAGCGCGACGGCGGCGGCGGCAAGGCCACACCCGCCAGGACGCCGGTCGACACCCGCGCCCTGCGCGATCAGGTGAAGAAGCTGGACCGGCAGATGGCGCGCCTCAGCGCCGAGCTTGCGGTGCTCGACGGCCGGCTCGCCGACCCGGCGCTGTACGCCGCCAGCCGCCGCGCCGAGGCCGAAAGGCTCCAGCACGAACAGGGCCAGCTGAAGGCCCGGCTGGCCGACGTGGAAGCCGCGTGGCTCGACGCCTCCGAAGCGCTGGAAGCCTCATGACCGCCGCCGAGCACCGCCGCATTCTGCTGCTGGGCGCCATCATTGCGCTGGCGCCGATGTCCATTGATCTGTATCTGCCCGCGCTGCCGACCCTCCAGCAGGCCCTGGGTGGCACGGCCGCGCAGGGGCAATTGACGCTGTCGGTCTACTTTCTCGGCCTGGCCATGGGGCAGTTGATCTACGGCCCGGTGAGCGACCGCATCGGCCGTCGCAAGCCGCTGTACTTCGGCCTTGCGCTGTACGCATTGGCCGCGCTGGGCTGCGCCTTGGCCACCGACATCAACAGCCTGATCGCACTGCGCTTCCTGCAAGCCCTGGGGGGCTGCGCGGGCATGGTGATCGTCCGTGCCGTGGTGCGCGACCTGTATACCCCGCAGGAAATGGCCCGGGTGCTGTCGATGCTGCTGCTGGTGATGGGCGTGGCGCCCATCCTCGCGCCGCTGATCGGCAGCTGGGTCTTCGTCGCCTTCGGCTGGCAGGCGGTGTTCGGCGTGCTGGTCGCCTACGGGCTGGGCTGCCTGATCATGGCCGCGAAGTACCTGCCGGAGACCCTCGCACGGCCGGGCGAGGCCCTTGAATTCATGCGGGTGCTCAAGGGCTACGGCCGCCTGCTGCGGCACCGCCGGTTCATGGGCTACGCGTTGTCGGGTGGCATCGCCCAGGCAAGCCTGTTCGCTTACATCGCGGTGTCGTCGTTCGTGTTCATCGACTTCTATGCGCTCTCGCCCACGCAGTACGGCCTGCTGTTTGGCGTCAACGCCTTCGGCCTGATTCTGGGCTCGCAGATCAACAACTGGATGCTCACCCGCTACCGCGCCGAACGGGTGCTGCGCGGCGCCCTGATCGCCTACAGCGGTTTTGGTGTGGTGCTGGCCATGGTCGTCATCGCCGACCTCGGCGGCCTGCCCGGCGTGCTGATTCCGCTGTGGTGCTGCATCGCCAGCCTGGGCTTCACCTTTCCCAATTCCACCGCCGCCGCCATGGCGCCGTTCGGTGACCGTGCCGGCATGGCCGCGGCGCTGCTGGGCACCCTGCAGTACGGGCTGGCCGCCATTGCCAGTGGCGTGGTCGCCAGTCTGCACGACGGCACCGCGCTGGCGATGGCGCTGGCGATCGCCGCCTGCGGCCTGATCTCGGTGATCGTGCTGCGCGTGCTCACCGGCAAGCTGGCGCCGTTCTGACCCCTCCGCGACATCGCCGCAATGCGGCGGGCGCGGTGTCACCGTTTGGGGTCACGCAGGTGCAGGTTCGATCTCGCCATCGAGGTACCACCAGCGCCCCTGTTCGCGCATAAAGCGGCTGGTTTCGGTCATCCGCCCGGCCCGGCCGCCTCCGACCCGCCAGCGCGCCGTGAAGCGCACGGTGGCCTGGTCGTCGCCTTCAGCCGTGACCGCGCTCACCTTCAGCCCCAGCCAGCGGGTGCCCGTGGCGAACTCGACCGTGGGTGGACGGTGGTCCGGGTGCCAGGTGTCCAGCAGCGTCGCGGCATCGCAGCGGGTGTAGGCGGTATAGCGCGCCCGCATCAGCGCCTCGGGCGTGTCTGGCGGGCGGGCGTCGGACCAACGGCCGCAGCACTGCACCCAGGCGCCGCCACCGCAGGGGCAGGGTTCAGCGCTCCTCGACATCGTCGCGGCGCTGCCAGACCAGACAGCGGTTGTCGGCGGGCATGTGATGGGTGGCCACGCGCCGCAGCCCGGCGGCAACCGCCAGGCCCTCGACGGCCTCGATGTCGCGCAGGCCGCGGTACGGGGCGCCGCCGCGCAGCGCGGCATCAAAGTCCGGGTCGTTGGGGCTGACGAAACGCCCGCCCTCGCGGAACGGGCCATAGACCACCAAGCGGCCGCCCGGGCGCAACACGGCGGGCATGGCGGCAAACAGCTGCTCGACCGCTGCCCACGGCATGTAGTGCAGCGTGTTGGCGGTGAATACGGCATCAAACGGACCGGCCGGAAAATCGTCAACGCCAATCTCCAGCGCCAGGGGTCCGCTCAGATTGGGCAGGCCGGCCTCGCCCAACCACGCCCGGATGCCGGGGTGGTGCGGGCGCTGGTCGGCCGTGGTCCAGTGCAGATGCGGCAGCGCCGCCGCGAACGCCACGGCGTGCTGGCCGGTGCCGCTGCCCACTTCGAGTACCGACACGCAATCGGCCAGCACCTCGCGCAGCACCTTGAGGATCGGCGCGGCGTTGCGCTCGGCCGACGGGGCGTAGGGCCGGTCATGCGGGGCCACGCGGGGGGAGCGCCAAACGTCCATGAAAGGAAATTCCGGATGGGCGCCCCAGCATAACCAGCCGTCTGGCCGGCTGCGCGCAGCCACGAAAAAGCCCCGGACGACGGGATCGTCCGGGGCTGGGTTGCGTCGGCCTGCGCCTCAGCGCTGGATGCGGCTGACCTTGGTGCCTTCAATGCTCAGGCTGGCCATGGCGCCTTGCTGGCTGAAGGTGAACGCGTAGGCGTCTTCGGTCAGCGTCGAGGTCGACAGGTTCTTGGCGACGCCTTCGTTGACCACCACCAACGACGGGCCCACGCCCAGTTCCCAGCCCTTGGAGCGCTCGAGATGGCCCAGCGCCTCGTCGTTCATCAGGAACACCACGTAGCTGTAGGTCTGCGCGCCGGCCTGCAAACCCCACGAGCCCGAGACCGAGTTGTAGTAGTCGACCACCTTGCCGTCTTTCTGCAACACGCCCTCACCGTAGGCGCCGCCAAAGATCAGGCCGGCCTTGATGATGCTCGGAAAGATGAGCACGGCCTTGGCCTTCTCGGCCACGCCGGCGGCGGCGGGATTGTTCTCGATCAGCCGCGCCAGTGCCTGCGCGGCGTCGCGGTCCAGTTCAGCGGCGGTGGATGCGGCGTGGGATGTGGCACTGAACAGGCCCAGAGACAGGCTGGCCAGTGCAAGAAAACCCAGGGCCATGGCCCCGTTTCGGAAAAGCGTCATGAAGGTCACCCTAATGGTTTGGTTGCGAAGGGTCATCACGGGCAGGCCAAAATGTGACTGCGTCGTGATGACGGTGCAGGGCCAGACTAGGGGCAGCGGGCGACTGCCGGCTGAACCGCCTCACATCATCAGTTCATCGAGCCTGTTGCTCATCTGCACGCTGTGCACCAGGGTGATGCCCGCCTTCATCGCCGCCGCCACGTGTACCGCCTCGCGCATCTGCTCGGGATTGGAGCCGGCCTCCAGGCAGGCGGTGGTGTAGGCATCGATGCAGTAGCCGCACTTTTCGCTGTGGGCAATCGCCAGTGCAATCAAAGATTTTTCGCGCTTGCTGAGTGCGCCGTCGGTGCCGGTCACCTTGCCGTAGTAGGCGAAAAACGCATCCGCCAACGGCTGGGCCTGGGCGCCAATCTGCCCGAACTTGGCAAGGTCTTCTGAATTGAAATAGCTGCTCATGCGAACTCCAGAAATGGGGCAAAGGGAGCGCCAAGCCTACGCCGGACCGGCGGGCCTCACGGCCCCGGGGTGAGCGCCGGTCGAGGCCCCCGTACAATCGACGGCCCCATCCTTGCCTCGGGCCCGTCATGCAGGCTGTCACCGTTGCGGTTGAATCTCTGGTCACGCCACGCCGTGATCGCGTTGATGCCAACAAGCTGGCCAAGCGCCTGCGTCGCCAGGTCGGCCAGGCGATCGCCGACTACAACATGATCACCGAGGGCGACAAGGTGATGGTGTGTCTGTCGGGCGGCAAAGACAGCTACACCATGCTCGACATGCTGCTGCAGTTGCAGGCCAAGGCGCCGGTGCGCTTCGAGCTGGTGGCCGTCAATCTCGACCAGAAGCAACCCGATTTTCCTGAAGAGGTGCTGCCACGCTATCTGGAAGGACTGGGCGTGCCCTACCGCATCCTCGAACAGGACACCTACTCGGTGGTCAAGCGGGTGATCCCCGAAGGAAAGACCATGTGCTCGCTGTGCTCG
>JGI24649J20148_1000260_pt1 | contig 8935 bp, 10 predicted proteins | sample MalvirmetagMSP81_FD_20148 | JGI IMG/M metagenome (IMG submission 20148)
CGGTGCCCTCAAAGTTATCGGCGTAGGGTTTCCAGCCATTACGCAACCAGGAACCCGATGATTCCGCGTACAAAGGTTGGCTGAGAACGCACCAAATAAGTGCGAACAACAGGGAATGTCTCAATGTTTCTGATCCTGCCAGTGAGCGCCGGCCGCCTGTCGCTGCGAATACCGGTTATTCTTAAAAAATCGTCACTGCGGAATGTATTGCATTAACGCCCTTAAATCCATCACTGGTTGCCAAAATTTACAAAGTTAATCTTCATAGAAAACAGATGATTACAAAGACCTCTGAAAGTTTTTTCTATAGATTTCAACAGGCCGGAGGTATTGAGAACTGGTGCCACTTATTACCAAATTCTACATTTCGCTACCGAGGCCTCCATTTGGGTCACTAACTTGGTTACACTTGGCACAATTCGTGAGTCAGCCTACACGGACGACTGACTTCAAACAGGCCGTGACCGAAACGAAATAAGGACGAACGTTATGATCAAGAAGTGTCTCTTCCCTGTTGCCGGCTACGGCACCCGCTTCCTGCCAGCCACCAAAGCCATGCCCAAGGAAATCCTGCCCATTGTGAACAAGCCCCTTGTTCAATACGGTGTAGAGGAAGCTGCAGAAGCGGGGGTTCACGAGTTCGGTTTCGTTACTGGTCGTGGCAAAAGGGCCATCGAGGATCACTTCGACATCAGCTATGAGCTTGAGCACCAGATTGCCGGCTCGGGCAAGGAAGACCTGCTTACCTCCATCCGGGAGCTGATCGACAATAACTCGTTCGCCTTTACCCGCCAGAACGAAATGAAAGGTCTCGGTCACGCCATTCTCACCGGTCGCAACCTTGTTGGCGACAACCCATTCGCGGTTGTACTGGCGGACGACTTCTGCGTGGCTGACGGCGCCGAAGAAGGCGTACTCGCCCAGATGGTTAAACTTTACAACCAGTTCCGCTGCTCCATCGTTGCCATTGAGGAAGTACCGGAAGACGAGACCCACAAATATGGCGTCATAGCGGGCGAGTCGATGAAAGACGGCCTCTATCGCATCACCGACATGGTTGAAAAACCATCGCCGGAGAACGCCCCCAGCAACCTTGCGATTATCGGTCGCTATATCCTCACGCCCGATATTTTTGACATCATCGAGCGCACGGCGCCCGGCAAGAACGGTGAAGTTCAGATAACGGATGCGCTGCTGGAACAGGCGAAGAACGGCTGTGTGCTGGCGTATAAATTCAAGGGCCGCCGGTTTGATTGCGGCAGTATTGACGGGTTTGTGGAAGCGACCAACTACGTTTACGAAAACATCTACAAGAAAGGTAAATAGGCGCCTATTTGCCGAGGATTTGCAGGATCATGCGCCGGTTTTCGCCGGAGGTTTTCCGGAACCGGCGCAGCAGTTCCATTTCCTCCTCTGAAAGTTGAATCCGGCTGATTTCACGCTCCAGTTCTTTCAGGGCCGTTGACAGGTCATCGCCCTGGCTGAACGCCAGGCCTGGCAACTCCAACTGGCCGGTGTCCCCGGCGTCGTCCAGATCCAGCAGGTCTTCCAGTGGGGTTTCCGTCTTCAGGCAAAAATCCAGTAACTCGGTGACACACGGCCATGCCCGCTGCCTCGCATCAGTCGATTCCCAACTCACCACCCGCGCCTCGTCCACTCCGCACATTTCTGCCACGTCCCCGCACGACAACTGCCCGGCTTCCCGAATCTGCCGCAGGCGGCGGTTAAAGGTTTGCAGGTACCGCATAGGAGTGTTCTCTGCCGTGGTTAGTCTTGTGGCCTGATGGCACTTTCGGTGAATCAAACCGGAAATGTAACGTACATATAGCTTTACACACAATCTACCTATAATGAATCCATAAGCAACGGAAATAACTTGGTATGGCGGCAAAAGCACTGGATAAGAACACCGCATGGGAGCTGGTACTGGACGCAGTGAACCGCAGCAATGTGACACTCTCATTGCCGGGCAGTGACAAGCCAGCACTGGATATAGGCCAGAACGGCGAATGGGAACTTCGACTGCCAGCAGAGCTCGACGCACGCAACCTGCTGTCGGTTTTCCTGCCTCTGTGCTGCCCGGTTGCTCAAGGCTCGCGCTCGCGGGTTGTCGGCCAGATGGGGCAGAGCCTGGACGGACGTATCGCCACGGTGACCGGCGCTTCCAAGTTCATCAATGGCGAGGATGGCATTACCCACCTGCACCGCTTGCGGGCTGTGTCGGAAGCGGTCATTGTCGGCGCCGGAACCGCATCCACCGACAATCCCAGGCTGACAGTCCGCAAGACGTCCGGCATTAATCCGGTCCGGGTGGTGATTGATCGCAACCATCGGGTTCCGGACAGCCATCACCTGTTCAGCGACGAAGCATCCCCTACGCTCCGCCTCGTCGCAGGGGACTACCACGCCGGCGACAAGCTGACGCCCCGCCACGGCGTAACAGATGTGCCCTGCCTCGGGCAGAATGACACCACGGACCCTGCCCATATACTCGCGGTTCTCGCGGACTTTGGCCTTCGCAAGATTTTTGTGGAAGGCGGTGGGCTTACCGTGTCTGAATTCCTGAATGCGGACCTGCTCGACCGGCTGCATGTCATGGTCGCCCCCATGATCATCGGCAGTGGGCGCCCGGCATTTTCACTGCCGGAGATCAAGAAACTCGACAGCGCCCTGCGCCCGAAGGCCCAGATGGTGGACCTGGGCAGTGACATGCTGTTTGACCTGGATTTCACTCGTTCGACTGTCGACGAGTGAACACGAACAGCACGCCCGGAAGGCTCGACAACAGAACCGCCAACCCATAGCCGACACTGAGTGCAACGCCCTGCTCTGCCGGCATCCCAGCCATGGGCCAGAGCAATGCCGCAGCACCCTCGCGCACCCCCCAGCCTGCAACAGTGACCGGAATGGCCATGACCAGCAGCAGAAGGCTGCAAAGAGACGTCAGAACCAAAGCCATGTGCGGGTCACTCCAATAACCCGCGCCCAGAGCCAGCAACGAGAACACGGCCAGGTAACTGGCCACCACACCGGCGGAAGACACCAACTGGACACCCACGGCCGGCCACTCCAACAAGGCTTTGCGCAAGTCCCGCCGCAGCGTATGGACATAGTCTTTCGCGCGCTGCCAAATACTTGTAACCAATACCACTGTGGCTGTCAGGCCGGCCAGCAACAGCAGCGCCCGTTCGCCATATTCCGAGAGGGCTTCAAGCATTCCGTATCGGTACCAGACAAGCCAAACACCCAGGCTCAGCGCCACAGCCATCATCACCAGTTGCCCGGACATTCTCTCAATCATGACGGCATGAGCGGACGCAAGGCGCTCACCGGAGTCGAGACTGTGACGCCAGGCCCGATTAACATCGCCCATCACCCCGCCAGGAAGCACCTGATTGAGAAAAGTGGCAAGGTAGTACTCCCGCACCGCAACAGCCATGGGCAAGACCAACCCAAGTCGCCGGGCGGTGTAACGCCAGCGCCAGGCTGAAAGCACCACCTGCGCAACGGATACCACCATGGCTGCCAATAACGCCAGTAATGAGAACTGCGCCAGTTCCCGCCAGAGCACGCCCAGATCCAGGAAGTAGCCAGTCGCCAATAGCAACAGCAGGGTGAAACCCCAGCGCAGGTAACGGGTTCGGAGCAGGCGTCGCACGTCAGGCAACGCCGTCTCTGGCTGGCCGGGCAAACAAGTCTTCATGTTCCACGCGGATTGACAGGCTCTGCTCATCAGCCTGCTTCAGACGCAGGCCAAACCAGCGCTCGGCCCGCTGACGTTCGCTCGGCGACTGTTGCATCACCGCGTCACGCCAGCCCTCAAGCAAGGCGCGCTGAAGTGCACTTTGAGCAGGCGTCAGGCGCCACGGGCTTGGAGCAACAGACACCTGATAGTCCCGCAATTCGAGCTGTTGCTTGAGGTAATTCGTCGCCGATGGCCCCAGCGCGGCACCAGTCCCCTTATCGTTGTGCTGGTGCTCGTTGACGGTCTCGCGTATCCAGTCGTCGTCCTGGTCTGCCGGCGACAGCTCGACATTCCCCGCGTAACTCAGAACGATAAACACGCCGGCATTGTGTCTGGTGGCGGCTACCGCCAATGCCTCTAGCCAGTCTTCCGACATCAGGTCTATCAGGGCCGAAGCTGTGATCAACCGGGTGCCATCCGGAATCTGCCCGGCAAGCCGCTTGGCGTTCAAGTGACAGGCATGGGTTTCCAGCGGGACATCAAGGTGTTGCAGTCTCTCTCCGGCAAGGGCAAGCAGGTGTTCGTCCTGGTCCAGTAGCACCCAGCGCTGGGGTACCGTCATGGCCGGCACAAGGTAACGGGCGTTGGAGCCAGTGCCGGTACCCAGATCCACCACCAGCAGTGGTGGTGCGTGATGACCGCTCAGAACGCCCGGGTGACAATAGTCCTGTTCCGCCCAAACCAGCACCTCCGAGAGCAGTCTCTTGTTACGAGCAAGGTGGTCTGCCGGCTCACGCAGTGCCAGCCAGTCGCTGTCGAAGGTGGTAGGGTCCGGTGGCGGCAGCAGGTCTTCCAGTGCCCGCTGGAAGTCAATGGCGGTACTCTGCCAGCTTCTCAGGGAGCGCGCCGCCTGCTGTGCCTGGGTAGCCGCCTCGCCAAGCGCGCCGGGGTTTGTCAGCCAAGCTTCCAGGCACGCCCGCAACCCTGCGACATCGCCGGCTGGATACTGCCGGACGCCAGGCCGCAGGCCTGTGGTGGAAAGGGCACCCCCATCCGTGGTGATCACCGGCAACCCCGCGGCAATCGCCTCATCAATCACCATTCCATACCCTTCGTAAACGGACGGCAGCACAAAAACATCCGCGTTACGATAGGCGCCGGCAAGCTCAACGTCGTCCAGCTCCCCCAAAAGACTGATCCGATGTTCAAGCCCCAGGTTCGCAATGATGCCGCGAAGCTCATGGGCGTAGCGCTCGTCGCGATCCAACGAACCTGCCAGGGTGCAGTGCCATGAACAGTCCCGGAGATCGCTTAACGCTTCAACCAGATGATGCTGCGCCTTGCGCGGCGACAGGTGGGCCACACAGAGCAGATGAATCGTGCGGCCCTGGGCTCTTGATGGCTGGGTTACAGCGCCGATACCAGCAATGGTGTCGGCGCCCGGCTCAACCACGCGGATGGCCGTGGCCGGTACGCTGTAGTCTTTCAGTCGGTGCGCGGTGTGGGCACTGGTCGTGATTACCCCGGCCACCTTTGACAGCGCCCGACTCTCTACCCGGAAAAGCCAATCCTGCAACTCTTGCGTCAGCCCCGTTTCATCCGCCAGGGCGTGGTGGACCAGCGACACAACCCGCAAACGGGATGCATGGTTGGCGATCACGTCCGGAAGCCCGCCCATGGCCAGGCCATCAAGTACCACCACCGAATCATCCGCAAGGGCGGCAAGCAACCTGTTCATGGATGCTTCCGCCATCCGGTCTGGCACCGGGAAGCTGCCACAGAGCCCGGAAACAAAGGCATCCACGCCGTTATCCCTGAGCCCTGCGACAACACGCTGAACGTACCGGTAGCCTCCGGTTTTCTGTTCAGGATCCCCCGGGACAACGAACAACACCGACGTTAATGGTTCAGAGTTCGCCATGGTAGCTGGCCCAGGCAATATGGGATTCGCCAAGGGTGACCTTCATCGAACACAGGCCTTTGCCGGTTTCACCCAGCCGGCCCTGGCGGATCGCCGCGGCCAGTCGGTCGAACACCGTCATCGCCATGAATTCGGTGGTGGTATTGCGATTGGCAAATTCCTCGATATCGTCCAGGTTCTTCATGTTGAACTCGGCAATCACCGACGACAACACCTCGGACGCCAGCCCGATATCGACGATCAGATCGTCGTTGTCGAGGGCTTCCCGCTCGAAGGAGACATCAACTACGTAGGTGGCGCCATGCAGGCCCTGGGCGGGGCCGAAAATGTCACCCTTAAAGCTGTGGGCGATCATCATGTGGTCTCTGACGGTAAGGCTGAACATGGGGTTTTGGGTCCTCGATACGGATGATGGAAGTCAATTGTCGGGGTATACGATACGGTGGCAGAGAGTGTCGGAGGCCGTTCCGCCAGCTCTGTTTCCAGCAAGTGCCGGCATAACCTCCGGCAGCGATTCGAAGGTGGTTTCGCCGCTGATCAGGCAGTCCAGGACATCATCCCGCAGCAGCTCCAGGGCCAGCACCATTCGATCCCGATGGCGCCAGCGTGGCCGCTGCTCAGGATGCAGGTTACCAACCTGGCTAGACCGTATCGTCAGCCGACGGGAATGGAATGCCCGGCCCAGGGATACCGGCACTGGCTGCTCGCCGTACCAGCTCATCTCAATAATTCGCGCTTCCTGTCCCGCCAGCGCAAGAGCGGTTTCAAGACCCGTTGGGTGGCCGCTGGCGTGGATGACCAAGTCATGATCGTCCTGCCGGCACCGGGTCTGGAAATCCAGCCCCAGCGTGTGCGCAACCGCTTTACGCTGTGGATTGGTGTCCACGGCGGTAACCCGGGTACCCGGTATTCGGCTGGCAAGCCAGGCAACCAGCAGACCAACGACGCCGAGGCCAACCACTGCGACCCGCTCGCCCACTCGTGGTGAAGCATCCCACAGGCCGTTCACCGCGGTTTCCATGTTGGCGGCCAGCACTGCCCTGGATTCCGGAAGACCGGATGGAAGAGGTACCACGGCGGATGCAGGAACCTGGTAGTGCTCCTGATGAGGAAACAGGCAGAAAACCGACTGGCCAGTCAGGGCCTCGGGGCCCGAAACAACACGACCTACGCTGGCATAACCATATTTGACCGGGAAGGGAAAATCGCCTTCCTGGAACGGGGCACGCATCGAATCGTATTCCGACGGTGGCACACGGTTGTTGAAAACCAATGACTCGGTTCCACGACTGACGCCCGAGTATAGCGCTCGCACAGACACCGCTGGACTGTCAGCATCGGTCGCCGAACAATGATCGTAGGTTGCTGGGAGAATGGCCCCTTCCCCGGGCCCGGTCACCCAAAATGCGTTTGTCATATCGTCTGTTTCCTTACAGCGCACGTAACTCACTATAGTATACGCAGGCTATAGTACACGCGGCCTTGCCAGCTATAGTGCATACAGGCGCATCCATATTTTCAGTAAGGCCCTGTTACGACCGGATGCACGCTCAATCATACGCTGGGGTTTGATGATGGATTCCCACACTCACACGTTCCGCCTGCCCCTGGCTGCCGATCTTGCCTGGTCCGGCGGACTGACGGCGCTCATGGTGACCGCCGCTGGCATCGGATTCCACCCCCCTGCCAGCTTTTACGCGCTCGCCGTGTTGCTTTGCCTGGCAATTGCGGTGCCTGTTATTCGCTTCTGGCCTGCGGAACAGGACTTCGGTTGGGCCAATCGGGCAACCCTGGTACGCGCCTCCCTCGTCATACTCCTCATCAGCCTGGCGCCGTTCACTTCCGGGTTAGGGAACTGGCTGTGGTTGTACGGGTCATTGTGTTTACTGGCGTTGATTCTTGACGGCGTGGATGGCGCAGTCGCAAGGGCCACCCGTTCAACAACGGCGTTCGGTGCCCGATTCGACATGGAACTGGATGCGCTGTTCATCCTCGGGCTGTGTGTTGCGGTCTTGGCCCAGGGCAAAGCCGGCCCATGGGTTCTCGCGTTGGGGCTGATGCGTTACGCCTTTGTGATCGCTGGCCACTGGTTTCGCTTCATGGACAGACCACTACCCGACAGCTTTCGACGCAAAACTGTCTGCGTATGGCAAATAGTCACCCTGATGGTTGCCATATTGCCGATTACGCCGACCGGCTTCGCGACTGCCACACTCGCTATCGCGCTGTTACTGCTCTGTTATTCGTTTTTTACAGACCTGCGCTGGCTTTATCAAACAGGGAGAAAGACATGAAAGCGTTCCTATCCACTGCTGCACTGACCGCCTCACTGGCATTGTCCGCCCCCGTTGCCATGGCCGAGCCGGAAACCTACGTTATCGACGATGAGCATTTCTCGATGTCGTTTGAGGTGAACCACATCGGCTATGCCCCGGTAATGGGCATGTTCCGGGATGTGGAAGGAAAGTTCGGCTACGACGAGGAGACTCAACAGCTCACCTCCGGCACACTGACGTTCAAAAGCAAAAGCGTCTTCACCAATCACGATAAACGGGATGGCCACCTGCGCAACGAGGATTTTCTCAACAGTGGAAAGTTCCCGGACATCACCTTTGAGATCACCAATTTCGAAACCACCGGCGAAAACACCGGCATTGTGACCGGTGACCTGACCCTTCTGGGCAAAACCCGCCCGGTGGATGTTGATGTAACCCTTAACAAATCTGCCGACTACCCCATCGGGCACGAGGACTACACCCTCGGCATCACCGCCGAGGCCACCATTAAGCGCAGCAATTGGGGCATGACCTACGGCATTGATCAGGATCTGGTGGGTGATGACGTTCGCCTCAGGTTCGGCCTCGAAGCTGTGAAAGAGTCCGGCTGGTTATGAGGTAGTGTGAACAACATCACACCCTGGACACATTCTGTTACACATTCGGGCCATTTTTTTGCGCGAAGTCAGTTTGGCCCGTTATGTTAATACAACAACAAAAATAATGGCGTTCGCGCCATAGAATGCCTCCAACAAGGATCCAAAGATGCCACTGCGGTTGCTCTTGGCCCTAACGTTCGTTGTGTCCGGTGCCGTCGGCCTGGGATATCTACTGTCGGCCGACAATACAGTCCGGTTCTCCTGGATAACCGGTGAGAGCGAAGGTAGGAGCCCGCCCCCTTCCGGAACAGACACCACCCGCTCCAAGCCCGGGCCGGCCGAATCGCCGACCACGGAAAAGCAGGAACCCTCTGAGAATGCGATCGGCTTCATGTTGGCCAGTGCTGCAGCCCAATACAGCCAGAACATCCGCTACCCGACGTACTCCATTCCA
>JGI24649J20148_1000279_pt1 | contig 8554 bp, 8 predicted proteins | sample MalvirmetagMSP81_FD_20148 | JGI IMG/M metagenome (IMG submission 20148)
GGGCGCGGGGAGAAGATTTGGTAATGAAACCGCAGGCGCCGTAGGTAATGGCCTGCAACACCACCTGCTTGTCTTCCTCCGCCGATACAATGACCACGGGAATGGTCGGTGCTTCATTCCGCAGGGTGATCAGGCCGTTCAAGCCATGCATTCCCGGCATGTTCAGATCCAGCAGGATGAGATCCAGATCATCGTTTTCGCGGGTAATGTCCAGGGCGCTATCGAGGTCGGCAGTTTCAATGATCGTACTGCCGTCAAAACCGGTCGATATCACGCTGCTGATGGCCTCACGAAACAGCGGGTGGTCGTCGGCGATCAATATTTTGTAGGTTGGCTCCATCACTGGTTCCACCGGTTTGTTGTCGTTATCAGGGACGGTTTTCGGGACATCATAGCGCTTTTCGGGAGAGAGTGTGGCATCGGGCTCATTCAGCATGGCGGCCTCCTGGGACAGGGGATCTCCCAAGTGGGGTGTGATCCTCTGGTTATTATTGTGATGATTGCATTACACGCTATCCTCGTCTTGGGTTGAATGCGACCATCGCACCAAAAAACAGGCACCAAAGTACTATTCTTGCCGGCTGGCGGGCTTCGTATCGTGGAGGGATGAGCCAACAAACCATAACAATGCCTGATCCCGTATTTCCCGTTGCCGCTGTCCGCGCTGCCTGGATGGCTATGGCCATCGTGTGGTTGGTTTTTGCGCAACCCGGGTCAGCTATTGCCAGCGATAACCAACCCTTGCCTGTGTTGTCCGTCAGTGTGTTGCAGTTCGGCACTGCTCACTGGGAGTTGGACCATATACTTCACCGGAGGCTGGACCGGAAGAACGGCTACCGGTTGGACCTCACCCTGGTGGCCAACCTGCCAGCGTCCCGCCTGGCGGTAACCAGTGGCTCCGTCAACGGGGCTGTAGCCGACCTGCTTTGGGCTCAGACCCGTTTTGAGGACGGGGCGCCTTACCTGTACGTACCGTTTTCATCCCAGATTGGCGATATCGTGGTGGCTGAAGACTCCGATATACGCGCCGTGGCCGATCTGGCCGGCACGCGTATCGGCGTTGCCGGCGGGCCGGACAGCAAGGGCTGGATACTGTTGCAAAAGGTTGCGGAACAGCGAGGGATCAATCTTGCGGCATCCGCCGATGTGCAGTTTGCCGCTCCACCGCTGCTGAGTCAGGCCCTGAGGCGGGGCCAGGTGGATGCCATCGTCACCTACTGGCATTTTGCCGCACGCCTGAGAGGTGAGGGCGGCTGGCGTTCGGCGTTCAGAATGTCGGATCTTCTTGTCGCCATTAATCTCGACCGGAACTTGCCGGTTCTGGGGTATGTTTTTCCGGCTGATTGGGCGGAAGACCATCGCGTGTTGATGAACCGTTTTGCCAGATCGTTGCAGCAGGCCAAGAACGAGCTCTCGGATAGCGAAAGGTTCTGGCAACGCCTGCGGCCACTGATGGGTGAGCCTGACGACGCTGTATTTCAATCGCTGCGGAAAGGGTTTGTGGCAGGCGTACCATTACCGCTAACGGACCAGCGCATTGCGGACCTGCATCGTCTGCTGGCGCTCACCGGTGCCAATCCTGACAATCGTATGCCCACCGACCTGTTCCACCGGAGCCAACCGTGAGCGCCTTCTCCGGCCGCCCTCCGGCCTGGAGTTACTGGGTGGTGTTGCCGTCTCTCGTCCTGTTTTGGGCCATATTGGCCTGGTTGATCACATCACCCTTGTTGCCGACCCCCCTTGATGTTCTTGAGACGCTGATGCGGGAGTTCACATCCGGAGCCCTATGGCACCACCTGGGCGCCACCCTGGGCCGTGTGGCAGTGGCCTTTGCATTGGCCATGCTGCTCGGTACCGGGATCGGCATTGCTATGGGGCGCTCCCAAACTACCAATGCCCTGTTCGATCCTTTGCTGGTCCTGCTTCTCAACCTGCCCGCGTTGGTAACCATCATCTTGATGTATGTCTGGTTTGGCCTGGTCGAAGTGGCAGCGGTGATGGCGGTGGTGATCAACAAGGTCCCCAATGTGGCGGTGACGGTTCGGGAAGGGGCTCGCAGCCTCGACTACCGGCTGGAGGAAATGGCCACCGTCTACGAGTTCACCCGCTGGCAACGGTTTCGCCAAGTCTGGGTACCACAACTGTTTCCCTATCTGATGGCGGCTACGCGTGGTGGCTTGGCTCTAATCTGGAAAATCGTGCTGGTGGTCGAACTGCTGGGTCGTTCCAGTGGTGTCGGTTTCCAGTTACACATGGCCTTTCAGGTGTTCGATGTGGCTGCCATCCTCGCCTACAGTCTGGCCTTTATCGCCGTGGTGCAACTCATCGAGTTGGCCATCCTGCAGCCCCTTGAGCGCCGCTCCAGTCGCTGGCGTCAGCCGGAGGCCGCCCATGCTTGAGCTACAAATCGCCGGGCGCAGTTTTGGCAAACCCGTGTTGGGCGAGGTCTTCGCCACCATTGAGCGGGGCGATCGCATCTGCCTGTTAGGGCCGTCCGGTATTGGCAAAACCACCCTGTTGAACGCCATCGCCGGGCTCGACAAGGCACTCCCGCCGGGTGCCATTATTGGCCGCGAGACACTGCGGGTTGGCTACCTGTTCCAGGAACACCGATTGCTGCCCTGGCGAACCCTGAATGCCAATCTCCAGCTTGTAGGGGCGAGTGATGAGGAGGCTGAAAGTGCTCTGGGCCAGGTGGGCCTTGCCGGGTACGGTCACTACCTGCCGGACCAGCTTTCCCTCGGCATGGCTCGACGAGCCGCACTCGCACGTTGCCTGGCGGTTAAACCGGATTTGTTGTTGCTTGATGAGCCCTTCGCGTCGCTTGATCCGGTAAAGGCGGGAGAACTAAAAACACTGATTGCTGGCATCATGGACGCCAATGCCAGCATGGCCATGATTTGCGTGACCCATGATGGGCGCGATGCCGAGACTCTGGCGAACCGTCTATGGTATCTGGATGGTAGTCCAGCGCAGTTGCAGTGGGACGATGCCATTGGCGAGCCCCGCTTGATCAGCAATCTTCTTGAAAAGTTGCGAGATGCGGAGGACGTGGACCTGGTTTAGTGACATAAACGTGACACTCGAATTGTTGCCTTCGTGAAACATCGGCTAACATGGTCAGCCTGTCTTTTACCGTCAACAAGGAGTGCTGACGATGGGCTTTATGGACCTGGTCCCGGTTTGGGACCTGAAGGCCTACCACCTTCCCCGCATTGAATCCCCCTTTATCGCCACCAGTATGGCTAGGCGCGTTATCCAGGACGATGGCAGTGTCCGCGCGCGCATGGAATCGGCGTTCGGGCCCCAAACCCGCAGCGGCCATGATCTGACCGAAACCGTCTGCCGGGCAGTCAGCGATAACAGGCTGATGCTTGTCTATACCGGGTCCGGCCGGCCCCTTTCTCCCGTCGTGAGCTGGCTGCCAGACGATAGCCTGCCCGCGGGAGGACGCTGGCGGTTACGCAGTGGCGGAATGAACTCACCTTATGCCATCCAAAAAGGCGTAGCAGAGCTGAATGCCTGCGACATTACCCCTGAACAGCTGCGCCAGTATCATCCCCAGGGCATTGGTGGGCTGGGCGTTGGGTTGTTCTCGGCGAATTATCGTCAATGGCGGAGATCTGAGCGTGAGTCGCAAGACGGGGCGGAAGATCATCGATTGAGCCTGCCGCTGGGAGCAGCCGCTTTGGTGGCACCGCTGAATGTTTCGGCGGCAAAGGCGGCCGAGGACGCCAAAGCCGATCCGCCCAAAGTACATCTGGAAGTTGGGATATTTACCGACGGCACCATGAACAACGCTGCCAATGCCCGCTCGTTTGCCGAGCAGCTGGAGCGGGATTGTCTGATTCCCTATGAAAACGATGAGATAAGTCGGGAGGAATGTGAGTGGCGGCTGTCGATGTTGATGGGTGGCAGTTATGGCAATGCGGTTACCAATGTGGCGAAACTGCGAGATCTATATTTAGAAGGTAAAGTGGAGTCCGAGCAAAAGATAATCTATCGGCGGCAGGTCTACGCCCCTGGCGCGGGCACAAAGACAGCGGATGACGATAAATGGTACGGCGCCGCCACAGGTATGGGGGAAGCCGGAGTCATTCAGCAAGTCGACTACGCCTTTTCAAGACTGGCGTTGCGAGTGAAAGAAGACTTGAGAGGACAAACCATCGACAGATTGACCCTCGATCTTTTCGGCTTCAGCCGAGGAGCAGCGGCGGCCCGCCACGCGGTCCACGAGATCAATCAGGGAACAAACGGCCTGCTGGCAAGGCTGTTTGTAGAGAATGGTATCCTCTGGCCGGCGCAGGTGGATATCCGCTTCGTAGGACTGTTCGACTCTGTCGCCGCCATCGTCAACCCAGCGTCTGGTGACCTGTCGGCTTACAACGACCGAAATTATCCCGTGAAGCTCTATCTGGAGCCAGCCAAGGTTGGCCAAGTGGTGCATCTAACTGCGGCCCATGAGCATCGTAAAAACTTCGCGCTTAACAGTGTAAGAAGCCGAGACGGCTCCCTCCCAGCCAACTTTCGGGAGATCACCCTGCCGGGTGTCCACTCCGACATAGGAGGTGGGTATGGCGACAGCCAGCGGGAAGAGGCTCTCCTGAGTCCGATGCTGCAAGTGCCCCAAAACCGACTGCAGTGGCCGGAGAAGACTGCACAGTGGGATAACCTTGATGCTCAACGGCATCAGGTGGCAGCCCAAGGCTGGATTGGTTCCTATAGTTTGCCGGTACGTCAGTCGGATCAATTGCAGGCTTGGCCGCAGAATCTGGGCTCAGAAGGACCTGCTCGTCTGGAAATTGTCGCCCAAGGCTACGACCATCCGGCACCGGATGGTCGGTTAGAACTGGTGTTGCGGATGTTGCGTCAGGTGCGCGGCGAGTATTCGAGAGTGGCTTTACGTTTGATGCATCGTTTGGCGGTCGAGAAGGAGTTACCTCTAGGTGAAATTGATCCCACTGACGAGACTGTATCGGTGCCGGGTGAACTGGAACCTGTTCTGCAACAAATTCTGGCGCAGGTTGTTCAGGGCAAAGACGAACCTTCACTTGAGTCAAGGGACTTGGAGTTATTGCTTCAGCGCTACATCCATTATTCGGCAAACTACAACAGCATTGAGTCCCAGATAGCGGGATTTCCGGCGAAGCTGGGCGTTATCTTTCCGCATGAACCTGCACCTTCTGGAGAGCGCCTTGTGTATCCCCAAAAGGAGGGAGAATGATGATTCGTATGGCATGGATAGTGAGTATTGCCGTCGTAGCACTACTGGCGAGTGGCTGCGCTACCTCGACTGAAGAAGATATCCCTTGGAGTATAAAAGTTGTAGCTCCCGAACACTATGATATATGGGGTGTGAATATGTTCCTTGAGAAGACCGGGGAACGGAGTTGGCGTGCACCTGTCGGCTATGCTACCTGTTGTTGGAAAGGCCCGAACGGCCCCAGTGGTTCGCACCACGGACTTGAGCCCTTCCCCGAGCTGATCTTTATTCACTGGTTCTCCTTTGCTGAGCAGAAGTACTACGCCAAATTGATCAAGGTGCCGCCGGACCTACAAGATCGTATGCGGGAGCCCGCGAGCTACAAAACCCAGGTGGATGTGCGGTCGGGGCCTCGTCATACGATGGCCATAGGCTTAGCTCCTGGAGGCACCGTAGTGGTCTGGATCATGAACCAGATCGGCAACGAGATCGAAGTGATGCGTATGCAGGCTTCAGAGGGCTACGGTGATCCTTCCGACTTCACGGAACGCACGAAAGGCTATCTAAAACGGCACGGCGACTACCTCCAAGAACACGGCATACCAACGGAAGGTTGGTAAGCCGGTACCCTGCCTGCCGAACGCCTCTCGGTCAGGCGGGCTTTGTCCCCAGTATCTTCGTCCTCTGAGGACGAAACCCCGCCGTTGCCAAAAGTGCCAGCACGACCGTTACACTGGCGGTAATGCCGAAAGCGGTGGGATTCCACTCCAGATACAACGAGAACCGGATCGCTTCCACTGCGTGGGTGAACGGATTGAACTGGCAGACCCAGTACAGCCAGGGGCTGGCTTCGTTCATTTTCCACAAGGGGTACAGCGCCGAGGACATGAAGAACATCGGGAAAATGACAAAGTTCATCACCCCCGCAAAGTTTTCCAGCTGCTTGATCCAGGTGGCAATCAGCAAGCCCAGTGCTCCCAGCATCAGGCTGGTTAGTATCAAGGCTGGCAAGACGGCCAGATAGCCCCACAATGGTGGCTCCACATCCACCAGCAGGGCCAGAAGCAGAAAAACATACACCTGCCCGACCGACACTACGCCCATCGCCAGCAACTTGGTTACCAGCAGGAAGGGGCGGGGCAACGGGCTCATCAATAGAACCCGCATGCTGCCCAGTTCCCGGTCATACACCATGGACAGAGCCCCCTGCATGCTGTTGAACAGGATGATCATCCCGCACAGCCCGGGGGCGATGTAGGTCTCGTAAGTGATGTAGGTCTGGTAGGGCGGAATAATGGAAATACCCAGCACAGCCCGGAAGCCGGCGGCAAACACCACCAGCCACAGAAGCGGCCGAACCAGGGCGCTGGCGAAGCGAGTGCGTTGTTGCCAGAAGCGCAACCACTCCCGCGTCTGGATGCCGACAAAACAGTGCCAGTAATGGGCNGCTTTCATGNTTATCCNGCCCCCGTCAGCGAGTGAAACGTTTCNGCCAGGTNCCGGGTGCCNTCGGCTTCGCANATGTCCTGGCCGNAGCCATNGGCCAGCAGTTNCCCCTGGTGCAGGATCAACACNCGGTCATCCTGTTGCACCTCCTCNATCANGTGCGTCGCCCACAGCNCGGTCAGGCCGGCCTCGTCGCACAGAATGCGAACATGTTCGTTGAGNGCTCTGCGACTTGCCACATCCAGGCCGACAGTGGGCTCATCAAGCAGCAACAGAGAGGGCTCATGAAGCAAGGCCCGGGCAATTTCCACACGCCGNCGGTGGCCGCCATTGAGCTTGCGCACGGGTTCGTTGGCGCGCTCCAGCAGTTCAAAACGAGCCAGCTCCCGATCACCCCGCGTTCGGGCTTCTTTGCGAGATAAGCCGTGCAGCGCGGCGTGATACTGCAGGTTCTGGCGCACGGTCAAATCAAGATCCAGAGCGTTCTGCTGGAACACCACACCAATCTGGCGCATGGCCTCTGATGGCTGTTTTTTCAACGATTGACCGGCCAGCAGGAGCTCGCCTTGTTGGAGCGCCAGAAGCCGGGTTAACAAACCAAACAGTGTGGACTTGCCGGCGCCATTGGGGCCCAGAAGAGCGTGGAAACGGCCAGAGGTCAGCGCGAAGCTGACCTCTTTGAGCACGGGCTTGTCGCCGTAGCGAAAGCTGATATGGCTGGCTTCAATGGTCATGCTGGTGTTATGAGGACGGATCAATGACCACACCCCAGGGGTAGCGGCCGACCTTGATGGATTTGATCACCTTCAGGTCTTCGACATCGATCACCGAAACGTCTCCTGAAACGCCGTTGGTGGTATAGAGATGTTTCTCATCCTTATCGAGATCCAGTTGCCATACCCGACTGCCCACCAGTAGATAATCCAACACTTCATAAGTCTGGGCATCGACGACTGCAACATGATTTGATGGGCCGAGCGCTACGAAGGCGTATTTTCCATCGGAGGTCAGCTCGATACCGACGGGCTGAACGCGGTCCTGATTCACGCCAGGAACCTTGAACGACATCTCATGGATCTGCTCCAGATTGTCCACATCGATGATGTGCACGGTGCCGCCGATTTCCGCCGAAGCCCAGGCAATCTTGCTGTCTTTGCTGAATTCCACGTGGCGGGGGCGTTGCCCGACAACGATGTTCTTTTCAATCTCAAAGGTCTCGGTGTTGATCCAGTGCAGCATGCTGGTGGTTTCACTGGTGTTGACCGCCCATTTTCCGTTCGGGCTTACAGCCATGCCTTCCGGCTCTATACCGACGTCAATCTGGGCCAGGACGTCTTTTGTGTCCACATCCACCACTGTGACGATGGCGTCGTCCTCGTTGGCGATGTACAGATGCTTGTTGTTCGGGTGAAGTGAGAACTGTTCGGGATCTTCACCGGAGGGCAGGGTGTCGACGATCTTGCGGGTCGCCAGATCCAGCACCTGCACAGTATCGTCGTCACTGGCGCAGATATAAAGCTTGGTGTGGTCCTTGGACAACAGGATGCCCCGTGGCCGCTGGCCCACATCAATGGTCTCAACAACTTCCTGAGTCTCGGTGTCGATGATGGAAAGGGTGTTGTCTTTTTCGTTGGACACGTAGGCAAGGCTGGCCATGGCCGGTGTCGACAGGCCGACNATNGCGNCCAGNGCGGNGTGCTTGAGCAGAGACTTCATGNTGTAACTCCTTCTTGTTATNGAAAGCTTCCGCCAGAGCGGTCAGCCGTTNATGCGACAGTTNGCTCTCTGGTTTGTCGAAACCGAGCGTGTCCATGTCCGTGTTGGGATGCAGAAACCCCTCGAACGGTGCCCTGGCAACCAGTCCCCGTGGATGAACCAGGGGAATTGGCTGTCGAAGTTGGCCGT
>JGI24649J20148_1000285_pt1 | contig 8457 bp, 7 predicted proteins | sample MalvirmetagMSP81_FD_20148 | JGI IMG/M metagenome (IMG submission 20148)
ACGTGTGCTCTTCCGATCTGTATAGCCCGTGACTTCCTCGAACCAGCCCAGCAATTTTTCGCCATCAGCGCGGCGCGTGGGATGCTCGACCGCCGCGACGAATTCCGTTGGCGAAACTGGGGTCGGCTTGGTCTTGTTGTCCGATTTGGCCATGTGCCCCTCCCTGACCGGACGAGCCTAGCCGACCGACACCTCAGCGCCAAGGTCCAGCCAAAGGATCAATGCGGTGGCAGCGGCCAGCAGCAGGATCGAAAGTCCCGCATTGATCCACACGGCCCGGTCGGCATTCTTCTGGTCTATCCAGGCACGCGGCCGGATCTTCCGCAGCCGGAACACGATCAAGGCCGCCAGAACCAGGGCCACCACATTCAGAGACAGGAGCAAGCCTGCCCGCAATGCCAATGTCCAGTGACCTGCTCCCACAAAAAGACCCAGTGCCGCACCCGGCGGCAGCAAGGCAGCGGCGACCATCACGCCGACCAAAGCCGAGGCCTGCCCGCGCGTCAGGGACAGGGCCGCCGCACCACCAGCCGCCATGGCAAGAGCCAGCCCGTCCAGACGCACTTCAGCGCGTGACATCAGCTCCCGGCTTTGCAGGTCAATCTGGAGTACAAACGACAATAGCCATGCACAGACAAGCGCGATCGCGATTCCGGACCCCAGCGTGATCGAGGCCCGCTTCAGCAGTTTGAAATCGCCCAGCGCAGCGCCCATCGAAAAGCCAAGTACAGGCCCCAACAGAGGCGCGATCACCATGGCGCCGATCACGGCGGCGATGCCGTCAGAGTTCAGGCCAATCGCCGCCACAATGGTCGACAGCACGACCATGATGATGAAATCCCGGTCCAGCCGCGCGCCCGTGGAGACATCGGAATAGATCTCTTCCCGCGTCGCCTGAACCCGTTTGTCGGCCTTCTGGTCCGTCGCCTCTTCAATGTTTGGCGCAGTCGCCTCCACTGGAAGCACGGTGATCCGGAAATCATCGCACGTATCCAGCGCGGTCTGGATATTGTCGATCAGTGACTGGCCACTGCCTTCCCGCATGAAGACAGAGATCAGCTTGCGATCCTTGCGCTCAGTGTCCTGAACATAATAATCGATCGGGTCGGCCGCTTTCACCGCCCGGATTACGGTATCGTAGCGTTCGTCATTCGGCAGGTGAACTTCCAACAGGCGCATGATTATCTACCCGCGCTTCAAGCGTGCGATCAGGCTGGACGTGTCCCAGCGCTGACCACCCATGGCCTGAACATCTGCGTAATACTGGTCGACCGTCGCCGTCAGCGGCAGGCTCGCCCCATTCTCCCGCGCGGCTTCCAAAGTGATACGCAAATCCTTGCGCATCCAATCGACCGCGAAGCCGTGTTCGAAGTGGCCTTCGACCATTGTTTTCCAGCGGTTCTCCATTTGCCAGCTCTGGGCGGCCCCGCCGCTGATCGCTGCGATCACTTTCTCCGCGTCGAGCCCGGCCTTCTCGGCAAAGTGCAGGCCCTCCGACAAGCCCTGGACGATGCCAGCAATACATATCTGGTTGACCGATTTGGCCAGCTGGCCCGCGCCACTCTCACCGATCAGCGTCATATTTTTGCCGTAGGCCGCCATCACCGGTTCGGCAGAATTGAATGCCTTCTCTTCGCCGCCACACATGATGGTCAGCTTGCCATTGACCGCACCGGCCTCGCCGCCGCTGATCGGCGCATCCAGAAAGCGCGCGCCCTTCATACGGCAGCGCTCATCCAGTTCGCGCGCAAGATCCGCTGACGCCGTTGTATGGTCTACCACGATCATGCCCGCGCCGAGGCTGGGCTCCAACTGGTCGAAGACGGCACGAACATCCGGATCATCGCCCAGGCACAGGAAAACATATTCAGCGCCGAAAGCTGCGGCCGCCGGGTCCTTTGCGACCTCGCCCTTGTGCTGGGCGGTCCAATCCAGGCTCTTGGTCTCTGTCCGGTTCCAGACAGTCACTTGATGGCCCTTGGCCGCCAGATGCCCCGCCATATGGAAGCCCATCACCCCCAAGCCAAGAAACGCCGTTTTCGCCATGCCAGATCTCCGTGTGTCCTGCGGACCCAATTAGATTGAATTTCAGGGAAATCACACCCTTTGTTCTCAACGCCCATAAACCAAGCCCTGCTACAAACCGGGTTCCTGTCAGAATGAAGGAACACGAAGCGCATGGCGATTGCCACCACTCATACGCAACGCTTTCCGGGCAGAAGGCCCGCTGCGCCCCGTCGCAAGATGGGGACATGGAAGATGGCTTATGCCGACTTCCTGACCGCGCTGATGGCCTTTTTCCTTGTGCTCTGGCTGGTCAGTGGCGTCTCCCCGGATTCGCGGAGCATGATCGCCGACTACTTCACAGGCAAAGACACGGCCGCCGCAAACGGTCCGCTGGTGGAAATTCGCCAGTCCGAGACGTTTCGCCTTTACGAGACGCTGCGAACAGACGAGTCGCTCGCGGCCGCAGGAAACAATCTGCAACTGATTCAGGCACCAGACGGCATTCGTCTCAACCTGGTTGATACCGATGCCCGCCCCTTGTTTGCCAGCGAAAGCGGCGCCCTGACCGAAGCGGGCGAAGCGCTGACCCTTCAGCTTGGCCAGGCCATTTCTGGCCTGGCAGGGCCAATCACCATTGAGGGCCACACGGACGCATTTCCCTCGCTGGACGCGAATCGCACCAATTGGGACATCTCTTCGGAGCGCGCGAATGCTGCGCGGCGCATCCTCGTCTCGGCAGGCGTTTCCACTGATCGTGTACGCGCCGTAACAGGTTTGGCCGACACCAGACCTCTCAATCCGGGTGAACCGCACTTGTCAGCCAATCGCCGGATAAGCATATTGCTACATTCTGACGGCTAGTCGTTCTGGCGACGTGTCGGGGCGTGCTGATGAACCGGAGCCGTAATGCTATCTGAATTCGTCCAAACTTGGCCGATGTGGGCGAGCCTCGCCATCGTCTGCGCCGCGATCACGTTCTACATGCTCGACCGGTGGTCGATGGAGTTCGTGTCGGTTTGCGTGATGGCAGCCCTTCTGCTGGTTTTCATCATTCCCGGTGCACGCGGGGTCGACGGCGAAGCCATCAGCGCGGCAGACCTGTTGTCAGGCTTTGGCAACCCGGCCCTCATCACCATCATGGCATTGCTCGTGGTCGGCCAGGGACTGTTCCAGACCGGAGCGCTGGAAGGGCCGACCAAGGCCTTGCTCGCGGGATATGACAAGCGGCCCGTCTCAACTCTGATTCTGGCCTTCCTTGCGGTCTTCGTGACCAGCGCATTCGTCAACAACACGCCCATCGTCATCATGTTCCTGCCCGTGATGACCGCCATCGCCATGCGTATGAACGCGCCGCAGTCGCGCCTGATGATGCCGCTTAGCTTTGCGTCGATCTTCGCCGGCATGACCACGCTGATCGGTACATCGACAAACCTGCTGGCGGCCGAATCCTATGACCGGATCACCGGCCAGCAACTCGGTTTCTTCGACCAGACCCCTATGGGCCTGATCCTTGCGGCCGCCGGCCTGCTTTACATCCTGATCTTTTCCAAATTCCTGTTGCCGAACCGGCGCGGTCTTTCCGATGACATCGTCCAGCCCTCCGGCAAACAATTCGTCGCTCAGATCGAAGTGACACATGGCCATTTCCTGCTTGGCAAGAAACCGGTCGCAGGCATGTTCGCTGACCTGCCCGACATGACCGTCCGCATGATCCAGCGTGGCGAACGGGCGATCCTGCCACCCTATGAGGATATCAGCCTGCAAGTTGGAGATCTGGTCATCATTGCCGCGACACGCGCCGCGCTCCAGAACGTGCTGGCGCGCCAACCGGATTTCCTGCAGCAGGTCTGGCAGGCGTCAGGCGCTGACCTTGAGGATTTCTCGCGCCCCGGCTCGCTGGCCCTCACCGAGGCCGTCATCGCCCCCGGCTCGCGCATGGTGGGCCGGACGGTCGAAATGCTCGGCTTTCGCCGCCTGACCCGCGCCGTGACGCTTGGTATCCAGCGCCGCAGCCGAATGATTCGGACGAAGCTTGGCGAAATCCGGCTGGAATCCGGTGATACGCTGCTTTTGTGTGGCCCGGTCGAAGCGTTTCGTGAGCTGCGCTCAAGCCGCGATCTGATCCTTCTGGAATGGTCCCAAACCGAAATCCCGCTCACGACCAAAGCGCTGGCAGCGCGCGTGATTGCCATCTCCATGGTGATCCTCGCGGCGACGGGCTTTGTGTCGATCCTGCACGCATCCGTTCTGGCCGCCGTCGCCATGCTGATCGCGGGCTGCCTGAACACACGCCAAGCCAGCCGGGCACTCGATCTGCGCATTTTTCTCGTGATTGGTGCGGCGCTGGCCATGGGCATGGCCCTGGAAAAGACCGGCGCGGCTGACCTGATCGCCCATTCGGTCGTCAATCTGGCTTCGCCCTATGGCACGCTGGCCGTCCTGTCGGCGATCTTTCTCGCGGTCGCCTTGCTGACTAATCTCCTGTCTAATGCGGCGACAGCCATCCTGTTTTCGCCAATCGCCTTGTCAGCCGCCGCGGAGCTGAAGGTCGAAGACCCGTTACCCTTCCTGCTGGCCGTTATTTATGGCGCCAATTGCTGCTTCGCGACGCCGATTGCGTACCAGACCAACATGCTGGTCATGGGTCCCGGGCACTACAAGTTCGGGGACTTCATGAAGTTCGGCGGGCCGTTGGTGATCATACTTTGGGTCGTCTTTACCATATTCGCCCCTTGGCGGTTCGATTTGTAAGTGTATCGTCGCACTTATGAAGTTCACTGACTCCCAGATCCTGCCCCCGGGGCTCGAGCGCTCGCTTCGGTTCTACGTGACCAATCCGAGCCCTTGCCCCTATCTGCCGGGCAAGAAAGAGCGGAAAGCGTTCACCAATCTGGCCATCGGGGAAGCAGATCTCGTCCACAACTCCTTGAGCCAGGCCGGGTTTCGGCGCAGTCAGACGATCGCATATCGCCCGGCTTGCCCGCGCTGCAATGCCTGTCGCAGCGTGCGCGTGCCGACGCGGGATTTCGAACTGTCGCGCAATGACCGGCGCACCCTGAACCGCAATGCCTCTCTGATCCGCCGCCCGGTCGAGGCCCAGCCGAGCCGCGAGCAATACCGGCTGCTGAAATCCTATGTGAAAACCCGTCATGATGGCGCCGGCATGTCCGACATGTCTTATCGGGATTACAGCGCCATGGTTGGCGGCAGCCCGGTGCAAAGCCTGATCTTCGAGTATCGCGATGGCGTGGAAGAGGACGCGCCTCTGGTNGCCGCCTCGATCACAGATGTGCTCCGGGATGGCTTTTCGATGGTCTACACGTTCTTTGATCCGGAGCTGACCTCGAGGGGACTCGGCCATTACCTCATCCTCGATCACATTTTGCACGCGCAGGATTTGGGCCTGCCGCACGTGTATCTTGGCTACTGGGTGAAGGGCAGCCAGAAGATGGACTACAAGCGGCGCTACAAGCCGCTCGAAGTGCTTGATGGCGACGTGTGGCGTCCGCTGGGCGACGATGAATGACACGGTTTAGCCTTTAGCCCGGCCAAGACCGGGGAGGCATGGGGAGATAGATGATCCATAGACGCAACCTGCTGGGTGCAGGCGCACTCGGCCTTGCCGGCGCTGCTGCTGCTTTTGCCAATCCCGAAAAGGCGGCCGATCTCGCTGCGCCTGCAATTGCGCGCAATCGACGCCGATTAAACATGGTCACCACCTGGCCCAAGGGCCTGCCGGGGCTTGGCGAAGCGGCCGAGCGCGTAGCCCAGCGCATCCAGCAAATGTCCGAAGGCCTGATGGAAGTGAAGGTCTATGCGGCCGGCGAACTCGTCCCGCCTTTTGAGTGCTTCGATGCCGTCTCGAATGGTTCGGCCGATATGTATCATGGCGCCGAATACTACTGGACGGCCAAGTCCAGCGCCTATCCGTTTTTCACCGCTGTTCCCTTCGGTATGACCGCACAGGAACTTATGGGCTGGATTGATTTCGGCGGCGGCCAGAAATTATGGGATGAACTGTCAGCCCAGTTCGGAATCAAATCCATCCAGGCCGCAAATACCGGCCATCAGATGGGCGGCTGGTTCCGCAAGGAAATCAACACGCTGGATGATCTTGTCGGACTCAAGATGCGCATTCCGGGTCAGGGCGGCGACGTCCTGCGTGCACTGGGCGGCTCCTCGGTCGCACTGCCGGGCGGGGAAATCTATCAATCCCTGCAAACCGGAGCGATCGACGCGACGGAATGGGTTGGCCCCTGGAACGACTATTATCTCGGCTTTCACCGCGAGGCGCCATACTACTACGGACCCGGTTTCCACGAACCGGGCGCAAGTCTCGCAGTTGGCATGAACCTCCGCGTCTGGGACGGTCTCACGCCTGGCGAACAACAGATCATCAAGGCCGCCTGCGAGAGCGTGAATCACACATCGCTTGGCGAGTTCACCTACCAGAATGCGGTCCATCTGGACCTGCTTAAACGCGAACATGGCGTCCAGATGCGCAGCTTTCCAGACGAAGTCGTCAGCCGTATGGCCGAAGCCGCCTGGGATGTCCGCGCGGCCTCCGGAAGGGATGGGATCGAGAAGCGTATCTATGAGAGTTTCGAGGCAGGCTTGAAGTTGATGCGTGGCTGGGCCGACGTGTCCGAAGGGCCGTACTACGCCGCCCGCAATTCGAACAAATAGGCCGGGGGCGGGCTGGGTATGTCTCCGGAGATCTTCCTCACCCTTGGCGGGGCATTGAAATGGCTGGGGCTTGCCCTGTCGCCGTTGCTCTTGCTGCCACTGATCGTCACGATCTGGCCAGACCCAGTCGAGCGGATCGCCAAATGGTTGAGCGCGCGCATTGATGCGGTCTCTGGCTGGGCGCTTGGCGGCGCGATCGCCGGCGCGATCATTCTTGTGGGCGCGCAATTGCTGGTTGTGCTGCTGCGCTATGCCTTTGGCCTCTCATTCACTTGGTTGAACGAGATCGTGATCTATGCCTTCGCCGCCATGTTCATGCTCGGCTCGGCCTCAGCTCTTCGAGACGATGCGCATGTGCGGGTCGATATTCTCAGGCCCCGCTTTGGCGCGCGCAGGCGCAACTGGATCGAATTGGCGGGCATATATCTGTTCCTCTTCCCCATCTGCATCCGCCTGCTGGCGATGACCGAACAAGGCCTTGCCCGCAGTTGGGCACTGTTCGAAGGCTCGCGGGAATCCGATGGCTTGCCCCTGCTCTTCCTGTTCAAGACGCTGTTGCCAGCCTTTGCCGTGCTGATGCTGGTTCAGGGCTTGTCAGAAGCGCTGAAAGCCGCTCTGCGCCTGACCGGAAAGCTGGATGATGTAGCCGAGGAAGAGCCCCATGGAGGCGTCCATGGAACTTGAAGTCATCCTGGCCCTCTCCATGTTCGTCTGCGCCATTCTCGCACTATTGGCAGGGTATCAGGTCGCGCTGACGCTTGGCGGCATAGCGTTGCTGTTCGCGCTGGTCGGAATTGGTCTTGGCGTGTTCGACGAGGCATTCTTGCGCAATCTGCCGAGCCGCATAATGGGCGGCTCGATCATGCAGAACCAGACCCTGATCGCGGTTCCACTTTTTGTGTTGATGGGCGTTATCCTTGAGCGCTCGCGTGTCGCGGAAGACCTGCTCCATATTGCCAGCCGCCTGTTGGGGAAAGTGCGCGGCGGGCTCGGCTATGCCGTGGTGCTGGTAGGCGCCTTGCTGGCGGCATCCACAGGCATTGTCGGCGCGACGGTCATCACGATGACGCTGATTGCCCTGCCCACCATGATCCGGCAGGGCTACGACCCGCGTCTCGCCACCGGCACGATTGCCGCATCGGGCACGCTGGGCCAGATCATCCCACCTTCTATTGTGCTCATCCTGCTGGCCGATGCGATTTCGAACGCCGCCAGCCAAGCGAGCCAGGCCACTGGCTCTGCCGGTTCTTTTGTCGTGTCGGTCGGAGACCTGTTCGCCGGCGCGCTGATTCCGGGCTTCCTGCTGGTGGGCCTCTATCTTGGCTGGATCGCACTGACCGCCATTCGCCACCCGGAGCGCTGCCCGCCGGTACAGGATGATGACAGTCCGCCGCTAACCACGAAGGAAGTTGCTTTCGGGCTCGGCGCGCCGCTCCTGTTGATCGTGGCCGTGCTCGGCGCCATCCTTGGCGGGGTTGCCCCGCCCACCGAAGCCGCCGCCATTGGCGTGGCTGGTGCCGTCCTGCTCGCAGGCCTGCGCCTTGCCGATGACGATCATGAGCGCCGCATCACATGGTTGCTCATGGCGGGCCTCGGCAGTGTCATCGCGATCATCCTGCTCCGGAACCTGTTTGATCTGCGCACCGGCGTGGCCACGATTGGCCGCACGAACGAGATCGGCATCCTCCTGACAATCCTTGCCTCAATCGTTTTCTTTGCCGGGGTCGCCACCGGTCTCGTCGTCTTGCGCCGGATGCGCCAGCT
>JGI24649J20148_1000301_pt1 | contig 8244 bp, 4 predicted proteins | sample MalvirmetagMSP81_FD_20148 | JGI IMG/M metagenome (IMG submission 20148)
GGCTCCACCACCAGCAACTGATCGAAGCCGATACCGAAGTTGCGATCGGCCAGTTCCCGAATCACCTCCGGACGCAGCCTAAACGGCTGACTGATGGCATCAACCACCATGAAGTCGTTGCCGAGGCCATGCATCTTGGTGAATCGCAAAGCCGCGCCCTGGCCCCGTCGCTGTTGACTCATATCTGGCACTCCGCTCATTCCGGCAGACAGCTTTCAGGCGCAAGCTGGTCTTCCAGCGTTTCACGGCGGCGAACCACGTGCACCTGATCACCATCAACCATCAGCTCAGGTGGCCGGTTGCGGCTGTTGTAGTTCGAGCTCATCACGAAGCCGTACGCGCCGGCGGAACGAACCGCCAGCAGGTCACCGGCCTGAAGCCGAAGCGACCGGTCCTTACCCAGGAAGTCGCCGGTCTCGCACACCGGACCGACCAGGTCCCAGAGCTTCTCCTCGCCTTCGGGATGAGGCTTTACCGGCACGATCGCCTGCCAGGCATCGTACAGGGCCGGCCGGATCAGATCGTTCATGGCGGCGTCAATGATGCCGAAGTTGCGGTGCTCGGTGCACTTCAGGAATTCCACCCGGGTCAGCAGGATACCGGCATTGGCGGCGATCGAACGTCCCGGTTCCATCACCAGCTCCAGCTTGCGGTCGCCGAGCCGGGCCGCCAGCGCCGTCACATAGTCCGACGGCTGTGGTGGCTGTTCCTGGTTATAGGTCACACCCAGGCCTCCGCCGATGTCCAGGTGGCGCACAGTAATTCCCTGTTCGGCCAGGGTGTCGATCAGCGCCAGCACCCGGTCGAGGGCATCCAGAAACGGCGATACCGAGGTCAGCTGGGAGCCGATGTGGCAATCCACACCTTTGATATCGAGGTTGGGCAAGCCCGAGGCACGGGCATAGATTGCAGGCGCTTCGGCAATGTCGATGCCGAACTTGTTCTCTTTCAGCCCGGTGGAGATGTAGGGGTGAGTACCGGCGTCGACATCGGGATTCACCCGCAGCGATACCGGCGCCTTGACGCCCATCTCACCGGCAACGGCGTTCAGGCGATCAAGCTCGGTATCCGACTCAACATTGAAACAGCGCACGCCAACCTCGAGCGCACGCTTCATTTCCCACTCCTGCTTGCCCACGCCGGAGAACACCACCTTACTGGCATCACCGCCGGCCCGCAGCACCCGCTCCAGCTCACCGGCAGACACAATGTCGAAGCCCGCACCCAGGCGCACCAGCACATTCAGTACCGCCAGGTTGCTGTTGGCTTTCACCGCGTAGCACACCAGATGCGGGCGGCCTTCGAGGGCATCGTCATAGGCCCGGTAATGGCGTTCAAGGGTCGCCCGGGAATACACGTAGGCCGGGGTTCCAAAGCGCTCGGCAATGGTTGCGACCGGCACGTCCTCGGCGAAAAGCTCGCCGTTGCGGTAATTGAAGTGATCCATGATTGTCCTGATTCGTTAAACGGGGCACCCGAGCAGTGGGTTAGTCGCCGACATCCTCATCGTCGCGGACATCCCGGCTGCCGGTTTCAGCAGGAGCCGCGCTCGCTTCCGCTGTCGACTCACCCGGAGCCTCCCGGTAAAGCGGGCCCTTCTGACCGCAGCCGGCCATTGCCGTCAGCAGAATCAGACCGGTGACCAGAATGTGTACCGCGCGCATGCTTGCTACCCCTATGTTTATATTGGCGCAAGTATACCTGAGACCCGGCCCGCGCGGCGAGAACACTAACGCCCGCTGCTCAGCACCCGATTCAGGGATTGCTCCAGAATCAAGCGATAGTAGAGGTACTGACAGGTCTGTATATCCCGTTGGTAGACCTGGGGATCGAGATCGTTGGGCAGGTGCAGGTCGGTCAGATACACCGGGTAGCCGTCCTGATTCTGGCGCAGTGACCGGATATAGTGGGCCACTGCCGGAATCAGCTGGTCACCGTACTCCTGCACGGTGAATTCATGCTCACCACAGAACATATCAAAGCGAACCCGACTGCCACCCTCCTGCACCCCGACCGCCTGGACTTCCAGGCCCGGCAGGGTCGAGGCTGCATCGTGCTCCGGCCGTAGTTCGGTCTGCCATTTCCCAGCCCACTGCACCACTTCCAGACACTGGATACCGGCACCCGCCATGGGCATGTCGCCTTGGCGCAGGAGCCTGCGCTCCAGCAGATTTTCCAGAAAACGCAGCAATGGCGTAAGCAGATAGCGACGATTGCTGACAGGCTGTTCCCAGCTGGTTACTGACCCCATCTCGTCCACCACCCACAGACGCGCCTGATCGCCCCGCAAATGGTAGAACACCTGAATGCTGTCCGGCTCGCTGGCCTGGCAGACCGCCCTGAGCGCGGGTTCGTCGATGGCCGCGTAGCGATCAAACACCACCGGCAAGTACTGTTCCTGAGGCAACGCCAGGTGCGCCATCAGACCGGCGAAACTGTCGAGGGCGACAAAACCCGGTTCCTGGCCGCTGAACTGGAGCAGAAAATAGCGTCGGTCCATCTCGATGACGTAGCGCAACGGATGCGGCCCAACACCGCCGGCAAAGAACTGTCGCAAGACATCGCCGAACAGCTCCTGAACCCGCCGGGCAACAGCGGCACCGTGGCCGCGATTGTGGCTGTGAACCTGAATACCGGGCAGCTCGGCCGGATTTCCGGCCACCGACGCCAGCACGTTTTTCAGGCACTGGATCAGGGTGTCGCCCGCCGCATAGTGCTGCAGGCTCACTTCATGCCAGCTATTGAAGGTAGTCTGGTCGATGGTCACCACCAGGTTTTCCCGGCCCCCACTGAAGCCCAGGGAGTCATGCCGGGCACTGAGTTTGTGCAGGCCTTTCTCGGTCAGATGGGCCTGGGGGTCAACGGCGACATTCACCAGCAGCAGGTGTCGCAACGGGTGCACCCTACGGGACAATGCGTCCCGGTCAGCCGGTTCAATCGGAAACGGTAGAAAACTGGCCAGGGCATCCAGCATTTCCCGAAGTTCGCTGACCGACGCCACACTGTGACCGGCTCGCACGTTCAATCGAGTCGCCCGGGACAGCAGTCCATTGCAGTAACACCACAGCATCAGCTCGGTGAGATTGCCGGACCGGCGAATAACCGGCTGCCAGAAGGCATCTGACGGGTCTTCCAGATCCCGGTACAGGAGCCAGCCATTGCCATCACCACCCTGTTCCGATTGGTGATGAAACGCCAGATTCTCCTCCACCAGTGTCGGCGCCAGGCCCGGATTGATCTGCTCAACCTTGCCCGCCTTGCGCTGGAACGCCGCGTACAGTTTACGCCCCAGCAGATTGATGTCGTTGGCGCTAATGGCGGCGCGGGTCCCGTGGTCCCGGGCCATTTTCGATAACAGTCGATAGCTGTGAGTGAGCTCGGCGACAATCACCCGGCGCAACCGGGTGACGTCTTCCGCCCGCCAGCGCTGGCGGTTATCCAACTCAGTCAACACCGGCTCGGGCCATTGCCAGCGTTCAACCATTTGCGCCATCAGGTGCGCCCGCCATTGTCCCGGTGCCTGGTCAGCGCGGGTCAGCGGTAACCCGGCCTTCAGGTACAGGCTCCGCCGCACCAGATCAAGCCGGGCGCGTGCCTCCGGCGCGGACAGCCAGGCCTCCAGCCGGTTGTACAGCAAGACGTAGGGATCCAGCCCATCGGCATCGGTGTTGCCCAGGTACACCGCGCGCTTGAACACGCTGGACAACAGCGGCTGATCCGCGGTCTGGGCATAGCATTCAATCAGCAACAACTTGAGAATCGATTTCCAGGGCGCATCAATGCCCTTGTACAGCTGCCAGACCCCGGCCCCCAGAAACTCCTCCTCGGGAATCGCCGACACCGGGCCAAAATCGATGAACTCATCGCCCCGGATAAACCGGCAATCCACCAGTTGGCGCATGCACTCGTCATAGCGGGTTTCCTGATCGGCCGGCACCAGCCACCACATCGGGTAACGACCACCCAGATGGATACTGGTGCGGTAGAACTCATCCAGCAGCAGATAATGCTGGGCGCTACCGCAATTCTCGCCAGTCACCTCGGCCCGTTGACGCCCGGCCCGCCAATCGTCGGCGCAGAATACGAACACGTGCAGCTCAACCCCCAACGAGGCGGCCCAGTCGGACAGCCGGTCGGCCTTGCGCTCGAGACAGCGGATCCCCCGCTCCGGCAGATCACTGCGATGGCACAACCACAGATCCAGGTCGCTGGCTACGGAATGGCCAAGGGTACCGGGACTGCCCATCAGGAACAGGGCATCCAGGTCCGCTCTGCGTTTGCCCTCGTCGCGCACGCTAAAAGTACGGGCCAGACGACGGGCGGCGCCCAGTGTTGCGGGTGAAGGTTGATAGTGGCTCAGGCCGTAAGGGCAATCGGCGTCCTGATAGCCGGGCAAGGCCGGGTGATTGGCATGAAACACCAACGGCAGGATGTCCAGCACCACCTGCTGGCGATAGGTCAACGCCGAATGTGCCCGTTGCCAGCGCTGCTGATTGACCACAAGAAACCGATCTCGCAAACGACGCAGGATTTTGCGATCAATACCCTCGTCAAAATTCAGGGCGATCGGGGCAACATGGGCGGTCAAGGTAGCTCCCGGGAGAGGTTCTTTTCGAAGTCAGTATCAGTATGATGGAGCATCGTGGCAAAACCGACAAAAAAATTAAAGCGATGCCGGCAGGATGCGGGCACCGTGCGCTGAATCGAAGAAAAAGAAGACCGAGGCTCACCTGTCGTGAAAGAATTCGTTATTCGTCGCTACCGTTCCGATCAGCCCAGCGGTTCCGAGCGCAGCACCTTGATGCGCATCGATGACGAGGGCAAGGTCCTGTTCGCCGACCGTCACGCTGAATCCGTCCTTGGCTACAATGCCTACGAACTCGAAGGCTTCCCGGCAAACCGGATGTTGGCCTCACGCCAGGACGACCCCTTCGCGCCCGCCAACCGCGACCAGCTCGAACGGGGGCAAACGGTTATGGTGACCTGCCGGCACAAGGACGGCTTCTTCTACACCGCCTGCCTTAGCCTGCGCCTGGACATGCGGGATTCCGACACCGCCGCAAACGCCAGCATCAACCAGCAGGACAGCCTGAACATGGATCCGCGCCTGTTAAAGCAGGCCGAGGACAGCGCCGCGTTCGGACTCTGGCAACTGGACGCCCGAACTAACGAAATGGCCTGGACCGAGGGCGTGTTCCGGCTACTGGAACTTCGGCCCTACTCGGACATCACCCCGGAGCAGGCATTGTTTTACTGCCAGGCTGGTCAGAGCCGGATCCGGGCGCTGTTTCGCCGTTGCCTACGGACCGGCCAGCCGTTCACTCTGGAACTGGCCCTGCTCACCACCCGCCAGCGCTCCCGCCGTGTGCGCCTGTATGGCCGGGCCCTGAAAGACGGCCAGCAGATCCAACGGGTGGGCGGCAGCCTAGTGGATCTGACCCCGGTGATGCACCAGAACCACGCCCGGCAGCACGCCGAACAGATCCTAGAGGCCACCACACTGGCCACTCCAGACCTAGTGGCGGCAGTGGACCGGGAGCTCACCCTACTGCATTGCAATGCCCCGTTCCGACAGCAATTTGCCAGCGCCTTTGGCGTGACCCCAGGCACCGGCGACAACCTCAAGCAACTGCTGGCCAACCACCCCAATGAACGCCGGCTGATCGAACGGTTGTGGCAGCGGGCCTTCGACCGGGACAGCTTTGTCGTGGAGATGCCCCTGGCCCAGCAAAACAGGGACCTGCCGATCTACGAATTCCACTACCAACGATTGACCAACAGCCAGGGCGAAGTGACCGGCGCCGTTCAGGTCGCCAAGGACATCAGCCAGCGCATCCAGCACAGCGCCAGCAGCGACTACCGTATCCGCCACGACCCGGTCACCGGCCTGATGAACCGGCGTGCCTTCATTGCCCGCGTGCTGCGCACACTGGAACAGAAAACCCACCGTGACTCCTGCGACAGCCTGCTCTATCTCGACCTCGATGGCTTTGAAGACTTCAATGACCGAGCCGGCAGTGGCACCTGCGACCGCTACCTGCGAGAGCTGGCGGGCACCCTCGGCATCCGGGTGCGGCAACGGGATGCCCTGGCCCGGCTGTCTGGAGACACCTTCGCCCTTCTGATCGAGAACTGCCCGGAACCCCGGGCCCGGAAAATTGCCGAGGACATCCTGACGTTGATTGGTAAGTTTGTCTTCGAGTGGCAGGGGCAGGCCCTGCAGACCACGGCCTCCGGCGGGTTGCTGGTGCTGGAAACCGACGTTCCCAGCGATCCCGAGCAATTGCTGAACCAGGCAGCCAACCTGTGCCACACCGCAAAAACGTCCGGACGCAACCGGGTACACACGGCCCGGGCTTTGTCCTGCCAGGCCGACGACAGCACCGCGAATCAGCAATTGCAGTTGATCCGTCAGGCGCTGGAGGACAACACCCTGATCCTGGATTACCAGGCGCTCCGTCCTGTGGCCAGTGTTACCTGGGGCGATCACATCGAGATTCTGTGCCGGATACCCGGCGATGGCGACAACGCAGAGCCACTGCAGCCGAACCAGTTTCTGCCGATTGCCGAGCGTTTCGACCTGGCCAAACGACTGGACCGCCGGGTCATCAGTGAAACCCTGGCCTGGCTCGGCAGCCAGCCGTTACTGGAACCACGCATAAAATACTGTGGCTTCAACCTGTCACTGGCTAACGTGCTGGACGATACCTTTGCCGACTTCATGGAAACACAGCTACGGCAATCACAGTTCCCGGCGCACTGTTTCTGCCTGGAAATCCGCGAAGCCCATGCCACCCAATACCCAGAAGAGGTGGCCGTACTGTGCGACGCCCTACACCGGATCGGCTGTCGCGTGGCATTGGACGGAGCCGGCGCATCGGTGGAAAGCTACAGCCTGGCGGCCAACCTGCCGGTCGACATCATCAAACTGGATCGTCGGGTCATGGAAAATCTGGACGAGGATCCGGTGCAGCAGGTCATGGCAGAAGCCCTGCACCGGATTGCCGAGGTGGCGGGCAAACAGACCGTGGCGACGTTTATCGAAAACGACGACACGCTCAGAAAGGTACGAACCTTGGGGATTCATTACGGCCAGGGCTTCCGATTAGCCCGGCCGCAACCACTGGCGGACCTCACGCCCGCCACGGTTGATCTGACCACCGGGCGCATCGGCGGTTAACCGCGCGCCCTGGTCAATTCGCTGGACTCAGCCCAGCAGCTTGCGTGCCCGACCAACGGCGGCCCGCACCTGATCCGGCGCGGTGCCACCCAGGTGATCCCGGGCCTGAACTGAGCCGTCCAGGGTCAGCACGTCGAATACGTCCTCACCGATCACGTCCGAGAACTTCTTGAGCTCGTCCAGGGTCATGTCCGACAGGTCACGGCCCTCGGCCACCCCAAAGGCGACCGATTTGCCGACGATTTCGTGAGCATCGCGGAAGGCCACGCCTTTCTTGACCAGGTAGTCCGCCAGGTCGGTAGCGGTGGAGAAACCACGCTTGGCCGCCACACGCATGTTGTCGGCCTTGGCACGAATCGCGGGAATCATGTCGGCGTAGGCTTTCAGGCAGCCCTTGATGGTGTCGACGGTGTCGAACAGCGGCTCCTTGTCCTCCTGGTTATCCTTGTTGTAGGCCAGCGGCTGGCTCTTCATCAGGGTCAACAGGCTGATCAGGTGACCATTGACCCGGCCGGTCTTGCCGCGCACCAGTTCCGGCACATCCGGATTTTTCTTCTGGGGCATGATTGATGAGCCGGTGCAGAACCGGTCCGGCAGATCGACAAAATCAAACTGGGCCGAGGTCCACAGCACCAGTTCCTCGCTGAAGCGCGACAGGTGGGTCATCAGCAGCGCGGAGAAGCTGCAGAATTCGATGGCAAAATCCCGGTCACTGACCGAATCCAGCGAGTTTTCGCTCGGGCGGTCAAAGCCCAGCAGCTGCGCTGTCATGTTGCGGTCAATGGGATAGGTAGTACCGGCCAGGGCGGCTGCGCCCAGGGGCATGACATTGACCCGCTTGCGGCAATCCTGCAGACGTTCAGCATCGCGCACCAGCATCTCGTACCAGGCCAGCAGGTGGTGACCAAAGGTGACCGGCTGGGCGGTTTGCAAATGGGTGAAACCGGGCATGATGGTGTCGGCCTCGCGCTCGGCCAGATCCAACAGCCCCAACTGCAGGCGATGCAGCTCTTCGGCGATGACATCGATCTCGTCGCGCAGGTACAGGCGGATATCGGTAGCGA
>JGI24649J20148_1000303_pt1 | contig 8237 bp, 9 predicted proteins | sample MalvirmetagMSP81_FD_20148 | JGI IMG/M metagenome (IMG submission 20148)
AACAGATGATGGCTGGCACCCCGTCTCGTCACACGTCTCCGATGCCACTTGCGACCCGGTTGCCTTGGAAGATTAGGCGTTCGACAGCCCTCTGGCGCCCCTGTGACGGGGCTCTGGCGGGCTTCTGGCGGCGCCGTGACGGCGTCAAGACGTGGTCGGCCAAGGGGTTTTTCCGCACTTTCATGGAGGTTACAAACAACCCGGAGAAAGGGGAACGCGATGCAGTATGATGCAGATGCCGCGAAGATCAAACGCTGGCGGGAAGAGCGCCACTGGTCGCAGGAACATCTGGCCGAACTCGCCGGAATTGGCGTGCGCACCGTTCAGCGGATCGAGACGGGGGACAAGGCGTCTGGCGACTCCCTGAAGGCGCTGGCGGCGGCATTCAATGTCGATGTCATGGCGCTGACGGTGGACGCAAAGACCGAAGCCTGANACGATGATCCGGGANAAGAACGCCAAGGCGACCGCCGCCATGCGGCTCGGTTTCTTCATCCATCTGGCCAGCTATCTGTTCGGCATGATCGTGTTCGCCGGGATCAGCCTGACCGTTGGAGGTGATCGCTATGCCATGCTGACGCCCACCATATGGTGGACGGTCGGACTGGCCGGGCACGCCCTGGCGCTGGCCCTGGTCGAACTTACGGCCCGCTACCAGCAACAGGTCGGCGCGGCGGACTGATCCGATCGCGCGGATTGAAACCGGCACCATACGCCGTTAGGTTTATGGTCCCGAGGGCTTTCGAGGATTCCCATGAAGAAGACACTGATGGCGGCGGCGCTGATAGGCGCCGTTTCGTTTTTTGCGCTGCCCGCCTCCGCCCAGTCACAGGAATCGCTGCGCGCGGAGCTTCAGGCCGCGCTGACCGGGAACGATCTCGACGCGGCGCTGGACCTTGCCGACCGTCTGTATAACACGGCACGTGCGGAAAATGATGCGGCAGGCGCGGGCGCAGCGGCCTATTCGCGGGCTGAGATCCTGACGGCGCAGAACGCGCATGAAGACGCGGCCAGAGCGTATGAACAGTGCGAAGACCAGTATCGCGCGATCAGCGCGGCGGCGCAGTCTCTGCAATGCGCGCTGCGGGCCGCAACCTCGCTTCAGTCGGCCGGGAAACCGGGCAATGGCCTCGACAAGCTGCAGGATGTGGCGCGAGAGCTCGAAGACATAGGTCAGGACCAGTCCGGCTTTGCCGTCGGGGTCTATATGGCATTGGCACAGGCGACGCTGCCGCCGAAGTTTCACCGTTTGGAAGGCGCGCGCAGCAAGCGTGAAAAGACCATAGCCTACACCAACAAGACAATGCGCGCACTTGAGGCGATTGGGCAGGCAACAAGCGAACACTACGCCTCCGCCTTGATGCTCAGAGGCGAAGCTCAGGAAGACATGCAAGATTACGAGGCGGCCGCCGCGTCTTACAAAGCCTTTCTCGAACTTTACCCGAACTTGCCGAATGCTTCTGAGGGCGTGTACGAAAACGCCCGCAATCGCTATCAGATCACTCAGTCCGAGATGGATGACAGCGAGGACGACACGTTCACCGTCACTGGCAAGGATGGCGAAGAGATCGTCCTGACCATTGAGCGCAAGCGGGAGGTTCGTTCACCGCGCGCGGGCAAGGAAACCCGCTTGGCTGATGGGGCCAGCGTCCGTGCGAAGATTACATTAAAAGCAGATGGACGCGTGGAAGATATCGAAATCCTTTCGAGCAAGCCGAACGAAAAGTATGGCGAGTCGTTTGAAAACGGCGTGAAGCATTGGCGCTTCATTCCGCCGAAGGGTGTATCAGGGACGGATGTGCCCCCTTTCGANTATGGCATGATTTTCTATGTGACGCGCCGCAACTNGGCCGAACGGCGTGAAATGCTTGCGCGGGAAACCCGGCCCGTGAGATAGGGCGCGTATGGCAGATGACACCTCCTCCTTTTCTGCGGCGCCGCCCCTGTTTGCGGATGCGCCGTCTGGCGTCAGCTTCAAGAAGCTGCGCAAGCGGCTGGTGCGCGGCGCGCTGAAGGCGATCGACGATTACAAGATGGTCGACCGGCGGGCCGTGGATGCCGGCGAGAGGCCCCGCCCGAAATGGTTGGTGTGCCTGTCGGGCGGCAAGGATTCCTATGGCCTTCTGGCCGTGTTGATGGACCTGCAATGGCAGGGCGCGTTGCCTGTGGACCTCGTGGCCTGCAATCTGGACCAGGGCCAGCCGGGCTTTCCGAAACATGTCCTGCCGGACTGGCTGGAGAGTGTCGGCGTAAAATACCGGATCGAGACCGAGGACACCTATTCCATCGTGACGGAAAAGGTCGAGGCGGGGCGGACCTATTGCTCGATGTGCTCGCGCCTGCGCCGGGGCATCCTCTATCGTATCGCGCGCGAAGAGGGCTGCGAGGCCATCGTTCTGGGCCATCACCGCGACGATGCGCTGGAAACCTTCATGATGAATTTCGTGCATGGTGGACGCATGGCCGCGATGCCGCCGAAACTGCTGAATGATGATGACGACGTATTCGTACTCCGCCCACTGATCACTGCTGCCGAGGACGATCTGGCCAAGTTCGCCACGGCGATGGAATTCCCGATCATCCCGTGCAATCTCTGCGGCAGCCAGGACGGGCTGCAGCGCGTGGCGATGAAGCAGATGCTGGACGAGTGGGAACGCAAGAAGCCCGGCGTGCGGCAGGTCATGGCGCATGCGCTGGCCACAGTGCGGCCGAGCCATTTGCACGATCCGCGCGTGTTCGACTTTGCGGGGCTGGAGATCGGCGGCGCGGGCGAAGACGACCCGAACGTGCCGTTCTAGGCGACGTCAGTCCGGCGCGTTCACGAACAACAGGACAATGCCGCTCGATATTGCGTACTGGAACGCGCCGCCTTGCGCAGCAGCGCCCAGCGGAGTCTGCCACATCTGGAAGTAGGCGCCTCCGATCACCATGAACAGACCGAACCAGACCAGGAGCGCCATGACACACCCCATGATCGCCCAGGTCTTTGCGTCGTTAAAACCTTCAGCTGATCCCCCCCGCACCCGGAACATGTCGTATGCTCCCTTGAACGAGAACGCGGCGACCAGAAGTTCCCCGAGAATGATGAAACACAGCACAATCGTGATCAGGACGGGCGACGAGATTGCGGGCCCGAAGGCGTTGGGATAGGCCTCGTTGCCCGCCATCGGCAGCACGCCCTGAACGAAACTGGTGGCCGCTTCGAAGTTGACGATGTTGTTGAGCGCGTAGAACAGACCCTGTAGCCCGACAAACAGGATCAGAATGATTTTGGAAATGCGTATCATGGCGTCCTCCCTACCAAGAGGATCACATTAAACGAGTTTTCTGGAAATTGCGAGAATTCGACCCGTGACGCAAAAAGGGCGGCCCAAAAAGCCGCCCTTCTCCAATATCCTTCTGAACCTCAAAGGCTATTTCCGCCAGACGGCGGCCATGGCCGGATCTTCCTCTTCGCCCGTATACTTGCGGGTTTCGGCACGGCCGACCACCATGTGGTGTACTTCATCCGGACCGTCCGCGAGGCGCAGGGTGCGCTGATTGGCGTACATGCGGGCCAGTGGCGTCCATTGGGACACACCGGCGGCGCCGTGCATCTGGATGGCATCGTCAATGATGGCGCAGACACGTTCCGGCACCATGGCCTTGACCATGGAAATCCAGACGCGAGCTTCCTTGTTGCCCAGCACGTCCATCGCCTTGGCAGCCTTCAGCACCATCATGCGCATGGACTCGATCTCGATGCGCGCGCGGGAGACCTTTTCAAGGTTTCCGCCCAGCTTGATCAGGTCACGGCCAAAGGCCTGACGCGTCATGCCGCGAACGACCATCAGGTCGAGTGCCTTCTCAGCCGCACCGAGCGACCGCATGCAGTGGTGGATGCGGCCAGGCCCAAGACGAAGCTGGGAAATCTCGAAGCCACGGCCTTCGCCGAGCAACATGTTTTCCTTCGGCACACGTACATTCTCGAAACGGATGTGCATGTGGCCATGCGGGGCATCCGGATCACCGAAGACGTGCATGGGGCCGAGAATGGTGACGCCCGGATGCGGCAGCGGCACCAGGATCTGGCTCTGCTGCTTGTTCGGGGCGGCGTCAGGGCTGGTTTTCACCATGGTGATCATGATCTTGCAGCGCGGGTCGCCAGCGCCGGAAATGTAGAACTTCTCGCCATTGATGACCCACTCGTCGCCTTCGAGCACGGCGCTCATGGAGACGTTCTTGGCATCCGACGATGGCAGGGCCGGCTCGGTCATGGCAAAGGCCGAGCGGATCTTGCCTTCGAGCAATGGCTTCAGCCAGCGCTCTTTCTGTTCGGGCGTGCCGACGCGCTCCAGAACTTCCATATTGCCGGTGTCCGGCGCGGAACAGTTCATGGACTCAGAGGCCAGCGGGTTCTTGCCGAGCTCAGCCGCGATATAGGCATAGTCGAGGTTCTTCAGGCCTTCGCCAGTTTCGGCGTCCGGCAGGAAAAAGTTCCAGAGGCCCTGCTTCTTGGCCTCGTCCTTTGCCTTTTCGAGCGCTTCCAGCTGGCCGGGCGCATAGGACCAGATGTCAGTCTTTCCTTCGCCAAGGCGATGGAATTCCTCACTCATGGGATTCACGACATCCTTGATGAAGCTTTTCACATGCTCGTAAAGCGGCACGGCTGCGTCTGACATGCGCAGATCGTTGAGCTCGTTTTGTGTGTCCTTGGACACTTCGGTATCCGCCATTTTGGGGTCTCCTCTCAGACTTTCTTGTTGGGGGAATGGTAGGCCTTGCGGCAACGGCACCGCAAATTGTTTCTTTGAAATGTTTTGTGTCGCGCATGTGGGCAGGGCTGCAAGATTTGGCGTTTGCCTGCAAACCGGTCTAGGCCAGCGCCATGACGTCGCTCGCCGCTTCCATCATCCTGGTGACCGTGCTGGCCACCAGTTTCCTGTCCGGCATCTTCGGCATGGCCGGCGGCGTGATCTTCATGGGCGTGCTGACTGCGCTGGTACCGGTTGCCACAGCCATGATCATTCATGGCGCGGTCCAGATGGTCTCCAATGGATATCGGGCGTATCTCTGGCGCCGTCATATTCACTGGAGCGTGTTTCGTCGCTATGCGCTGGGATCTGCCGCAGCGGTCCTGTTGCTGTTCGCGCTCAGCTGGCACCCGGACAAGCAGATGGTTTACCTGATGCTGGGGCTGGTGACCTTGCTCGTCTGGCTGCCCAAATCGATTGCCGATCTCGACATCCAGAAACCCTATCAGGCCGAAGGTGCGGGCTTTGTCGTACAAGCGCTCAACACGGTTGCGGGCGTGGCCGGGCCGTTGATGGACCAGTTCTTCGTTCACACGGACATGCATCGCCACGAAATCGTTGCGACCAAGGCCGTGACGCAGGTTCTGGCGCATTTCGTGAAGATCATTTTCTGGAGCGTCCCGGTCATCATGGCGACGGGCGCGCAATCCCTGCCGCCAGCCTGGCTGATCCTTGCGGCGGCACCGCTCTCCATGCTGGGAACAACATTGGGCGGCAAAGTGCTGGACCGGATGAGTGATGTGAACTTCAAGCGGGGCATGAAATATCTGGTCACGGCGGTCGGCGCAGTCATGCTGATGCGCGCCGCAGGCTGGCTCTAGGGCCACTGCGCTTACGTCTCTGATTGTCTGTGGCGTCAGCGCCGCGCTCATTCAGGATCCTCTACTCTGCAAATGAAAGTAGCGAGTCCTGTACCATTCGGGAAGTTTATTATATGAAGCCCATGCATCACTATTGGTGATGGTTTGGAGCGCATATGAATCTCAGATCATTGGACCTGAACCTGCTGCCGGTGCTGGAGGCAGTTTATTCCGAGCGCAGCCTGACCCGGGCCAGCGAGACGCTGCACATCACCCAACCCGCAGTGAGCAACGCCCTCGCCCGGCTACGCACCCATTTCGAGGATCCGCTTTTCGTACGCGAGGGACGCGGCGTGAAGCCCACGGCCATGGCCGAAGCCCTCATGCCTGCGGTGCGCGACGCGCTTGACCGGTTGCGCGCCGGGCTGGAGCCACGATCGGCGTTTGAACCGTCTCGCTCGACGCGCGTGTTCAATATCTCCGCCCGCGATGCCGGAGCCTTCATGATTGCACCAAGCCTTGCACGCCGCCTGCAGGACATTGCCCCCGGCGTGCGCATCGCCTGGACGCAACTGAACCGGGGCGCGATCTCCACCGAGCTGGCCTCGGGGCGGCTGGACCTGGCCATCGACGTCCCAGGCATTCGCGGCACCGACCTTGAGCGTGAGCCGCTGATGACGACGCCTTATGTCTGTGTTGTGTCGAAAGACCATCCGCTCTCGGGCCGCCAGATGACGTTTGAAGCCTTTTTGGAGTTGCGCCATGTCGTCGTCTCCAGCCGCCGCGAAGGACGTTCTTATGTCGAGGAAGTCGCCCGGTCGCATGGCGCGCGCATCACGCCGGTCATGCGACTGCCGACCTATATGCCAGCGCTGGAAATTGTGAAGTACACGGACCTTGCGCTCACCGCACCTGTCTTGCTCGCGCAATCACCGGGACTGGTCTCACATGACCTGCCCGGCGTCTTTCCCGCGCTCGACAGCGAGCTTTACTGGCGGCGGGAAAATTCTGAGGATGCTGCCCTGACCTGGCTGCGGGCTCTGATCCTTGATGCTGTGACAGAATTGGCGGGATGAGACTTGCGCCGGCAGGAGTGTGCCTATAACAGACGCGGGTCACTTGGGGAGTAGCCAGTCGGTCGATAGACCGGGCCTCCGCGTCAACATACTCGGCCTGCAGGTCGTGGCGCGAAGGGAACGGGACACCGTTCGGGCGAGACCAATGACGCCGCATTCCTGCTCGGGCCGGGCACGGAATGATGGTGTCATTGCGTCAGATTTGCCCGGCCTGGAGACTGTCTCTCATGGAAGCCCTGTTCACCTCCACACTCGTGGTCGCCCTTGCCGAGATCGGCGACAAGACCCAGCTATTGGCTGTCTTGCTCGCGGTACAGTTCCGCAAGCCACTGACCATCATCACCGGCATATTGGCCGCAACCCTCGCCAACCATTTTCTGGCCGCACTGGTCGGCTCTCAGGCCGCCACGTTCCTCCAGGGGGACTGGTTTCGCTATCTGATCGCCGTATCGTTCATCCTGATGGCCGCCTGGACCCTCATCCCGGACAAGCTGGACGAGGATGAACGCCCCCGCATGCGAAATGGCGCTTTCCTGACAACGCTCATCACATTCTTTCTCGTCGAAATGGGCGACAAGACTCAGGTTGCGACGATTGCTCTGGGGGCACAATTCGAGCAAGTGATGCTGGTCACGCTCGGCACGACACTGGGCATGATGCTGGCCAATGTTCCCGCAGTCTATTTCGGAGAAGCCTTGATCCGGCGCGTGCCGCTCAGCCTCGTGCGACGGTTGGCGGCTCTGTTGTTCCTGGCAATCGGGCTATGGCTGCTGGCAGAAACGGCGGGGTGGCTCTGACGCAGCCATCAGATGGCAGCGCGCTCGTATTCCTCGTCGCGTTCGGCGGCCAGCCGGTCACGGATGGTTTCTTCATTGTATCCGAACTCATGAAGCGTACGTCCGGCCATTTGCAGGCCGGATTCAATGGCATCCGGGATCACTGACCGGGCCCCGGCATCGATGAGGCGCCGGGCGTGTTCATGGTCGCGGGCCCTGGCGATAATCGGCGCGTCAGGGCGCAATTTGTGAAAGGCTGACACCATCGCTTCTGCGGCGGTAACGTCATCCACCGTAACGACAAACATCATGGCACCGTCGACGCCTGCGCTATGCAGGATTTCCGGTCGCGCGGCGTCCCCCAGATAGGCGCGCCAACCAGCATTGCGGGCACGCGAAACATTGAAGGTACTGCGTTCCAGCGCGACGACTTCGGCGTCTTCCGCCGCGAGGATACGCGCGACGGCATGTCCGACCCGACCAAACCCGGCAATGATGACGTGGCCCTGAAGGTTTGAGAAATCTTCTTCCAGCGTATGCGCCGGTTCGGGCCCGGCCAACTTGTCTGACAAGAAGCCCCCGACCTTTCCGAGCACCGGAATGAGCAACATGGAGAGGCCTGCGATCGCGGCCATGAGCCCGGCAGGCTCCGGGGCGAGTACGCCTATGGCCGTGGCCGCGGCGATCACGACAAAGGCAAACTCTCCGGCAGGCGCGAGCAGGAAGGCGGCCTCGATGGACATCGGGGTCGGCCCGGCAAACAGACGCAGGGCCCCGAAACCGATGACCAGT
>JGI24649J20148_1000306_pt1 | contig 8160 bp, 6 predicted proteins | sample MalvirmetagMSP81_FD_20148 | JGI IMG/M metagenome (IMG submission 20148)
AGGGCTTCCGGCACGTTCAGCATGTCCGGCTTTGTAATCTCCACCGGCTCGACATATTGGATCATGTCATAGCCGACATAGCCAAAGGCCCCTGAGGCCATAGGTGGCAGGTCTTCGTCGGCGCTGGCGCGGGCATCGCGGGCAAAGGCTTTCAGGGCCGCAACAGGCTCGGCATCAAGCGTCTTGGCGTCCGAGAAGTCAGCATCGCTGGCCGTCTCGGCTTTGCCATTGAGAATGCGGAACCAGCGGTCAGGTTCAAGCCCGATGAAGGAATATCGCCCGAGGCGTTCGCCACCTGCAATCGACTCGAACAGGAAGCTGCCGGGCGTTTCCGCGCCCAGCTTCAGCATGGCGGCAACCGGGGTTTCTATGTCCCCGATTCGCCGACGGACAATCAGTCTGGCATTGCTCATTGGTCTGACGTGATAGTGGCCTTGTAGGCTCTGAGCGTGCCCTGATTGGTGCGTAGCTTCATGGTGGCCGCGATCTCGGCTTCCATCGCCTGATCAAGATCGGTCTGCAGAGAGGTCAGCAGGCTGGAATTGGCCAATGGGGCCAGTTCCGACATGTCCGCCTCGCTCGGTGGTGTGATGTCGGTGATCTGCATCACCATGACTGCATCACCCGTCCGGCTCGGGAAGGTGAAGACATCGCCTTCCTTGCCGCTGAAGACGGAATTGACTGCCGCATTTGGCAGGCCGGAATCGGCAGCCGTGCGCCGTGTGATCGGCGCGAGGGGTGTTTCGACCACTTCGTTGGCAGCGCGCGCTTCAGCTTCCAGTGTGCTCTCGCCAGACTTGATCCGGTCGGTCAGATCATCCAGCGCGGCCTGTACGCCGTTGGCTTCACGCTGGCGAACAAGACCGGTGCGCACATCCTCACGCAATTCCTCAAATTCCGGCGTGTAGCTTTCAAGCACTTTGTGGGGGGATGTGAGATAGGTCGCTTCGCCAATATCGATGCGGTTGCTGGTTTCACCGACCGGGATTTCGAACGCCTGCTGGAAAGCTTCTCCGGCGCTGATCAGGCCCATGAGTGCCACGCCTTCACGGGTGCGGCCAGACTGGTCAACGGGCGCGAACGTGATGAGCGGCACGCCGACTTCCTCGGCGATCTGACCGATCGGGTAGCCAGCGCCAATTGCGCGATCCAGCGCTTCCATTTTCTCAAACAGGAGGACGGCTGCGCGTTCGCGGGAGAGTTGGTCGCGGATCTCGCCTTCAACCTGTTCCAGGGGAAAGACTGCGCCGGGCTGGACCGAGACGAGCCGCGCCACGAGCCATTGGTCGCCGCGCTCAGCCGGGCCAAACAGGGCGCCGCTTTGCTTGCCGGCCCCGAACATGGCTTCTGCGAGCAGAGGATCGGACACGCTTTCACGGCGGCCGGTGCGGGTTTCGCGCGAGGCGACGCCTTCTACGCTTGCCGGGTCTGCGCCTGCGGCGAGCAGGCCAAAGGCCGTGCGGGCCGCTTCGCGGCTGGAGAACATGAGCTCGACATAGGTGCGGGTGTCAGGCTCTGAGTACCGCTCCGACTTGCTGGCTTCATAGACGGTGGCCACTTCCTGATCAGTCACGGTGACCTCTGACAGGAAGTCTTCGGCAGACATGCGCAGCACATCAATCATCCGACGCTCAGGCTGTTTCAGCGCTTCGAGATTTTCATCATAATAGGCGCGGATTTCGTCTTCCGTGGGCGCGTCAGGCTCTGGCAGGCTGCTCGTGTCGAGAATGAACCAGCCGACATTGCGCGCTTCGCCAATATAGCGCGCTTGCAATCCGGAAAGCGTTTTCGGCGGAAAGATCGCGGCGCCGGCTGCGTCGCGCAGCGCTTTCATCGTCAGATCGTCAGACAATTGCTGTTCATAGTCAGCCTGGGTGATACGGCTGCGATAGAGGACATCGCGATAGGTATCGAGGTCGAGCGCGCCGGTCAGTGGGTTCTTGAAGGCGTCGATGTTCTTCAGTTCTTCCACAACGGCATCGGTGGAGGGATGGACGCCGATGGAGTCGGCATAGCCGAGCAAGGTGAGCTTGGCGGCTTCGAGCTGGAAGACCTGGTCGATGACACCCTGTTCCAGCAATTCCGGCTTGGTAACGGGCTCTTCGGAGTCCGCATTGATGTTCCGGATGACGCTCTCAACGCGGCGATCGAAGGTGACGGCATCAAAGCCCCGGCTGCCCGCGGCGGCCATGTTGGAGCCGATTCCGCCCCGCAGCTGAGCGAACATCTGGTCAACACCCCAGAACGCCATCCCCGCAATGATGATCATGACAATAATCTTCCCGACGAAGGAATTCATCAGGCTTTTCATCAAGGCTAGCATATCGGCAGCGTCTTTCTGGCAGGTTGAGCGGTGGTCCAGTGCTTGCTAGGCGACCCCGTTAGGTCTTTCAAGATAGGGATAGCTTATGACCAGAACACTTATCGCCGGGAATTGGAAGATGAACGGCCTCAAGTCCAGCCTTGGGGAAATCCGAGATGCGGCTGCAGGCGTGGGTCAAGGCAAGGCCGGGGTCGAGGCGCTGTTGTGCGTACCGGCAACCCTTCTGACCCTTGCGGCAGAGGCCGCGCACGGCTCAGCGCTGCGGGTCGGTGGCGAAACCTGCCATGCGGCCGAAAGCGGCGCGCATACTGGTGATGTGTCGGCAGAAATGCTGGCAGACGCGGGCGCAACCCATGTCATTGTTGGCCATTCAGAGCGCCGGACAGACCATGCGGAGAGCAATGAAATCGTGGCCGCACAAGCCGCAGCCGCCCTGCGCGCGAGTCTGACGCCGATCATTTGCATTGGCGAAAGCCTCGACCAGCGCAAGGCGGGTGAGACGCTGGAATTCGTGGCCAGCCAGATCGCAGGCTCGATTCCGGACGGGGCCACGGCTGAACAGATTGTGATTGCATATGAGCCAATCTGGGCCATCGGTACGGGCGAAGTTGCCACGCCAGATCAGATTGATGAAGTTCATACCGCGATCCGCACGCGCCTTACAGAACGATTCGGTGCTGAGGCCGCAGACCTCATTCCGCTGCTCTATGGCGGCAGCATGAAGCCGGGAAATGCGGCTGAAATCCTTGCGGTCAAGGATGTGAATGGCGGTCTAATTGGGGGGGCAAGCTTGAAGGCGGCGGATTTCCTCGCCATTTACGGTCAAGCAAAGTAATCAAAGACTGAACCCGAAGGCTTGGCGTCTGTCCCCAATGGGGATATGCGGGCCGCTTGAATTTTACTGGAAACGCACCAGCCATGCAGAACGTCATCCTTGTAGTCCACATCCTCGCCTGTCTTATCGTGACGGGACTGGTCCTGATCCAGAAATCCGAAGGCGGCGGCCTCGGTATTGGCGGCGGCGGCGGGGGCGGCGCGGGATCGCTCATGTCCGGACGTGGCGCTGCCGGCGCCCTGGTGCGTTCCACGATCATGTTTGCCGGTATCTTCTTCGTGACCAGCCTGGCGCTGACCACACTGGCCAACCGAAACACCGACACACGCACCAATGTCGAGCGCGCACTTGGCGCTGACGAAGATGGCGCAACCGGCCCGGTCGACCTGCTGGATCCAACCGCGCCGCTGCTGGAGGGCCAGGACGGCCTGTCCACGCCCGCGCCGGAAGCGGCTGAGCCGGGTGTCCTGATCGATCCTACGGCAGACATGCCACCCGCCGATATCGAGGCTGATCCTGTGCCGGAAACCGAGCCGGAAACAGGTAATCCCCAGTAATTGCGCCGCGCAGGTGTTTTCCCTGCGTCCCATTTGTCCGAATCACGGCATCAGGGTGATCCCATGATCCGCTATATTTTCATTACAGGCGGCGTGGTGTCCTCCCTTGGCAAGGGTATCGCTTCCGCCGCACTCGGTGCGTTGCTTCAGGCGCGTGGCTACAAGGTCCGTCTGCGCAAGCTCGATCCGTATCTCAATGTCGATCCCGGCACGATGAGCCCCCGCCAACATGGCGAGGTCTATGTCACCGATGACGGCGCAGAGACCGATCTGGACCTTGGCCATTATGAGCGCTTCACCGGCGTCTCGGCACGCCAGTCCGACAATATCACGACGGGGCGGATCTATAGCCGTATCATCGAGAAGGAACGGCGCGGGGATTATCTCGGCGCGACAATCCAGGTGATTCCGCACGTCACAAACGAGATCAAGGATTTCGTCCTGTCCGATCCGGGCGAGGATGTGGAATTCGTGCTCTGCGAAATCGGCGGCACGGTCGGCGATATTGAGGGCCTGCCATTTTTCGAGGCGATCCGTCAGCTCGGCCAGGAACTCGGGCCGGAGCGCGCCTGCTTCATCCATCTGACACTGCTGCCCTATATTCCGGCGGCGGGCGAGATGAAGACCAAGCCGACCCAGCACTCGGTGAAGGAGCTGCGCTCGATCGGTATTCAGCCTGACGTGCTGCTCTGCCGGTGTGACCGGCCGATTCCGGAGACCGAGAAGGGCAAGATTGCCAGCTTCTGTAATGTGCGCCTCTCCAGCGTGATCGAAGCGCGCGATGTGGGCCACATCTATGATGTGCCGGGCGCTTATCATGCCGAGGGACTCGACAAGGAAGTCCTGTCGCATTTCCGCATCGAAGACGCTCCGGAGCCGGACCTGTCCGGCTGGAGCGAGATTGCGCACACGACGCATCATCCGGACGGCAATGTCTGTATCGGCCTCGTCGGAAAATACACCGATGTGCCGGACGCCTACAAATCCGTTGCCGAGGCGCTGACGCATGGCGGCCTTGCCAACAAGGTGAAGGTCGATATCCGCCTGATCAATTCCGAAGAATTCGATGATGAGCATCGGCCGCTGGACATTCTGGAAGGCGTGCATGGAATCATCCTGCCGGGCGGCTTTGGCGAGCGCGGCGCACATGGCAAGATGCGCGCGGCAAGGTTTGCCCGCGAGCGCAACGTGCCGTGCTTCGGTATTTGCTATGGCATGCAGATGTCGGTGATCGAGGCGGCCCGCAACATGGCCGGTATCGAGGACGCGAACACGACCGAGAATGACCCGGACACGTCTGCGCCGCTGGTTGGCCTGATGGAAGAGTGGACCAAGGGCAACGAAAAGGTCCAGCGCGACGCCAATACCGACAAGGGCGGCACGATGCGCCTCGGCGCGTATCCGGCCCGCCTGACGCCGGGCAGCAAGGTCGCCGAAATCTATGGCACGCTCGATATCTCCGAACGCCACCGTCACCGCTATGAGGTGAATGCCGGTTACATCAAGGCGCTGGAAAAGGCCGGCGGGCTGTTCTCCGGCCTGTCGCCAGACGGCAAGCTGCCGGAGATTTTCGAGCTTCCGGAGCACCCCTGGTTCATCGGCGTGCAGTATCACCCAGAGCTGAAGTCCCGTCCGTTCGAGCCGCACCCGCTGTTTGCAAGCTTCATCGGCGCGGCGGTCAAGCAGAGCCGACTGGTTTAGGATCCTTCCGTCAAGATCCGTCACCTTCGACCGCGAAGCGGTCTGAGGGCCCATCTCTGGTTTTGCCGCATGCACTAGCGGCCCGGTTCCGAGATGGGCACCCAGATGAGCTGCGCTCATCGGGTGTGACGCGAAGGCGGCGACCAGCACTTTTATCCGGCGTGGAAGATTCCGGCCGGGTGCGTGTCTCCAAAAACAATCCGCCTCAGGATGAATTGAAGTGGGGTTGCACGGCGTGCGTTTCAGCCTCGATCAGTTGGGCTGTCTCGCATTGCAGGCGCGTCAGGGGCCCGTGCCGGAAGAGGCGCTTGCCGGTTTTGGCGATCAGTTGTCTGGCTTCGCCAAGGCAGCGGCGGATTTTTTCGATATAGAGATCGCGATGATCCATCGCATGGTCGAGGGCCATCAGTCGGCGGATGAGGCGTTTGGCGGGCAGGATGTCGCTCGGGAGTTTATCGTATTCATGGATATCTGGGACGTCGTCCGCATCAAGAAAGCGGATGCGTGGGCCTATCTTGAATGTCGGCCTGGGCGGCTTTGCATCCGGGCGATGAGCGCGGGTCTCGAACAGACGGAAAGCTGGCTGGGATGCGCGGGCGATGTGTTGCGTGGTTTCTCGCGGGCGCGCTGGACCTGAACTGGCTGTCTCTCGAGGGAATACAGGCAACGCACCCAGTTCGGCCGCGCAGAGATAGAGACAGCGGCGCAGCGCCGGTTCGGCCTGGGCCAGGAAGCGCGACAGGCGCGAAATCGCGTGACGCGGCAGGAGCGGCGTATGCGGCGTCAGGCCGAGCCGCTCGCGCAACTGGATCACGCCGAGGCTGATGACATTCAGCATCAGCCAGACGGCGGAGCGGATTTCCTGTGGAGGTGAATAGCGCAGTTCGGACATGAGCTGAGCATCCGGGGTGGGGGTGCCGGTCGGATTGGTCTTTCAACGGTCTTTGATTTTATTGGAGAATTCTGCGGGGCTTGCGGGACTACCGAGCCCGTATCATCGGCATGCGCCGAAAGGCGGATGTGGTTCTAAGGCTTGGACACCTGGAACTGGCCGACATTGATGCGGCCGTCAGTGAAGCCGGCATCGCAATAGGACAGGTAGAAGTTCCACATCCGGCGGAAGGGCTCATCGAAGTCCAGCTTGACGATCGTGTCCCAGTTGGCATTGAAATCGCGCGCCCATTCGCGGCAGGTGCGGGCATAGTCCTGACCGAAATAGGTGACGCCGTCATGGCGCAGGCCCGCCGTGTGGAACTGTTCCTTCAGAGCGGTCTCGCTGGGCAGCATGCCGCCCGGAAATATGTGGCGCTGGATGAAGTCGACGCGCTTGCGGTAGCGCGGGAACAGTTCGTCATCGATGGTGATGATCTGGAGCGCGGCGCGGCCGCCCTGTTTCAGACTTTCGAAGATTTTCGCGAAATAGCTCGGCCAGTAGGATTCCCCGACCGCTTCGAACATCTCGATGGAGGCGACGCCATCATATTGGCCCTGATGGTCGCGATAGTCTTCGAGGCGGATTTCTACACGTTCACTGAGGCCCTGTTTCTGCATCCGCTGCATGGCGAAATCACGCTGGGATGGCGAGATGGTCAGGCACGTGACTTTCGAGCCGCGTTGCTTGGCGGCATATTCGGCAAAGCCGCCCCAGCCGCAGCCGATTTCCAGGATTTTCGACGAGGGCCCGGCACTGATCCGGTCACAGATGTTCCGGTACTTGTTCTGTTGGCCCTGTTCGAGGCTCATGTTCGGGCTGTCGAAGATGGCTGAGGAATAAGTCATCGAAGGGTCCAGCCAGAGACTGTAGAAATCATTGCCCAGATCATAATGGGCCATGATGTTCTTCTTCGCGCCCTCCCGGGAATTGCGGTTGAAGATGTGGCGGACCATGTTGACCCACCGCACCACTGCGCCGCCCACGGCAAGCTTGCCGATATTGTCGAAATTGGCAGAGAAGAAGCGCAGCACTTCGGTCAGGTCAGGCGTTGACCATTCGCCATCCATGTAAGCCTCGGCAAAGCCGACATCGCCGCCAGCCATGGCGCGTTTCACGAANTTNTAATCGTGGACAATGATGGTGGCATGAGGNCCGGTATCGTCATGCCTATATTCGAGCACGCGTTCGCCGGGCAAGACAAAGGACACGCTGCCCTTCTGGGTATTGAGCAGCGCGAAGGCGGCCAGACGAAAGCTTGTCGGAACNTCTTTCAGGTTCCGAATGGTCTGGGTGCTGGCTTTGATGACCTCGGTCATGCGGCATCCTTCCGCTTATCAGCATTACGTATTTGTTGGGATAACGCAATTGTTGTGCCGGTTTCCGGAGGGGCGGGCTTTGGGCGATAGGCGGCGCCGCGTATCCACACTTTGAGGGCCTGCCAGTGGATTCCGAGGGTCACGCCGAGCGTGGAGAGCGGATTGGTGACTGCGAGTTTCAGCAAGTTTGCGCTGGTGGCAGGCATCCGCCGGGCGGTGATGTTTGCCATATGAAGGCGCTTTTCATGTCTCAGGCTTTCCACGACCACTCCCAATTTGTCTTCCGGCGAACGCAGGGTGAAGCGGTAGGTTCCGGTGACGTCGAAGAAGGGGGATACGTGGAAAGACTTTGGCGCACTGTGCGCGTTGCGGCCCGGATTGACGGCGGCGACGTAACGATGGGTCTCGCCGAATGTGTTGTTCACTTCATAGATGATCCCGCGCAGGTCGCCGTCCGGGCCGTAGCCATACCAGAGCGAGAGGGGCGCAAATTT